>Ga0316213_1000066_pt1 | contig 14764 bp, 9 predicted proteins | sample NRE2metagenome_FD_207798 | JGI IMG/M metagenome (GOLD analysis project Ga0316213, IMG submission 207798) | Spruce roots microbial communities from Maridalen valley, Oslo, Norway - NRE2 | ecosystem: Host-associated > Plants > Roots > Unclassified | place: Norway: Oslo | collected 2017-09-14
CCTATGAACTGCTAGCCTATAATATGTGTTCCCTCAGTTCCTATTCTATGAGCTCCTTTGATATGAAGGTGTTTATCTAAGCTGTTATGATACATACCCGAATAAGTCTACAAGGTAAGGTCTTGCTTGAGAAACATAGGAAAGGTCTTGCTTGATAAACATAGTAAACGAAGCCATGGTTCCCTCACCTGGTCTTCCTGCTGTGATTGGTATTGTATGATGGTCTATCTCCTGCTTTAGTTGTTCTAGGCCGTCTTATTGTATAATGAATGTCCTCACCCGCTGCTTGGTGACAGTAGATGAATGGACAGTCCCTGGTAGTTGTAGAGAGAATCTAACCCGACTGAAGAGCTCCCTCATCATATCATGGGTACCACGAGCACCATGATTACAATATGGGATTGATGTTCATAGGGATCGGGCGGCTTCCTCCTGCAGTAAATAGATCTGACTAAAAGGGAATATCTAGGAGCCGAGGACGGGTGGTTAAGGGGCTAGCCCTTCCCCGTATAGTTGAAGCCGGCCTCCTCCATTCGATTTGCCACGTCACCCCGCTTTTTTAGGGGAACTCCTAGCTTCTGGTTGCAGCGGAGTCACTTTGTTAGCAGCAGGAACAAGTGATGAAGTTGAGTGACGTGGGAGCTAAAGTGAAGTAAGAAGGTGTAAGGTAGGTTTTGTGTAGGTGCGCTCCCCGCTGATAAAAGGTGGTAGGTGAGGTTGGTTTGACTAATAGAAAGGCCAGTCAATCCGTGTTTAATGGAATAACTGTGAAAGATATGCCGGGTCTCTTCTCCCTTGTGATAAGAGGTCATAAGTATGCTGCTACACCATGACTCATCATTCGGGAGCCAAATGTTTCTAGTTTGGTATGATGGGCTAAAGTGTGAAATGGGCAGGGTCCGGTAGTAAAATGGTGCCAGTTCATTTGTTAGGTGTTGTTGTTGTGTTTTCCTGAGTAGTGTATAGTTAGTAATGGGTTCGAGTTGTGTGTGTTGATCTTCTAAGCAAGAGTCTATTACTGAGTATCTATGTACATAGTACAAAGATGATTGCTATCCTTCTCTAGTTAAGGCAAGTATCTCGTCCCTGAATTCCTTGTCACAAGTTAAGGCAAGTATCTCCCTTGATTCCTTGTTACAAGTTAAGGCAAGTATTGAAGTTCCCTCAATCACTTGTCTAGTACTAGGAGTTCCTCTAAGTGATGGGCGGAGAGACGGAGGATCTATGATGCTTTCAGTTGGTTCCTGTATCAGATTATAGAGCTATAGTTCATCAACAATACTTTCATTATCAGCTATAGTTATTAAACAATATAAATATTCCTGAGCTACTCTCTATTTCCTCAGCATACATATTAGCTCCTACACTCAGGCATACAGACTAGTTCCTACTCTTCATAAAGATAGTAAAGAGTATTCTATTCCTCCTCCTTATTCTAACTCTATAAACACTCTATAAACTAAGCTACTAACTAGTTTCTATACTTTATACTAAAAAATACATTCTAGTTCTTTCTGTTCCTAATGCTATAATTTGTCTACTTAAGATCTTCCTATGAGTTATAGAGGCTACCAGTTAGAAATGCTAAGGATTATACTTTATAGATCCTATAGTTAGGGCAGGATCAAGATAGGTTGTTGCTGTGATACCAGTGATTCCTTGCCTTCTCTTCGTTCAGACGCTATAAAGATGTTTGTGCGTCTGTGAGTTCCTAGGCCAAGCATTGATTAAATCTTCGCGGGGGCTAATTGAATCTGGGTTTCGGGTCTTAATAGCGGTCCCTGGTTCGATCGTGTATTTATTCTGACTTAACTAGATAACTTCTCTTAAGGAGCTAATTCTATTTGCTAAGTATACTTCCTAGCTGCTACACTCTAAAGAGACTTCCTAGTTATTAAAGAGTATCTAAGATAAGGATAGTTCCTAGTCTTTCTTTCTCTAAAAGGTAGTTCCTAGTTGCTACTAATACTGACTGTGCTTGATCTCTTGTTACAAGTTCTTAAATCTAATAAGGCTAGCAACCGCATCGTATACAAAGCAAGTTACCAGCCACACGAAGAAAGAATGAAGCCACTCGATCCGAACTTTTATCCACTCCTTTGATCCAATCCATAAAGATAAGTATAGATGCCGGGGACACGTATACCTCCGGAGTTCCCGTCTGATCCCTTCACCCATTCATGATGACCTTTGACGAGACGAAATGCGCAATGAACTTATTATAGAATGGCCTTGTGGAACTTAATAGGTAATTTCCATAGTGATTTGGATGGTTCATAACGTATCTAATGCATAGTGAATTGGGAGAGTTAGTTCATAAAACATGTATTTAATAGCTCATAATGTATCTCTTATTTTGGTTTTTCCTAGAGGATGCTTGAGCCTACCTAGATTGAGAAGCAAGTGACTATCATTTATACTTTACAACGCGGGCAATCAATCAATGAAAAGTGGTATGGGCTATGCTTGTCAAAGTGGTATGGGGTATGCTTGTCAAAGTGGTATGGGCTATGGCCTCCTCGGCTTATGATGAGGGTTCCAGCAGCTATCTCTAAAGAATGTATCTATCGGCAGTTGAGCTCCTTGATGAACTACTACCTAGTTAGGCCTTCCTTTGGGTTTGGTCCAGTGACAGTTGACTATTAACATCTTCTCCGCTGCGCTCAGACTAGTAACAGTTGATAATTCATAGCGCTACTCTTAATACTAGGGTTTGGTTATTCGTAATTCCTGATGCTTGCTATGTGGCTCCACCTGACAAATGCTATGTGGACCACCTGCTGAGATAGGTCAATTCCTGTGTGTAACCCTTTACTCCCTTGACTAATGATAGGATCTCAAATGTGATGTCAGGGTCATAGTAAAAAGTGAATCCCGCCCTTTCCATATGTTTGTCTCTATGTGTTAGGCGTTGAATTCCCGAGTAGTGTAGGCAGTTGCCTACAAGTGATAAATAGGCTAAAAATGGGGTTTACGGTGCTTGGGGTTGCCCGGATCCAAGAGAGAAATGACCGGATACAGCATGACGAATTGAGGATGTAAAATGGTCCCACTAGAGTGACAGTACTAGGGGCTGATCATAGATAAAAAGAAAACCGAGTCATAAAGCTAAAAAGAACCCTTCCCCCGACCGATCATCTAATAAGAAGAATTCCCTTCCCCCGCTCTCCGGACCTATAACCAAGATTCGGCCTTTTAGCTTCTATTTGATAGAGTAAACCACCAGGAGCCCGAATGAATAGCCGGATAAGCCCTCTTTACGACAGGGAATCAACCCCGAACACAACGACCATCTATTTGTTCCTTAACCAATCAAGGCGCATGGTAGGATCTCTTCAACTAAACCCGGAGTCGCTTTTGTTGCTCCTCCGGAGAGGTGTGAATTACCATAGGTATGTTTATCCTTCAGAGAGATAGATTTCTCCTATGGAGTGGGTTAGATAGTTAAAGTATAGGAACTAGTATTTATTTGGTCTTCTATTTTCAGGAGAACTTTAGTCTCTTTATGATGAGATAGAAAGGATTAGGAAATCTAAGTTTTATGTTATTTCTTTGGGTTCTCTTGCTGTTCTCAAATTCATATCTAGCCTAAGTGTCTTTGTTCCCTCTGCCGTCTAAATCAAATATCTCTGGCAAGTCCCACACATGAGTTACGGCGTTGAGTTACGGCGTTGAGTTCCCGTTTCGTGTTTTCGTAGTCCGGATGGTTTCTGGTGTTCTGAGGTGTTATGCCTAGTAAATAGGGAACAAAGAAGTGGCTTTTGATGCCTTTTCTGTTCTGTCTTGGGTTCCTCGTCTTAATGATGTGTCTTTGTTTAATGCCTGTGATTCCATGATTTGGTTCTTCTGTTCCTAGCTGAGGAATATAGATAATTTGTGTGATGGAGTCTTCGAATTGTGTATATGTAGTATCGATCATTCAATTCTGTATATGATGGCTATTGACTTATGAGCCCTAGTAGTTATTGTTATTGATGCCTTGGTTTTATGTGTTTGCTGTTTTCATAGAATTCATATCTAGCTGTCTTATTTGTCTTGGTTTCCTGTTGCTTCTTGCTTTCCCAAGAGATTTTCTCTTGGCAAGACCCACACAATAGTCTACACACATCCGAGGAGAGCAGCTAACCTGGGTAGGTTAGGTGGTCTACTCGGGTTGGAGTTGTCCCAATCTTTCCTCTTGGTGTTCAAAAATAAAAATATAGCTGTCAAGGATCAATTGATCCAATTATTTTCTAATACGTCTGACCGGGCAAACTCTGCAACTTCTTCATTAGGGCTCTTAGAGTTGACTTACAGATAGAGTTAGCCAAGAGTTAGCCCGCAACTTAAAGCAGTCCTTCGTGCTTTGAAGTTAGATGGAGCCAATATCCAATTAAACTAGAGACAGTTTAGCAAACCCCCTAACCCAAAACTTAAAGCCATAGTTTACCAAAATGCAGCTTATAAACCTGCGTGCACTACGCAACACGATGAGTGATGGCATTATTGAGTCTACACGTCCTTGTTTGGTAGAACAGGTGGCATGGCACCTCAAGAAGGTGTTATTGAAGCCTGCCTGTGTTCCGTATGCCAATCCGTCCAAAAGCTCTAAGTGAAGGCCAGCCCCATCCAGCCCAACCGAGCCCGAGTATCCAAGCTGAGTAGCTGAGTAGCCCAGCCCAGCAGCCAGCCCGGGATCAAAGCGGAGCATTTCGATTAGCCAAGCATCCATTGTTGTTGTATTGATTAGCGGGCAGTGTGCCTCACAGTGTTGGCCCCGTACCGTACCGTATTGTGCAGCAGGGGTATGGCCTCTCTGTCGGGTATGTATTGAAAGGGGCCTTCTCCGTCCCCAATACTACGAACTTCATGAAGCGCTTAGGAGGTACAACTATTAACTTCTACAGGCAGATGAGTGGGAATGGCATAGCATCTCTATGAACAACCCTTGCCTTACCTTTTATGTACATATTAACTATTCACCGGAACAGCTAGTAGGCGTGTTAGCCTTACATCACTTTATGAATGATGAGCCTTAGTACCTTGGAGGGAGGGTGACTTTACCCTTATGAGCCGGATCGGATCACCGAACAAATGCCATGTTATGAATCAAACCACTAGATTTAGAGCCCTTAAAACTGAGCTGAGGTACTCACCCTTTGCTTAGACTGAAACACGCCTTATTACCAAAACCAACCTTACCTATATATACATATATATATACACTAGATCTTCAGGAAATGGATTCTCGACTTTACTCATTACTATCTCATGCACTCCATAGCTTATCTTATTCTTACTTAACTACTCCTACCTACCTTAGCTCTGCAACAGATAGGAAAGATACATGAGAGGTACTCATTCGATTGATTTGGCGTGCACGCTTTATACCTTTCTGTGTGCGACCTTGCTACAGCCTATTGAGATATTCTATATGGAACTCAAGCTGGAAGGGGTGCTACCTATGCTTCTGATGGGACTGGTGCTACTTATTATTGAACTTAACTCAAAGGGGTGTAGCTTTGTTGCTGGATAAACGGAAACTGCTGCCCTGTGAATAGGGAAAAAGGGAAACCCACCTGAAGTGGTGACGCTAACAGCGCGACCATGACCGTATGACCATAGATCCAGCTCTCCCCCGCCTTCCTGTTCTACCCAGTGTACCCCTTCCCTCTATTGGGACATTCACCCAACCATCATTGCTCTTTGGCAGGAGGAAAGCCAGAGCCGTACCTCTCATTCACGCATCCTCTCTCTATGACTGAACAGTCCTTAGCACAAAAAAGCAAAAGATATAAGAGTCCGGAGTGAAGGTGGGAATCTTGAGCTTGAAAGCGCTGAGGGAGAGAAGCCAAGTACTAACTTTATCTCTCTTGAACTGAAAGCCCACAGGAAGTTGTCCACCTACAACTAAAGTGACAAAGGTGAAACCTAAAGAGGTATAACCCTCAAGATCTATCTATACACCTTAAAATATCGCCCCACAATTTATCGTTTATCTGTGGCCTAGCGAAGGAAGCTTAAAGGAGGCATTCTGTCTGAAGGAAAGGAAGATGACAAAGAATCCGCTGTTTGGAAGAGGCCAGCAAGAAACACAAAGTCTCTGTGAGAAAGAGGTAGGGCTCGGCAAGCAAACTCTAGATTACAAGCTAGTTGATATGGAAAGCCTTTTGACAAGGTTACCATAAATAAAACACATTATCTCTTCACTGTATTCTTGACAAGGTTACCGTTAGGAAAGAGGAAAGAAGTTGCCCTTCGGGAATCTGGTGTGCTCTCTGAACTGTCTTATTTGCAAGGTGACCAATGGAAAGCAATCTCTCTTAGCTGTATGATTGGCAAGGTTACCATCGATCACAGGTCACCGTTCTAAAACAGTCATCCTATGCGTTCTATTAACATTTATTGACCCCAGTGGATGGATTCCCGGAAGGACATAGTGAACATAAAGCATTAGTGAGGAGCCTGACTGCGAAGGCATTAAATCAGTTGAGGGTTTCCCTTCTTATCCCTTGTCCTGGGTGCCATGAGAAGAAGAGGAAGAGGGAGAGAAATAAGGTTATCCCTTACTTATTTCTTTCCCCGTCAAAGAGGCGTTGAGCTTCGCCTTTTTCCATAGTAATAGCAGGGGCCCCCCTTTCACTGTATTATGTAGGTCCTGACACGTTACAGTAATCCCCGTCGGGAAGAAACCATCCCGCCCCCTACCAGATGAGTCCTTTTAAGTCGAGGAGTAAGTTACATAACTCTTTGGATTTTGCCAATGTAGACTAGTGAACAATTCCGGAGAATTATGCACTTGGGAAGGAGAACTACGCACTTGCTCTCATAGACGATGCATTCTTCACTCTTACGATGCATGCACATGAATTGATCGATGTAGATTGCTCACTACGATTTGTTTCGATCTCTCTCTTGTCAACAGGATTTGGATAAACTTCACCAAGTCCAATCCATATGCCATTAGTGTTTCGATCGATCCTTGCCCTGCGAATTTCTTTCCTATTTCCCGGAAAAACGGCTTTTGTGGCTGTAGGGGGGGAACCCGTCAATTTAGTCAATTTATTGGACAAACGGTAGGTGCTACTGACGTGGATACATCGATCAAAATATGAGCGAGGTACCCCTAAAATGTTAGGTGCTCCCGACTTGTTACCATCCACACTAGAAATAGGGTTCCGGAGAGCAGACCAGGGATGGAAGAGACAATCAAAGTGTACTGACTTGGTAGATCCTGGTCTAATAATATGGGCTAACGCCCGCAGCTTGCCTGATGCATCTAAGCTTTCCTTCTTCAATTGCTCCTCCATGCACAGGTTGATCTCGGAATTCCTATCACTAGTTGGAGAAGGATGCGCTATGGGAGATTTGATATTATGTTCTTTCCGCATTCGAACTGCACTGGAAAGAGTAGTCCAAGCCGAACCATGAGTTGAACCGAGACCTACTAACAGATCGGGGGGAAAACAATTTGCATAATGCCTGCAGTAACCCAATGCACCCACAGCGTTCTGTCTCGGGATCCAGGATGAAGCTCGGATTTTATCTCTCCATACACAGATGCGGTACGGTACCACGACGCTATGAGAGATTTGGCTTTAGTGGAATGGAAGTGAAACGTGCAAATGGGAGCAGGTTTTTATCTTTTCATGCTAGCCTTTCTATCTATGCTGGAAATCTACATCGGAACCAGGAGATCAACAGATTCCTGCAAGATGTCGGTCAATAGCAGGCAGCTACTAGATATAGGACTAGAACGAAAGCCTCCACATTTCCCTGCGGTTCGCTGCACACATCATACGAGTTCGCATCGGCGGTGGACCTGATAGCTCCTTATATATGCAACTTGATTCAGAGACTCCTATTGCTGAACTCTATCTCATCTAGTAACTAATCCTTAGGTGGGTACTTTACTATTTTGGGGCTAGGTCATCATGATTAGTCGTTTTCTGCTCCCCACTACTACTTAGTGTTCGGTTTCTGTTCCCGCCAAAGTAAAAGCAGCCGAAGTCAGAGCAGCCAGAGTCATATCAGCTACAGAATTAGCACTAAGTCAATCCATAGCCCAAGCAGCTATAGTAGCAGAGAGTTAATCCATAGCTATGGCCGCCTATGCTATCGAAACCACAGCAGCTATGTATGCCTAAGTACCAGTAGCCAATTTCTAAGCCATGGAAGCAATAAGTACAGCCAAAGCCAAAGCTGTAAGAGATTTCAGCAGCAAACCACTATCGTATCATTTCAGCAGCAATCAAGCAATCATTCAAGCAGCCAAAGAAACAGAATCCATATAGAAGAGAAAGAATCCATATGGAAGTAAAGCAAATCGATCCATAGAAAAACCCATCAATCATTAGTGAGTGGTGCTCGCTGATCTGAATTGCTAGCATCACTACTACCTAATTGGCTCTTCATTGTTGGGTTTTAAGGGTGTGTAAGGTTACAGCTTAGAGGTGAAGTTCGATCCGACTTGGACTATACCGCTCACCTGGTTGTGCTCTCTCACTGGTTCATACGAGATAGGACCTAAGTCATCTATTTCCACGGTTTCAGGCTGGTTGAATGACCAATTAGCATCTTTGGTGCTCAAGCGTACGTCTCCGGCCTTAAACCTCGTCTTCAGGCCTTTTCACTTTACTATCCCTCCCTCCGTTGTTGCTTGATCCCATTCCTGTTCCAGTACTCTGGAGATCCTGCTCTTCCCGACCTAGGTTCCGTACAACCTCGGGCTCTCTGTAGACCTCCGATCATACGGATTACTAGGTTTTGCAAGCAGTCTCACTATCTGCGTTACTGAATTCATGAGAAAGTCCCAAGCTCCGGTGTGCCGTACATTCTAGGTTCGTTTTTTGCTCCTTGCATCCATAGCCTATTGAACTAGTGATTCTCTGTGTTTGAATGCTGCAAGCCGTACTGAGTAACTGAGACGTAAAGCTACCTTTCTTGCTCTGTGCTTCTTAGACCGGGAATTTTATGATTAGTACAGATGGTCGCAATTATCGTTGCTGTCGGTAGCCAATGTAGAAGTTTGCATCATTCTGCTGGGGCGTGTCCTTTAGAACCGAGTTGCCACGTCTAAGGCCGCCTTGTGCATTAGTTCTGTGGGAGATGGAAGGTCGCCACGATTGAATCTTCATGACATGGAAACAAAAACCCAACATCGATTCAGTTGTGTATATTGTATCGGGCAGGCCTACGCTGCAAAGAACAATCCCGCATCCCTGGTAGCTACTCACCATTTCAACAGCCAGGGGGCACAACTGCTCTCCCGCGCGAACCCTACCGAATCCGCACCTGCAACTGTCTTTTCGCCTCCTTATGGGAGTAGTGATTGTTTGCCTCGCATGCGCTGCTAATTCAATGAGATGAACAGGTTCGCATCTGCATAAATTGCTAAGGCATAACGCGACCTGTACTTTTTTCTTGTGTGCTTCGAGTAACGCAGTCGGTGGGAACTACAAGAGAGAGATGATCAAATTCATCTATAGACGATGCATTATTCGCACCGGGACCGTATGAATTCTGCATGATTGACTTTCGGCCCCCCCACTTGGATCACACGGATCACCAAAAATGAAAATTCCAGTCTCTTGATCCGTAGGGGAAATGCACAAATCGTAATTAGATGATGCACCCCCGATGATTCTCGTATTTGGTTCCTATAGTATCTGAATCCAAACGAAACTGGAATAAACACAGGTTCATAAACTTCCTCAAGCGTATTGGTGATGGCTCTATGAACTACACAATCTATTGCAGAGGGAATCATAATGGGCCTCCTTTCCGTAGACTTCGGTTTCGGTACCCATATCCTGCGCATGGGAGATCACTTTCAAGATCCATCCATAAAATACTCAGATATTTTACCCAATAGCTCCTTAGAAATGCCGGAAATGGTCTTAGAATCTATAGCATCAGTCATCAGCCCCGGCTTATGCTCGATTTCCTCATAAGCTAAGACCAGATTTGTGAAGTGATAAACTGTTTCCATCAAATTTGTCCATTTCCCATTATAAGTCTGTACGAGAAACTTAGTAAGCTGCAGTCAACTTATATGGGTTCTCATGGGATCAATCTATCACTGGTTTTTTAAGCTCTAATTGTAACTTAATAATGCCCTATATTGTTGCTGTTCCGTGCTTGTTGGTCAGAGGAGCACGATGGAGGTAAATGCCTATATTACTATACGATGCAGGGACCCCTATTTCTCATGCTTTCAGTTGGGATCATGCTGAAATGGGTGGCATAGCTATTGGAACAAGTGCCCAGAGCAAAGCACCCCTGGCTTTCCCATCCGTGAAATCTGCAAAGAAGGTATTATCAATGTAGTGCTGACCAACCGAGCAGACCAGGTTTTTTGACCAACCGATCAATTATGGGGGCTAGATTCGTCTCCCTGTCGGTCAAAACACGAGATAGCTACTCCCAAAAAGTGATATTCGACTGAAAGGGATAAATCAGCCAACACCCTTGCGCACTCAGGAATCACTACCTGAAGTCGACACCGGAGGAGCGAAGGGTTGGTTTGTCAGGCCCTGAATGAAACTTACCCTGTCAGCCAGGCCTGCGAAATGTTTCCAGTATGCTCGGATGAGAGCGAGAAGGCTCATCCTGTTATTGCATTGCTTGGCCCGATAGGAAGAGGTGATTCTGAGGGCAGTCTGGACGGGAGGTGATGGCAGTTATGTGATTATGGTTACTTGGATTCGGATACAGATGAAGAGGAAGCCACCCTAATCCTTTCTTCCGAACTGGCCTCTGCACAAGTTATCATATGATCGGCCCCGCCTAATGAAGAACGGTATCGTCAAGTCGGGAATAGACGTTCCGGTCAAGTGCCTTACGCGTGCAAGCGCCATGAGGCAAAGCAAGGGAGTTTCAATTAAAGTAGGGGAAGGCCGGACTTCACTCCTTCTCTTTTTGAACATAAAAGGAGAGGAAAACCTCATTGCAGATGCTCTCATTCAGAGACGACACATAAGTGCCATTTCTCAAGCTCAATTGGATTTGAGAACAGTGATTGGGATGAGATCTAAGGAAGATAAGTGGTACCACGAAGTACATCAGGCCTTATCGAAGAGGAAGGATTGGACCGAAAAAGAAGTGAGAAAGTATGATGATTACAATTTAGCCAAAGATGGAGTATTGTTATGGAGGAACTCAACCTATGTGCCAGATCACAAGGATTTGAGGAGATTGGTGTTTCATGAAATACATGATGCGCCTTATTCTAGACACCTTGGATATCAGATAACTTACTAAAGTATGAAGCAACTATATGACTGGCCAGGGCTAAAATCAGATACTGCAGCTTATGTGGCCCAAAGCCTAGAATGTCAGCGAATAAAAGTAGAACATCAACATCCAGTAGAGAAGTTGAATCCCCTGAGTGTACCATCTTGGAAGTGGGAAGAAATATCCATGGATTTCATTTCTGGATTACCGTGTACTTCCAAGAATAATGAATCAATATTGGTAGTGGTCGACTGGTGTGCCGAAAGTATTTGTGACTGATCATGACTCGAAGTGAACTTCGAAGTTTTGGTAGAGCTTCTTTCGTGATTTGCACACGAAACTGAGTTTCAGTGCAGCTGACCATCTAGAGACTGATGGTCAGACCGAAAGAGTCAACAGGAGTTTGGAAGACATGCTCACAATGTATGTAATGAATCAGCCAAGGAGATGGGAAGATTACTTACCCTTAGTAGAATTTGCTAAAAACAATGGATATAATCACTCCATCAATAAGAGTCCGTTTGAAGCCTTGTACGAATGGAAATGTAATTCCTCGTTCAATTGGGACAACTTGGAAGTACCACTAACACAATAAAGTGGTACCCTAGAAGAAATGGAGAACATAATAAAGCGAGTACATCGGAATTTGAAGACTACCCAGGATAGGCAGAAACACTATGCAGATAAAAGAAGATCAGAACGAAGCTTCAAGGTTGGAGAGCCAGTGTTTCTTAGAGTCAAGCCAAAGAGGAGTTCCTTACACCTAGGGAAGTGGAAGAAGTTGGCACCAAGATACTGTGGTCCTTTTTCAATCTTGGAGCAGATGGGTGTTGTTGCTTATAAATTGGCATTACCACCACATGTGAAAGTTCATAATGTATTTCATGTGTCCTTGCTTAAGAAGTATGTACCTGTCCCCAGCCATGTATTGGATTTTGATGCTATCCAAATGAAGGAGACAGGAGAGTTTCTCACCGAGCCTTTGAGGATCATTTGCAGTAAACAACAGCACCGTCAGAACAGAGTAATAGATTGGGTCAAAGTTCACTGGTAGCGCTATACAGAGGATGATTATACTTGGGAACTAGAGTCAGAAATGAGGAACTTGATCCGCATTTGTTCAGTGATGGCCTGGCTCCGGAGGACCGTAGCCCTTATTAGAGGGGGAGGATTGTGACACCCCTTATAAATGACCTGACTTTCCTAGTTGTTCTGCTTCAGTTAGATGGTTGCAAGAGATGGGTTTTTGGACTCACCGTCCCCTTGTTGTTTCATAAGTAATTATTTATTATGTTAGACTTACATGATTGATGATCAGACTTTGATGATTCCTTATGATTACTTAATGATGTGTATGAACAATAATGCGATTCAAGTGTTTTATGTTACTTGTGGATGAATGGTACTAATGACATGTATATGCATCACAGTTGATATGATATCTTGATTCATGATGATGTTGCATATGTATTGGTTTAAGTGGACTAGCCTGTGACAAGCTGAGACATTGATGATGGACGGGGGAATAATATCCAAAGATAGGGCTCATGCTCCAATGAGGAAGACCACCTTTATCTAGTGTTAAGAAGCCTTGGGGATGGGAAGAGACTTTTAAAATGACCACAAAAGTAAACTGGGATGAAAAGGTGAAAAGGAAATAAGTTGTAACTTACTTTTACCTTCCCTAGGACACTTGTAAATTCACTCATAAGCCTAATTTCGCCCTTAGATGAGTTAGTTGGGGGAATGGGAAAGTGGTTACACTTGATAACCACTTTAGGGTGTTTTAAAAAGGGAGACCTCCTTTGAGAAGGGGATGGCCTGAGGGGGAACTTATGGGGATTTCTGTATTGATAAAAAGATAGTTATTTTTGGGAGTGAACCTGGCAATCCTGTTATTGTTTATGGGCCCTTGGGACGCCACTGTCGAGGGGCATCTGCCGAGGGGGTAAAGGTGGTAGTAGGATCCTTGCAGAACAGAGGGGGTACCGCTGCCGGGGGCTTTTTCTGAGGGGCTATAAGGCTGTAGTAAGACCCTGCACACCAATGTTCTGAGGAAATTGGGAGTGTAGTAAGTCTAGAGACCTCACCACTACACTAAGGGATTTTAAATTAGAGGCATGTTGTGGATCCCATTGGGAATGTTGAGTTAATTGCAGTATGATTTGTATACCCTATTCCTTATCCTCATTGGAACTTGAGCCCTGCTCTAGGGTCACTTGCCTGAATAAGGCATTTGCATTGGTAGGGAGGAAAGACCACCTTGGATACGTTTTCCCCCTTGGCATCAAACTTACTGTGGAACTCTGCTGGGAGCAATTCTTGGAATCTGGAAAGCTAAGGACCATAGGTACTCTTTTATATTTTATGTAAGCTGATTATACTTTATTATTTTGATATGTGATTAATGAGTATCTGTTGCATTATTTTATGGTGATCTGCATGCTTATGATTTTCTAGTAGTAGTGCCTTTACCTTGTTTGATTATGGATTATTGTACCCTAGGCTCAAGGAAACAAAAAAAATGTTGTTGATTCATCATCATTTTCGTTGGATCTCTCGGAGATATTATTCTTAATACAGAGTAAAGTAATATGATATGATATGGAAAGATCGATGCAGACGAGACCTATATCTATCAAGAGTGAAGTGGTTAATACGTCCGTCTATCCATAAACCCTACTCTTGGCGGTCGAGCGAGTCATCCCTCTCCCTACTGTTGAGTGAATGCTCTCTCCCTAAACTCCCTGATGTCGGCCGGAATGGCGGGAGAGGGGATATGAAGGAATAGCTTGCTTCCTTACCGCCTACAGTCGCCCTCCCTTAGATACCTATAGTATAGTATAGTAGGGGCAGGCAGGGAACCTTAGTCATCAGAGCTTCGCATCCATCCTGCACCCTGAACCACTTACTTTACTTGCTGGCTGAAGTTGTACCGGAAAGGGAACTACCTCGAAACTACAGTCAACCATAGCAGCCAGAAGGAAGAGCTTCTTGAACACCTACAGTCAGGCAGGGAACCATAGCCATCAGAGCCACGGGAGAGGGGAGATGGATGTATGTCGTTCGGTCCCTCTCCCTATATTATATTATATGGTGGATAGGACTTTCCCTATCGTACCTATCCCGTCTAGCTGTAGTCGGTTGAGCATGCATAAATGACCTCCCTCCGGTCGAGAAGGTCGCATGCATAGCTTGAATGTGGAGATTTATTGAGGGACGCTCGACCTCACAGCCTGCCCCCATAGTCATAGTATAGTAGTGGTGATTGGGGGAGGGCTCGACCTATAACTATCAATAGGGAGGGGAGGGGGATAGAGCATCGATGCACCGGTGAACCTCTCGACCGATAGGAACCAACGGAACGGGGATGCATATTATGTTTCTCATGTAACATGGAGGGAGGCATGATGTTCCATATTTCATTGATCACGTAACGTGCAGAATAGGATCACTCGCTCGGTATCACCTATATGTATGTAAGGACCTTTATTGAACGAAGTGAAAGGAAGGAGGAGGCGAAGCGCATATATCCATTAGTGTAGTGAGG
>Ga0316213_1000068_pt1 | contig 14703 bp, 9 predicted proteins | sample NRE2metagenome_FD_207798 | JGI IMG/M metagenome (GOLD analysis project Ga0316213, IMG submission 207798) | Spruce roots microbial communities from Maridalen valley, Oslo, Norway - NRE2 | ecosystem: Host-associated > Plants > Roots > Unclassified | place: Norway: Oslo | collected 2017-09-14
GCTCCCCTGCTCCCCTGCTCCCAAGTATCTCGCCTAGCTCTCTTCTTTATATGCTTTCTTCCCTATCTATATCGCCTGGCTTTCTTCCTGGCTAACCTGAGTCAATCGGTATAATACGTGAGGTGGCTTTTGGCATAAGGTGTGTTAACGTATAATAATATAAAATATAACGCCCCCCATACCGACAACTCAGGTAAACTGAAAGATTCGATGAGGAACCCGGCGATAAGAAGGATGGAAGGATAGTGACTCTCAGGCCCCGTTAGGCGTGTTGGAGTATCAGTCATCTTCCCCTACCTAAAGGCTTAAAGGTTGGTAACTCAAATGCCCCAACTGGCTAGATTGAGTTGTTTGACCTTGCCCTCTCTTAAGGCTGGAAGAAGGGTAGTGCCTCTCTCCTGCCCCTAAAGGCTAGTTAGAGTGCTTCCCCTTCCCTCTCTTAAGTATAAGGAAGGATGTGGAAAGGATAGTGACTCCAATACCCCTAACGGCTAGCTTGGAGTTATTCTCCTTCCCCTTCCCCTTAAGGTTGGTCAGGTTGGTTACTCCCAAGCCCCCTAAAGGCTTGTTGGAGCTACTTACCTGCCCTCTATTAAGGTGGTGGCTTAAGGTGGACTGATCCATTCCTTTTCACCATTTGGCGAAGCTAGGGGGGATGTTTGGGGCTGGGCCGATCATTCTCAGAAAAAGAGTATAGATTATTTATATATGATCCAAATGTCGGATGGATTCGATCCAACGAATCGGGATTTCGAAAGGCGAACTCTGACATGCCTTGAAGTCTCAATCAAATTATGTGGAGCGGGAGGGATTAACAAAGGAAATGCAATCTAACCTAGGGTTAATTCCCATTTTCCTTTGGTGAACTGGCATGGGATCCATCTCGAAGGGTTCGGGTACGCACCAATATTGAACTGTCAATAGTGCATCAGACTATATACGCAATTTCATGGTTCATCCACTTTCACGTGATCTCCGTGTTCGAGATTGAGCGGTTGATTGTTATCCTTTATCTCGACATGTCCTTCTCCTTCTTGGCTTTTCTTTTCTCCCCAAATATGCATTTGGTTTGCTATGGGGTTTTCTAATATCACAATGACCCTCCCCAACATTCTTAGATGGATCTGGTAATGGACTTGGAACTTGTGCTTAATCAACAGAATTCACATTTGCTTCAGGAGCCAAAGACGGCGTGCATCACAAGATACGGGTCATATAGTTGGACTCTTTATCAGTCGTAAACGGCACGTATATAATCTGTTGATTGAAACTGATGGTGCTTTTCAACTTGTTTTCCATGATCTAGACCAATTACCTTCCGTTGATTGCTCTTAAACAATCCTTAATGCAAATTACCTTAGTAAAGTATCCGAATACCATAAATAAGCTCAGAAATAAGCTACTCATGGTTCAAGATAAATGACTGGCTTTCCTAGAGTTAGAAGACCTAGAGAGACTAAATGGCTTTTGATTCGTTAGAACTGATTGAATGGGAACGAGTCACAGGGGGTCATCCAAGCCTCACCACTCATTAGGCCAGCGCTTCACTCGAACTCATTAGGCCAGTAGAATAGAACCATCCAGTAGAGGATATCTGGTTCCTGGTCCTGGCGTTAGAGTGATTCTTTCCTGGTTGGGGGAGGCACAAAATAATATTTCCATCCTTCCTGCACCCATTTAACTGATTGACCATCTGTGAGAAAAGCCAGTAGAAGAGCCGTTAGAAGAGCTGGGGGTTTTAAAATAGACTTCTTTCTCATATTTCCATTCGTTATAAGACATGAATGGGTCGGGTTAGGCATCGCATCCTTCCAGAGATTAGGCATTGCATCCTTCCAGAGAAATGAGTTAGGTATTCTTCCTCAAATGATAGAATGAATGGCCTTTTTAATCGATGCCCACACGACTTTCCAATAGTCCTAGATTGCTTCCCGATAGTTCGGAGTAAGGGTTACAGAAGATTCCCTCGCCCTCTCTATGGTCGGGTGTTAGTCCAATCCATGGTAGGGTATGGGATTCTTTCAAATGCCTAGGGATAAAGGGCAGTGGTGGACTTTTTTCCCTGCTATCAATTGCATCTCCAGACTTTGTTCTTTGCTCCTCTAGTTAGGATTTAGCTCGCTGCATGTTGCATGTTGCATTTATTGCATTTCATTCTCTACATCTACTCCATATTCATTTATACTTCTGCACTTTCATTGATTAGTCTAGATTAGATTAGGTAAAGAGCATTAAAAGAACATTTTACTTTGCATATGGTCTTGTACTCCGAGCAGAAACCTGCCTATCCTCTAGCCCTGAGGTTCCTCTTCTCAAGCTCATCAAATAGCCACAAAAGCACTGTAGCATACAACTTAGAGAAGGTGTGTCCAATCATGATGTTTTTATAATTGTTCAAATCTGAACTGGCCCTCGATTTGAAAAGTACGTGGATGATATGGTGGGACCATGCCTAAGGGAAACCTAAACAAATAGCATGGGTAAACAATCAGCAATGTGAATGTCGAGAGAGTGAATACCATGCTTTAGGAACTTGACCTATAGGCCTTCGTCATCAGCAGCCTTATTGGTGCTCGTGAGTCATATAACAGCTCTCCTGATGTCGCTATAGGAGAAGAAATGACATGAAGAGGGGGTCAAGGAGATGTGGATTGGAGGCTGCATGGGAACATAAAAAGAGGTTGTATGGGAGAACAAGAAATGAGGATCTAAATAAAGGGGGAAAGCGGATTGTCGAGGGAAAGGGCATGCAAGAATGCTTTGGGTGGTTGACGGAGGGCTTCAGGAAGCTCACGTCTCTTTAAGGAAAGGAACTCTCATTTTGACTAATGGTATGTTTTCCGAAGGTGGGGAAAGGAGAGGAACGTAGTCGCTCGACCATAAGGGAGAGGGGGTCGTGCAAGAAAGCAAATAAAAGATGCTTGTGGTGGAGTTTGCACTCCTCATTGAACCAACAGTTCATAAGGCATAGGCTAAGTTTAGGGGCATAGGAGAGATGTCGAATGGTATGGGCGTCAGAGTGAAGGGCAGCTTCCCAACTAGCCTTGGAGAGAAGCTCATCCTCAGTTGAGGCTGTCTCAAGAGACGATAAATAGAAAAGGGGAGGAATCAACTGATGAAGGTGAGAAGTGTTGCACAGGGCACTAGTGAGGGGCAAGGTGGGACAAGGTAGGAGGGTAGGCATTTATGGAGAAGGGACACGATCTGCAAGGGGGAGGGGGTAGACTAAAAAGTGTCTAATGCGAGAGAGCAACTCCTGGTTGGCTAGGACATAGTCAGCCACACTAGCTCTGTCATTGTCGCGAAAGCACATGAAGCTGCCAAAGTTTGGGTGCACGAAAGACCATTCAGGAGCAATAGGTTGTGAGATTCCCCAAGTTGTAGAAGGTGCCTCTGGTAGGTTGTAAGGGACCCTATACCATAATCTGAAATCCCGTGAAGGCCCACCATGTCCAAATCAATCTCCTGAAGGCAAAACAGCATCCTCCAATCTGTCATGAAGCGATATCTGCAAAGACCCTGTATAAGCAATAACCTTCATTCTCCTTGATTTATGCCTATCTTGAATCCCCGATCGAGAAGGGAACAAGTAAATAGATAGTAGGATCGAGGCCTCATTCCCATCTGATCAATATTGAGGTGTAATATGACAACACGCAATAATAACGTAGATTAAGCAATTCCCATAATTCTCCATAGTCATAGTGATACCACCGAATCTGTCCGTCCTTTGAGCAAGTGTGATTCCTGTGAATGCTATCAGGAAAGCGGTCCAACAGCTCTATTGGAAGTCGGTGCTGCTGCAACCAACGCTCGCTGTTTGAGGCATTAAAAAGGTAAGTCATAGAATTCATGCTTTGTTAATCATGAATTCCTGGTTTAAGAATAAAGACGAGGTAGGCTGCTGAGTAAAGGTTCTAAAAGTGCCTGCCTACCCAAGCACGTACAAGGCTTCCCTTCCCTAAGTGTAGTCAGTCAAAAGGGTGGTTAACATGAAAGGTTGGTAGCAGTAGTAAGTAAAGTATCTAAAAGGTGGATATCTCGTAAGAGTCAAGGTTTCTGCCGTACCCTCCCCTCCTATTCCTGGCCTGGCTGAAGCAAGTGTTGGGGGCAAGCAGCACTTCCTCCACGCCATGCATAAACAAAGGTTGGATGAAGGCAAGTATAAAGAGTCTGGTGGAACAGGTGTAGTATGCACTTAAGTAAAGGGAAGATAGCTAGGGTAAAGGTTGAATGCTGCGCCGACCCAAGCGTGTAAGATATTCAAAGTAAGGAGTAAATCCAAGCAGTGAGTTCCTTCCCACGATCCCACTTCCTGTGCCACCCACCCCACTATTCAAGCAAGCAAGCGCTTCCTTCCATCCAAGATCGTCTGGCTGTAGTTCATGCATATAATCGGGCAGTCGTAAGTGAAACCGATAAAAGACCATGTGAATCTAATAAGTTCTGTAGTTCCTCAAATAAAGAAGGGAGTTCCGAGGATCCAACGGCCGGCTGGCTGTCTATCCAACATAAAGAAATGGGGATCTAAAGGTAATACCGGTCTAAGTGCAGTAGCCACTAAGCATTCATGAAAGTGGTATAGGGAGAAGGCAGGTCTAGGTCTTCAGGTGGGTAAATAGTTTGGAAACAAGGGAAGGTAGGAGGGGGTTAATATCCTAGTGCCTACCCTCCTCTGATTCCTGGCTGAAGCAAGAGGTTTGGGCATCAGTAAGTGGGGTAAGTGAGATATGAAATAGAGGTTGGTAAAGAAGGTGGGTTGGTAGAGTAGGTAAACACTTAAGTTCAGGCAAGCAAGTAGGGATCTAAAGGTACTAGCAAAGCTGTAAGAATTAATCAATCATATCTGGCTGGCCAAGTTCAGCCCGGCCGGAACAATAGCAATAGTGCCGTACCCACCATTTATGAAGCAAGTGGTTGTTTTGGAAGCCCTTCCTTCAAATGCTCAAAGTTTCAGTGAGCCTATGGAAGTCAAATAGTAAAGGTGGTAGCAAAAGTGGAACTAAAATAATAGAGTAGGCATCTAAAGGTCCTATGCAGTCTTAATTAATCAAGCGTATCAGGGGTTTCAGCCCGGCCCAAGAAGATCAATAGTGCCTACCCACTCTACTAAGATTGCTAAAGCAAGTGGTTTGGAAGCACGTCCAATTACTCACTAAGTGTTGTAAGTAAAGAGAAGGGTGGTTATTGGTTGGTAGCACGGTCGCACGTGAAGTAAAGGCAATAAGTAGGGTAAAGGTAATAGAATGCTGTGCCCACCCACCCAAGCGTTAAGATATTCTAAGTAAGGCAGTAGTCAATCAAACAGGGCAGTTTCTTTCCACGCACGATCCCTCCCACAACTGGTTGTTCCTATGCGCCACTTCCATTCATCGTGTAGGCTGAACCATTCCCTCCCTAAAGGAAGGGCTGTATAGTGGAACTTGAAGTTAAGTGTCTAGGCCTGACCCTTAAAAAAGTAAATTGCTCAAAGCTATGAGTAAAAAGAAAGGTATGCGTATAGGGGTCCTAACTAAAAGGTCTGTCTGTAAAAGCACCCACCCCTTTATCGAGCACGTGCCCCAAGGTTCTGGCTTCGTGAGAAGATCCAAGGCGTGAAAAGAGAATGAAAAGTGAATAAAGAAGATCCAAAAGAAGGCTTCGTGAGAAGATCTCCATCTATCTGAAACTGTTACCCGGTTTGGAGGGGGTGGGTCATAACTAATACAAAAAACAAGTAAATAAAGAAGATACGGGGCATAATCAAAAGGGTGCTTCCTAAAGAAGATAAAAAAGAAGGGTTTGAACGCTCGACCATAGGGGAGAGGAGCGTTTAGCTCTCTATTTATCCGAAATAGAGGAGCGAAGCCGCTTGTCCAAGTTACTTATTGATGAGGGGGGGGCAAGGTCGTCGTGGAGATTACAGAATCTCCACTAATGATGCGGAACTTCTTCATGGGCTAACAAAGGAATGACTAACCTATCGAATGAACTATCAGTATTCATTTATTACTTTATAGTTCATAGATTGAAATTCCGATTAGTCCCACTTAAGTGAATTGGCTTTCCCCCACTGACTTGCTTATTTATAGAATTGATATACTGATTTGTTTACTCATAGTTGAATTGCTATACTGATGATTGGTTTATTCATGGAATTGCTCTGTGGACTTGCTTATTTAGTGAATTGGTTTATTGGTTTCACTAGTATATTGATTTAGTGATTTCATGAACTATTTATAGATGGAGCAAAGAGTAAATATTAGTATTGGCAATGGATTGGAATTTATTGATTCTTGGCATTCACATGACTTTCAATTCGAGGGAACAGATAGAAACAAAAGATACTTTCACCTTCATGGCTACGGCTGGGGTCTAACTAAAGACCACCTTCTCCTCCACAGCTCGCGCACACCACACCAGGGCAATACCGGTAATAGTTTCTACAGTAAGGGACCCTAATAAGGGAACAAAGAGCTTTACTGCTATTGCAATGGTAACCTGGACGGCTATCACCTTCTGCACCTTAGCTGCCACAACAAGAAGGGTCGCCTTGACGACAGCTGTCACCTAAAGAATAGGTCTGTTTACTATCAATAGAACTCCCACCACATGGAGGTTTATCACTTTCGGATGCTCTAAAAAGAGATACCCCGTCTATCCCCATATAATTATATACTATATGGCACCGACACGCCCTGCGAAGAAATCGTAATATAATAGATCTGTAAGCCCTCACAGGCGGTAAGGGGGAATGCACCCTACATATTGTCACGTTCCACGTCGAGGTAAGGCTTAGCTACAACCAGTCACCAGACGTTATTACCGACAAGCAGGCTTTTTACCGCTTCGGGGGTACCTTCCCTGTGGTCATATGAGAATCCCTTAGAGGTCAGGGGGACTACCCGTTTTCTACTGGTAGATTAAGAGTTCTGCGCCTAAGCCGAGGCGTAAAGCAAGAAATCACAGGCAAAGAATCACAGGTAATAATCATAGTTCGCTTGTGGTTGGAAGAGCTCAAAGTAAGCAAGTAAGGCTGAACGGGGTATTAATCTCGGTCAACTGGGTTTGGATCTGTACCTGGGACTGACAGCCTTGCAACGAAATCCGCTGCTGTTGGTGGGTCGACCTTAACTGCCGAATCGGTGGTTAAATTGTGTTTTCCTCCTCTATAGCTGGTTCTTATACCAGGTAAAATGGGGCGGATTCGGGGTCAATTACTACCTTAGCTGCTGCTACCTCTACTAGCGCTTTTGCTTGGGCAATTTAATAAATGGGATCTGCATTTGTACGTGGTGCTGCTTGCTTCTTTGTCTCTTATTATTATGAATCAATGGGTTATGGGTCATCAAGGTAAACTGGGTAAACTCCAACCGGTGCTGGCTGTGCATCCGTATCTGCACAAGGTGATGGGTTTATAACTGCATATGCATCTGCAAGTGGCTGTGCTCCTTTCTTTGCTACTACCTATTATGGCTCTAGGACTAGGTCTGGAATTGGTGGTTCCGTTTTTGATGCCTTTGCCCTGGGAGACTCTGGAACTTAATCTTTCACTGAAATAGGCTCTGCCAGTGGGGGACTGCTACCGAATCTGTTCGATCTATAACTGGTGAGGATGCAGGTGGTGCTACTTAGTAAATGAGGTAAACTTCCTACGCTGACCAAAGTATAGCTGCTGGTCTAGTCAAGAGAGTCCAGCACTTAACAAATAGGTATGATGGTTGACCGATCGAAACGACGCCTTTCATCGCATCATCATAGAGCTCATCATTAACGGGAAACAAAATCCATCCGGTACACGCTTGGTAGCCCAACCTTTTACACCGTATAATACCAGCTTTCTCTTCCGAATGTCCGTACCCACTAACTCCATGATAAACCTGAAGGATCGGTAAATGCTCCGGCTACTTATGGGTCCCGATCTCAATATACTGTGGGTTCCGGGTCAAATACTGCTGCCTTAACCCGGTCAATAACTAATAAGTGTTCGGCACCTTTCGTAATTTAGTGAGAAATGCAAGTCGATTCGTCTTTTCCAGCCGAATACCAAATGGAAGCAAAGGGTTGTTTGTTAAGTGTCTTTATTGGTCCGAGCTGATTGGTCCGAGATATTTTCTTTGGTCAGGGATGCACATATATAGTATCAACCTTATCTTACTATCTATACTACTAGCTTTGCCTTTGCTCCCATCTCTTCCTCTGATGCCTATGTATGGATCCCTACCTAGTCGGTCTACTCCCACTCACTCCATGTTCCTATGCCTTTACCTTTGGCTCAGCTGCTGCTAACTTTGCACCTCACCTCTTCGAGGTTCGTGAGGACCTGATGATGGCTATCGATCTGTTTCTTAAAGTCATGCCCCCAACACCCGCTTCTCTCGCCTTTTCTATCTTTACCCCGGGGGACTAGCCTTGCAATTGATGCTGCTATCTTATGTCTCTAGGGATGGGAGCAATGAATATCGATCCGGAAATGGAACTACTGGTTTTCAAAATGAAATTGCCTTTGACCCGGCTGCGGGGTAAACTGCTGCTACCTATACCGCTGATACCGCTGATGGTATTGCTCACTTTGGATCTGCAATTGAGAGTTCTGGATAAATAGGTGAAATCAGTGAAGCTACTTCTTCGAAGAGCAAAGGGTGCATCGTATAATCAGACAAATGCGCTTTTATTGGGAGAATGAGAGCAGCACTATAGTACATAAACTTTGCTCACTATAGGAAGTATAGGATCAGACTATAGGATCGTACTTTTCGTACTATAGCTTAGAACTTTGGGAAACGAATCGATGGACTTTGGAATCGAACAGGGGCGCATTGTATATAACGAGCATACCCCATTTATCGGGGAGAATCGGACGGGGCGAATCATCTTTTTTTCCACTCATTTTGAGCTATTGATCATTCGAGTCTCGAGATTAAGAGAAGAAATGCTCATTTGTATTCTATATATGATGCTTCCAAATGCTTTAGTTAAGGAAAGCTTCTACGCCCTGTAATTCAGTGATTTTAGAGTGAAAGAGAAAGGGAAGGTATCAAGATATGAAAGTAGGGGCTTTCTAGTTCGATTGATAGGTCCGTGGGCTTTCTAGTTAGATTGATAGGAAGGGAGAGCCAATAGCGAACCAGGAATCAAATATTTGAAGGAGGTTGAACGGTTCTCACCACTCCATTTGGGGCAACGTGATAAGCGAATCCACTTCTTTTCGAACGGCTTTTATCGGTCAACTTTAAATAGGCTTTTCCCTGACCCCTTGCTTTCTATCGATATGGGCCAGCAGATTCAAGGTGAAATCAAAGTCAGAAAGCGCCCTTGACTAGCTAGCAGCGCTTTTGGGGCCATAACTACAGGGCAACCCGTGGAGATCCTCGAACTAAGAACTAATAAGCAAATCAAGATTCTTGGTGTATTCGGGGAAAAGATCGATCCTAGCATTGACCCGGCCGGCTTCTCCTTGATGGAGAGATGGCTTGCTTTATGGGCTTGGGTATGGAGAGGCGATGGAAGCTTTTAGGCCGGTTTCGAAGCATTCTTCAATAAGGCCAAGGCTTCTCTTATCAAGCTTGGCACGGGCTATCCGTAAGGGAATGGGCTAGAACCCTCCTCTACTCACAGCAAGCACGGATTAGTTCATCTTGACTTTGATTAGTCTTAGTTCATCTGTCCGCTGAAGGAACTGTTCGAGTGTTGAAAGCTGAAGGAAGCGAAGCAACCGAAGTAGGAAAGAGATTAGTCAAGTAGATTAAGAAAGATCAGAAGGCTTGATAGGAAGGCTTTTAGGAGGAAGTGATCAAGTAGTCCAGTCCGGGGAGACTATAGCTCAGTCGAAGTTCTAATATAACTCAAGGTTGTGAGCAAAGAAAGTAAGCAAGTATCCTGCTGTTGCTGTCCAAGGCTTTTGAATCAGTCTCCGCAGATCTATTTCAGAAGGGGGCCTGCGAAAGATCTCATAAATAAAATATTCTCATAAATCACTTATATAGATAGAAAGTTGGAAGTCGCTTTTCAGACTAGAGACTAGAAGAAAGAGAGTGGGTTTGATGGCTTCTATCCTCCCGGTATTCCCACAACAGCGGATCAAACCTCAGGTATTCCCGGTGGAGTGCCTTCATCCTTTGTGATTCTAGAAGATTCACTTGCGAAAGATGAAGTAGGGGGAGGAAGGCTTTCTCTTTCTGTCCACGCGGGCAAGCAAGTAGGAGTAGGAGTCCCAATGTTGATGGTTTCCGTAGAGAGCATAAATAGGATAGCCCGTAGCTCACTGAAGGATGTGTGAAAGTAAGCAAGCAAAGTCTCAACCCGAAATCAATAGCCCGCAAGAAATAGAAAGCCCATCTCTTTCCAGTAGTATGTAGCTTTACTTCCTTTAACTTCTATGGAGGGCTTAGTTGAGTGGCGCTTGTTGAATACCTCTCGTAGGCCTGATCTCAACGATCTCAACAATTACATATATAAATGGAAGTCAGACGCTCGACTAGAAGAAAGAGACCGGTACAACACGGAAATGAAATGCGTTTTCTAAGCGCCCTGGAATGAACTGAGAATATCACAAGTGTTAGCGGGATAGAATAGGAGTCAGTGTTCAAGTGGATTGGCAGCCAGCTCGTACGAGCCAGTGAACAAGGCAGTTAGTTGTTCCTGACTCTATTCTTCTGTGATCCACTATCCCGCCTTATTCTTTTCTTGGTGTTTAAACCATTATTAGTCTCAATTATTTCTTGGATATTTTGGATAACAGTGGGACAGGTTATAAATGGGAATAATCTTTACTTAGGTTGCGCGAGCGAGTACTTCGGATCGAGCTCAACCTCAACCTGGAAGGAGGACTCGGCGGAAATTGAGATTTTAATGGAATCGTCCTCCGAAGGGGAGGCAGCCGTTTCCCATTTTCGAGGGCAAAACGGCCCGGACCCTATTCTTCCTTTACGGGAGCAGGTGGACCTGCTTCAAGCGCCGGGCGGACAGCCGCCGCTCCCTGCTCAGTCCTCCCTGGGGATGGGCTGGGGATGGGGACGCCTGATGCTCAAGCTCATCACCCCGCTACTGCGGATCCGCAAGCATCCGCTGCTGTAACTGAGGGTTCCGTTTCGAGAAATACCAGTTTCGAAACTTCCTTAAGGAACCGAATCAAGGCTCTAGTAGACAGGGATTCCCTCTTCATTCGGTGCGATGGGTTTTGTTAAGGGAAAAATGAGATCCGCACTTTGACACCTAAGATTCCATAACGAGTAGATACTTTCGCAGAAGCGTGATCAATTTAAGGTTTTGTTCTCCGGAGTTATCTAGTCAAATCCCTAAGAAACTCCGAAGTAGATTAATGTATTATATACGTAATTACATCGAGTTATTTCCCATGAATTATATACGTAATTGAAGGAAAAAGCGTAATTACATATATAATAGCGGCTTCTCTGCACGATTCATTTCAGTGAATTGGATGATGGAAGAACCAGGCAAACCATCCATGGGCTCCGCTACTTACGCTATGCTCTTTGAGGGGAAGGGGATGACCTTACCTGAGCTATGCGCAGGCTTTTAGGGGAAGAAATAAATATAGGGGATGACCTTGAATAGTGAATAGTTCCTCTCCCTTTGGAGCTGCTCCTCGAGAATAGGTCCCATCCTTATCATGATTGGCCCAATCATGAGAGAAATATCATGACATGATCGGGTCGACCCCGATCATGAGTTAATAGGAAATCGGAAACGTACATTGCTATTCTAGCTGAAATACCTGGAATAATCATACCACTTCTACTAGGAGTAGCCTTCTTAGTGTTAGCCGAACGTAAAGTAATGGCTCTCGTGCAACGTCGGAAGGGTCCTAATGTAGTTGGATCGTTCGGATTGTTACAACCTTTAGCAGATGGTTTGAAATTAGCTATGAAAGAACCTATTTCACCAAGTAGTGCTAATTTATCTCTCTCTAGAATGGCTCCAGTGGTTACATCTATGCTAAGTTTGGTTGCTCGGGCCGTTGTACCTTTTGATCATGGTATGGTATCGCCAGATTCGGACATAGGTATACTTTATCTGTCTGCCATATCTTCGCTAGGTGTTTATGGAATTATAATAGCAGGTTGGTCCAGTAATTAGGGGGGCGGCCGTTCGGTCGCCTATGATACTAGGGCCGATGGGTCAAAAATTGGTTCGTGCCGCAGGTGCTGAACGATCCACTCTACACAGGTGTGGGCGGGCTGCTGGCTAGGGGCCCATTCACGAAACCTCAGTATAACTCTCATTTCATTCGATCCCAATATGGAACCATTCACTCTTCCGGGATCAATCACTAAGTGGAAGTCAGTAATAATATATATATCTGTTTATCTACCTCAGTAAGATGGATAAGGAAAGACGTTGGGAAGGAGGGAGTCTGTCTATATGCATGCGAATCCGTAAATATGAAGAGCATGCCGCAAAAGTATGATGTCCGGTCCGTCCTTCCTTTCCGGGACACAAAGAGAAGTACCTAGCCCATCATGGTGAACCTCTCCTTGCGATCGGGATGAGGTAGGTGCCTCCCAGCCGGCGGATCGAATCGGAGTTTCCTCAGGTAGCCACCGACCTACAGTTATCCCCACCCAAACTCCCGTGCTTGGTGGAGAAGAAGCGAACAAAGGTACGCTCGCTGTCTCCTCTGCCGCGGACTGGGATTGCTCGCCAGCTGGGTCAGATCGGAGCAACATTGTATGGAAACATATTACCCATATTATTCCTATTGGGGACAAGGGACGGAACGACCTCTCGATCTACTGCAGCCCAGGACGTCGTCTAGCCCGTCTTGTTGCATTTACTCACCCACAGGACGTTGTCTGGGCCAGCCAAGAGCCATAGTGAGTTGCTGTTCCCGTTTCCATAGGTTGTGATTTAGATTGTTGTTGTTGATACCGGCAAGACCCAGCCAGATGATATATCGTCTGCTGGTTGGTAGTGGGAGGACTCTTAGTACCCGCATACCCGAAAGGAGTGAGGGTGGGCGCTAGTCCGAACAAACAATCATTTTGTTCCTTGCTCTCTCTTAGCAGCGGGAAATGAGTCTATATATCTGCCTAGCTTTGGTAGGTAGATTTTCCCCGACGCAATCCACAAACTCAAATTCCATCCCATCCTTGGTGGATAAGTCCGACGACTCAGCAGTGCGGAATGGAGTTTCTCGTGGATCTTCGGATCTATCTATAGTTCCGGGGGAAGGGATACATACATACCAAAAGGTTCGAACAGAATTCGTGTTCAGAATTTGTTACGGCAACGTAGATCGATCTATACCCTGGACAGTTTAGGGATAACCTTCGCTTCGCTATGCTAAATTCTATAACTATAGATCGTAGTTGGCAGAATTTGTGCCACTTACTCATATTTCTTCCCCTCTCCCTCACCCAAGCTGGTAAAAGCACTCTCTATGGATGGCTTGCCTATCGGAAGGAGCTACGGGAAAGGCCTTCTCTCTTGCCCATCCTGCCTTCCTGATCAAGCTTTCCATACCATAGCTCTTCGGGGAGACCTGCTCTTCTGGATACCTCCCCTTTTTGATACCTGCTTCAGATAACTCATCTCCGTATCCAAAGCGTAGTAGACAACAGCTCTATTCATTAGGTAGGAGAAGGTAAATTAGGTTTAATTGCATCTAGGTTTTTACCCTCATAATCACCTAGATAAATAAGGAAGGATGCATCATGCTTTTTTCTCTCTTCATTAGGTAGGGAAATCAGCCTCGAATCTTGGGTTTTCAATTCAATAGGTTCATCCTTAGTATTTTCTCTTGGTTATGAGGTCCTTCCTTATATACAATATTGATTATGGTCACTACATGTTGTGATTCAACATGTAGCATAGCATGTTGTTATTCAACATGCATAGAGGAATCAACACTACAAAGTCGCAAGAGTGCATTGTTAATAAGGATCATAATGCATTTGTATCTCGTGGACCTGTGTATTGTGATTCAAAGATGCGACGAACTCATACGCCTCAGCTATACGGAAGTGGTGTCGCGCTTGCTAGTAACTAGTAGGACTTCACCGACGATATACTGTGACCGACCGATGGGGGTGAGTGTGTAGGGATTCGAAACATAGGCTAATCGCTTAGATATTGATTCTTATTGGCTTCACTATCAGGAGGATTTCTTCTTAGCTTGACAGGTATCTTCACTCGTTGCTTGTCTTAAAGAGCATAGAATATCTTATTGGATTGGATAGGACTTGGATTCCTCTCCTCAATGTTGCTGGTAGGATTCGATAAATAATAAGGTAAGTGATCCAGTAATATAATAGGGCTAATAATTAAGGCTAAGTGATCCAGATGCAGTTATATATAGATAAAGGTAAATGCAGTTAATAGATAGGTAGGGTAAGGTTCAAGGTGGTCTCAAGGTGGTTTCAAGGTAATAATCTATTTGGGTATTCAGGTGGTGGGGTAAGCTCAGGTTCGAGGAAGGTGTTGTCCAGTCTGTTCCCCTCCGCACCGCTCGCTGCCGTAACCTTCTAACCCAACCCCTGCCCCTTTACTTCTATAAAGAATATAAATAATAAGAGTATCTAAAGCATTAGTTCTCTATTCTATAACGTACTAATATCTCTGTATTACGGTGAGAACACAACTAAATATAAGTGAAATAGTAGGGCATATAGCACCTGAAATAACGTATATAGAGGTGCCCACTGATCATACCACTGATCATAGTAGATAATCTAATACAAAAGTGATCTATAGGTAGCACTG
>Ga0316213_1000069_pt1 | contig 14690 bp, 14 predicted proteins | sample NRE2metagenome_FD_207798 | JGI IMG/M metagenome (GOLD analysis project Ga0316213, IMG submission 207798) | Spruce roots microbial communities from Maridalen valley, Oslo, Norway - NRE2 | ecosystem: Host-associated > Plants > Roots > Unclassified | place: Norway: Oslo | collected 2017-09-14
ACTCCAAGTATCAATCCCTCGAAGTGCCTGAGACATATAATATAGAAAAACCCGTCAACCGCTCTCTAGGAAGTTGTAGACGCATGGAAGGAGATTCATTAGTCTATAAATGAATTAAAAGAAAGAAAGTACCGGAACGAAGTCACCCAAGTAAGCGCCAGGAGCGTTGGGAGAGCTCGGATCCAATGAATTCTCTGATCTTTGCTAGGGCCGAGAGAACGATGGAGATGGAATTATCAACTCGGGTAGGTCGGTAGAGCATCTGTTGTATCCATCCGGCATGAAGCCAAAAGAAGGGACAGGAAGCATATATATGTGTGTTTGGAGCGGTTCGGGAGAAGTTCACGATGGATGAATAAAGTCAATCAATCCAACTTAATAAAATAAAGTACTTTAGAAGTAGACATCTAATCTAAGAGATAAATAGTTGACTTACCTTATATTTATATTAGTGATAACCCTTCGCGTAGCTCACTCAGGTAAGTGATAACCTGACCTACGAAAATGCTGCTATTATATATGTAATTATGCTATTTCGAGAGATCTGTTTTGTTCATTTCGACCATTTATTCCAGTCATTATTTATATATTACATTACGCTTTCTTTCTATTCTTTGTAGAATCGAATAAGGATTGGGACACTAAGGATTCGATAGAATAGGGGATGCGTATTTCCTGTTCGGCTGTTGGTTGGGAAACAATAAGAATCGGGGTGCATTATATAGAAGGGGCAAAAGCTGCCGGCCCACCCCCTTACCCTAGGTTGAACTACTCGTGGTTGACTGGGTCCACTCGATCTGGAACTGCCCCTGATATAGATGTATATGAATTTGGAATAGATGCTCAGTATGGTGACCCTAGAACTGACTCTGCCTCTCGATCAACGGGGAACTGGAATTGCTTCAACGTCGAACTCTAACTGGCTATGAAGGGGATGCGGGCTATGCTGCTGGTGAAACGGGTTATTAATCAATTACTCGGTAAACCGCCGTAGCTTTGGCTTATCTATAGCCTATGGTCTAATACCACCTTACTTAGTGCTGAGATAGATGCGAAGGTAACAGCCCCACCACCAACGTGGACAGAGCCATTGCCAGTTTTAGAACCAGATCCTCGTGTGGGAGGAGAGTAAGTATTCCTTCGAACTCTAGAGCCTTTGGTTCGTTCCAGTCGCAGCAGAGCCAGTTCCATCTTTTGACCTTGAAACCAATCTGGATCCGGTTCCGGGTGACCCATAGCATCTGTGCTGGTTGACCGGATGAAAACATAAGAAGCAGAGCTCAGAGACTAGGAATATAAACACAATAGATAGAAAAGCTAGAGCACGACCATAGGTAACGGACCAACACCTAATCTCACGCCTGGAAGCGCGCTTTTATATACTATTAGGAACATCTGCGTATATTTCAATACCAGCTCAGCAGGAACACGTAAAATGCTGGAACTACTCTCATAGAAACAATAGAGTATGCTAGAACCACCTAAGTTACCCAATTCCTGGTTGGTGAGAGAAAGAGGTGTAGCACATTTTCAGAAGTGGTAACTCTATCCCTTGTTGGAACTCAAACTAGCTATGCTAACACAGGATTAGCCGCGGCTTATGGATCTACTGAGTCAACAGGTGAAGCTATCATCGAAAACCGATCGACATTGACATATTTACATAGAATCTAGAAGCGCTTAGCTCATGTCCGCATGTTTGATAGTTAGCAATGGAGCAAGCACCACCGTCGCCGCAAAGGAGGGAAAGTTTACTTCTTTGACCCGTAATAAGTTGAAATCCCACCGGCATCAGATCCACTTTATACATCTGGCATTGATCGTCCGCTGTGTTAATGAAAGGTACTAACGAATCAAAAGCACGATTGCTTTACTACGGCTCATTCATCCGCGCCCTTATCATAGTAGCAGAAGCAAGGATAGGGATGGCAGCATAACTAGTTTAAGTGGATCCAGTTTCATACTGAGATGCGGATCTACCATGAGGAGCAGATGTTTCATTTCGAGAGCCCATTGCAGGAGCAGAAGAAGCACAATTTTTTCCAGCGTTCTTTCCCGCTCGAGAGCTAGTAACCAGGTTCCACCACCAGCGGAAGGCGGTTGATGCTGAATAAGCACCCGAGCGAGCGCCCTGATCATTATAATGTTTGGGTTCTCCCACCTCACTTGAGGAGCTTAGCGGTGATCTATAGAAAAGGCGCAATGTTCATTCACTGGTTATAAATCACCTGGCCATGGATCTTGAACAACATATTCTCTGGACTGGATCAAAGGGTGAAACATATAAAACTGGAGAACGGACTATAACTAGCTCAGATGCTACTGGCTTTGATGCCTTTGCTACTGCCTCTATCACTGGTGCTACTTCCCTTGCCATTGGATCTGCTGATGCGGATCCTGGGTTTACTGGTTATGGATCAACAGACTCTGCTTTAGCTTTAGATGCATTCTTCTTCTTTCCGTCCCATACCTCTTCGGCGCATCAGCATCTGTTGTTGAAGCATAATCTGTTGGAAACTCATATGTAGAATATTCATATGTAATAGAATTACCTGTTGGCGAATCATCCTCAGTTGAATCTGTTCTAGTTTCCCTCCCCGGTGGAATTGAAAAATAAACTATACCCCCCTTCCTTTCCTGGATTTGGGGAATTTAAAAATATCCCCTCCTTGCGAAGAGGCCCCACCCGAACCAACGTTTTCTGAGTCAACCAACCCACCCAACCTTGCCCTTGTTTCACGAGTTTCAAGTTCTAGCTCTAGGCTTTCTTTCCCTACCCTTTTTCTGAGAGAGCTACTTTTGAACAAAATGAAGCTTAATTCCATTACCTTCGTCAAAGCCAATACGAAAGGGATACCAAGGAAACTCACGCACAACGCTTATGCTACTTTTGAAGCGCTTTCAAGCAAGAAGAGGCCACACACAACATAGGGAGCAGAGCCACTGGCTGGTGTTATAAGTCGAGATTGATGGTCGAGCTAGCTCTATTCCTTCCCTTATGGCCTTATGGTTCATTCCTGTGTTCTTTAAACCTCGGCTCGGTTTGGTCCGTATGGCTTATTGAAGAGCTTTGGGGTAAAAAGTTTTATTTACTCCGAAGGTTCAGTCGATGGGTTTGTGTCCTCTTTATTTGGGCTCATTGGAACCCCGTCCCTATTAAATCATCCTATGGTTCATGCCTCAGCAGCCGGAAGTCTAGTCTTTCTCCTCCAACCTCACTCAGCCCGCTCGCTTCAGGAAGTTTCTTGGATTTTCGCCCGAAGAATAGAATAATCTGCAATTAGCTACATAGGCCCAGGATGGCTCCCTACCTTAACTCACCTACCAGGCATACCTGAGAGAAAGGCGTTGAGGTGGGATGGGAACCTAGACTTACTAGGTAGGTGGGACGGGTACCATGACTCTCCTATTACTTATGAGTCTTAGGTGGAATGGATGGGTACCCTTTATTCAAGGGCTCACTGAGTTAGTTAGGTAGGTGGTACCCCCTGAGAGCTCTGAGCTTAGGTAGGTGGGATGCCTATCTTACTGAGCCTGGCATGCTCGTAAGTAAGTAAGGAAAGAGATTTGAGGGGAATAAATAATAAATATAGTAAGTAAGGAAAGAGATTGAGAGAATCAAATAGTATAAGTAAGTTAGTAGTCTTAAAATATCATCTCACAGAGGAACGTAGTCGCTCGACCATAAGGGAGAGGGGAAGAAATTGAAATTGTTTTGTCTGCTATAGAGAGAGCTACACCAACCGGGGATCGAATCAAAGAAATCGGGGAACTGTGAAATCCACCAAAGCTCATTCAACGAGCAGATATCGCTAGTTCAGCGTTCGCTCTCGCACCCACCCGCTTTTATCCGCTTGGGTTGGTCCACTCGTTTTATAATAGTGGGGCCAGATCAAATAGATAGGTTAAGGCATTTCTGTAGACTGCCATTCCCATTTTTGCTAGCGAAGAAAAAGAAGTGCCGAGTGCAGATTCCTTTGTTCATCGGGGCTTAAAAATAGCCTTTCTCGAGGCGAGGAGACTTGCATGGGTTCGTTTTCCAGTCCCTGCTCTAGCCAGAGAAGCCATTGTATCGACCAACCGGCTACTTATATATACTACCATAGAGGAAGGATCGGCTACGGTCAGCTCTATGATGCTGTTCGGGTCCAGGTGGTATATCAATTGATGACTGCTGGTCCGGGCAGCTACCTTTCCTTTGACTGGTGAATCAAGCTTTCTGCTAGGTTGCTCCTCCTTGGACAGAAGAGTAAAGCTACCTACTTACTGATCGGGGTCTTGTGCCTCCTTTGGCAGTGGATTATGAAGATTGATTCAGCAATTTTCCCACATTTGCGTAACGCGGAAAATGAGCGGGCAATGTGCAATTAGGTCGTCGTGGAGATACAGCAGAACTCCACGCGTTTATATTATTATACGATGCATTCTTCGCACTGGGAGCACAAGCAGGGGTTTATGCGGCACAAAAACCCCCACACGAACTATCAATTCGGATGGCCACACCAGTTACTTTATCTACTGTGCATACCAATAGGTCAAATCGGGTTAACCAACATCCATCGATCACATGCATCATATAATAGCAGATATGCACATTTTCATCTCAAATTGACCAGGGGTACCTTACACGCAAATCATAGGAGGATAGTTGCTACGTTATGGGAACAAAGCCCAACCTTTCACTTCCACTAAGAGACTGTCGGGAGCCATAGTAGGGAAATGATCGGGGCAACAAGATATCACGCGCTTTCAAGGATGACAGGACGTACAAAAAGGATCCTTCTCAACCCGATCGGACATCAAGAGAAGCTTTCGTACTAGCCTCCCTATTGGAGGGTACATACCCAAGATCACTACCTTACTACAGGCCTTACTAAACCTCTAAACCCCCTACTACACCCCTCATTGACGGTAAGCAACCACCTTCGGAATCCACCACCCATTTCAAGGTTTTTGCGAGACACAAGGGAAAACCTAATAATTTCTCCTACTTACACGCATGGCTTAGAGGCTTTTCGGACGGCTCCTCGAATTTAGCTAGCGCCCTTTATGAACTTTCTTTTTATTGCGCTTGCAACAAGGCAGTAAGACTCTCACGATTTTGTGACTGATTTAACAGATTCACCATCCTTAATCGACCGGGAGCAAAGACCTATGGAATCCACCAAGATGACACTTTTCGTAACACAGGGGTTCCCAGAGAATTCCTACCGCTGGAAGCACGTCTCAGAGGCTTTCACTACAGGTCTTCCCACTAAGTCCGCACTTGATACAGGATCTCGTTACCTTGATGACTCAGCTCTAGCCGCAAGGCTCCCTGATTCTCCAGGGCCAGATTCCCTATAGAATTTCCTATATAAGGTAGTGGATTGACGATCAAATTATCAGATCGGGAGCAAAATATTGATTCTGAGTAAGCAACTGATGTACTTTCCCCCTGCCCTTGACTAGTATATGTCGACTTGCTTAGCTTCTTTGCCTGTCAACTTCCCAAGGACTCTTGACGTCCCGCCCTTTTCCATTAAGCGTGTAAGTATCAGTCAGACCCTGTCCCTTGGATATAGTTTGATCTCGCAGATGTCCTTATTGGATAAGCAACTGTATTATCAAGAGATTCTACGATAAACTAGGTAATCGGCTTAGTGCACTACTCAATGAAGTGTCTAAGAGTGAGTTGCAGGTTCAAATCTTGTCCATCTCAGCCTTAAAGCAAGGCACTGATAGATACTATTAGCCCCGAAGACGTAGAGATTGATTACTGAATCCTAAGCTATTGATGAATGCTAAGCTATCGGTGTTTGATGATGGATACCAACCACCTTGAACTGGAAACTGCTACGGGGGAAAAGCCCAAATGCATTGGGTCTACTACAGGCATTATGCCAATCTTATTCCCCTGGTCTATCGGTCTTAGTACCTCTTTGCGAGCTCTTGCATTCATAGTGGTTGGAATTTCACCAAATCACCCGAAGCTAACGAGCATGCTTCTTACGCCCAGCAAGAGGTGAGCAATTGGCTAACCAATTAGAATGGAATTATTCGATAAAGAACAGTCGAATGCATTGAGTCCACACGGCGTTTGCCAATTTCATTCCCCGGTCTACCCGGCTCAGTATTTCTAAGTTCTCCCATTCCTAGGTCTGCCCCCCCTAATTGACCTCTATCGGAGCAAGGAGCAAATCCGAGAGATCGAAACCGAATGTCAGTGTAATCAGCCTTAAATGGTCCATTTCATTCTACTCCATTCAAATCTATTAAAGCATTACTCTATCTCTATAAGGATAAAATCTGAGCTTAACCCTTGTACTGGAGATCCCCGATACATAACGCTGTGGGTGCATTGGGTATGGGCGTTTGCCAACTTCATTCCCCGATCTACCATAGCTAGTACGTCTCAGTGGTATCTCCATTCATGGGTCTGCTCTTACTACTCTTTATAGTGCGGAGAGAAACAAGTCAGCGCAAGCAGCGCTTTTTCCTGCCTTCATTGGCTCTTAAGGAACTAATCACATATCGAGCTGAGCATTACTTTAGTATATTAGGTTGTATTCGGTTGGCATCAAATCTATTATTACGTTTTTATTGGATATTGACAGATGGATGAGGATTCAATTATACTAGTTTCGAGCAAAAACTCAGTTTAGATGTACTGGGTACTGTAGGAATTCTCACCTTGAAAAGGGAGGATTCAGCAGGAACAAGGCTAATCTCTACACTCACAGGGAAAGGCCCTACTAACACATTAGGGAAGGACCCTACTAACACATTATATATTATAAGTACTATTACTATTCTGATTGCTACTAGTATTTGTATTATGTCTACTATAGGAATGATTACCTACATTACTATTTATAGAGCATATTAACTTACTACTGGGATTGAGACTTGTACGCCGGCCCTACCCGCAGACTCTAGACTTTTCCAGGGCTATGAGACACAGAGGGGCAATCCAACGAAGTATACCTGCTATTATGGGTACTTTGAGGACTTCAATTCGACGCCCACGCCTAAGAGGGACCAGGAGAATTGATACCGTGGTCATTACCTTTACCTCTACCTTAAACTCCACAGCTACAACTTCTATCTCCACAGCTACGGTAAGCAGTTATGCTAGGAATCTAACCATTATGCGGTTTATGCCTAATCCAATGGTCTTCCGGCGAATTGCTACTAATACACGCGGATAGCCGCTCTTATTGGGCATTAACGGGAGGAAAGACACTCACATAGCCGGCCAACTGAGCCGGTACCAACTTATTTTCCCAGCTAGCTAGTCTACCCGTATAGGCATTAGTGAGTGTTCACATCTTTTATATTTAAAATTGGATAATTCAGGAATAGATGGACACATCCTTGGATTCGCCATTAACCCTATGCTTGTAAGGATCCTTCCGGGGCTTAGCCCATACATAAGCGCGCATAGAAATAATACTCCATCAAACAAAGTGCAGATACAAAGGCAAAGGTCTTAGTAAGAATGAACAAGGGACTTCCGAACCAGTCCCTCTAAACCCATGGTCGGGATAACACCCATGGGTGGCTTACTAGGGTTGTGGATGGGAATAGTAAGCAACCCAAGAAAGCAATGTTTCATTGATAAATCAATGTGCCGGCCCGCCCACCCAGGGAAGAAGAAGTTGGGGTTTTTTGATCGGGATGACGGAACAGTGGGTTATAGCTCTCTAACTGACGAGGATGCTTACTCGAATGCTGTGGGGCAAGGGTTATTGGTTCTTGAAGTTCTGGTGGTTCTTAAACTATGGCTCGGTCAACTTTAATGGCGCATCTCTGTTACCGTTACTGGCCACCGGCGCTCTCGATCTTGAATTGGAAGGGCGAGAGGCTAGGACTGGAAGGCTCTGGAGTTGGCTTTGAACCTGTTGGAGAGTTCGGACTCGAACAAGCTATGGAACCAGAAGGGATGCTCATAAGGAAGCTGTCACTGTCTCGGATGCTGGTGATGCTGGTAGCTATGCCCTTGCCTTACAGGTACAGGTTCAAGTTTTGACAGGAGCTCGGCAGAGTAGCCTTCCGTTGGTGCCGTCTCACGTGCGCTGGCAGGGATTTCGATTGGAGTTGAATTGGTTTGATGACTTAGATGACCGTCTTTCTTTCCACCCGGTTTGCCGCTTGCTGTTCTAGATTCGCCTATCTCTTACGATGCCACTAATTATTAGCACTTCTACTTTTTTTTATGGGTTATGCAAGGTATACAGGCTTTCCAAAGCATGTGTTCTAACCGGGTGCAAGTGTTCCAATCAGTGATGTTCCAGCCCAGCTAGTTACAGATCTATATTCATTTCCTTTACGCTGTACCCTATTCATCATTGACCCGAGTAGCCTCCGGGGCACACCTTATAGAATGGGATATAGAATGGTCGAACTAAAAGGCAATAGGACTGCACGACCACCCATAGACAAACAACAGCAAACCCATATCCTTGTCTATATGCGGAACCGGTTGGAGGTCCCGCGTGGCATCCCTTCGCTCGGAACCATATCCAGTCCCTGTACCTGTTTCATAGCCACAGTAGAAGAGGGAGTAGCAAAGGCAACAAAGGCAAACAGCATGGGCTACGGCATAGACAGCTAGAGCATAGGCATAGGTTAAGGCATAAATAAGGGCATAATGGGTAAAGGCATCATAGGAAGGCCGCACGCAGATTCACCAGCAGCAGTTCGCTCCTCAGTATCCCTTCCAGTTCTAGTTGGTCCATATCCTTTTTAAGCTGGATCCATTGGTGTTGATGCTGGCTCGGATGCTACTGGTAGCGTTGCATTTGGATCTGCTACTCTGCAGGATTGCAAGTGGCCTTCAACCGAATCAATCAAATCAATTGGTAGAACTACAACTGATGAGTCAACTCGGTAAAGTACAACTGCTACTTTTCTTAGGCGCTGAGCTATGCATGGACGCCTATCGAGCTTCGTTTGACCTGATTATTATATCCGTATTCCACTCTCTAGAAGAAATCAAAACGGGGGATCAACATCAAACAATGATGGGTAATGAAAGGGTCAAATGCTTCTGAAACTGAATCAACAAGCTCGCATAATCTCGATAAACAACGCTGCTACTGATGAATCTGCTGAGTCATCAACCGGATCCGGAACTGCAACTGCTGGTGGATAATAAACTGAGTCAAGGTAAACAACTGGAACTCGAATTGGCTTGTATGCTCGTGCTGAGTCAACTGCTGGATCAACTGGATAAAGTTATCTCCGTCAACTAGATCAATTGGTTCACCAGGCACAGCGGTGGAGGCAGCGGATCCCATTATTTATCCCGTAGCGGATACAAATATAGTGCCAGAGGCATATCCATATGTGGTAATAGATCCATATATGTATATAGAGCCCCTACCTTGCTCAGCTCCATATCCATATGCGGATGCAGATTAAGTTACGGAGCCCCTAGTAACGGGTAGTGCCTTTGCTCGTGGTGGATCCATTTATTCAGGGTCAAAAACCTGGTCAATCGGATCAATAAGTTCTGGGTCATTTACGGGTGATACCCCTACTCCGGTGGGTAAGGATGCTGGCTTTTCATTTGGTGTTGCTTTTACACGGTAAACGAGGTCCACATCTGGCTTTCAGACTGGCACTTTAGCCTCTGTCTATGTTACCTTTGATGCGGGGTCAGCTGGTTCAATGGATGAATCAATAGGCGAAGCTGTAAGTAAAGCATCACTGAATCAACCACTTCAACCTCTACTACCTTTCCCCGTGCGATCAACATATTATGAGTAAACCCAGGCTAGAAGTCGAATCGGGGCGGATCAAATCATGAGACTGAATGCTTTTACCCCTGAAATGCAAATGATTTCTAAATAATTAGCTAGTGATGACCTTCCCAATGATCTCTTATAGGTGATACCATTGAATGAATGACCCGGCTGCTTAACGCTTCGGCCCATAAAAGGAGACCTATTCCCCGGTTGTCCTATTATAATCGGGTTTGGTGCAGCCTAGGTGGGATTTTGCCTTTTGCTGATGGGGGTGCTATCTGATTCGTGTTGGGGGTTACACCTTATTATGTTCGGGGTGTTCCGCCTAATCATTATGGGGTTCAGCCTTCAGCATCGGGGGTTACACCAACAAATCCATCAATTGTTAATGGACCAGTTCAAGTTCATTCCCTACCAGTTTAAGGTCGAGCAGCAATGTTTAATGCGAGCGAAGCTGCGTACAAAGGCTAAGGATCCCAAATAACTGGCACTGGCTTTGCCTATGCTATTAATGCTCTTAATTCAAAAAACTTAAACCCAATTAGTTATTGGGTAAACCTTGGCTACTCGCTCTGTATCTATATAATCTATATCTGGCAAGTATACTTACTATCGATCTGGAACTCAAAGGGATGTTGTGGGCTATGGATCTCTTTACCTGGCTCAAGCTATGGAACTGGAAGGGACGATGGGCCTACTGGGCAGTAAACTGCCTTTGATTTGTGCTCTGCGTATGGCACCAGATCCGGGTCTTTAACTGAAAGGGATACAGGCTTTGGTACTCGAAGTTACTAGGATACTAGTTCACATCATGGGTGGTCAACCGTCTCCTCTCTAGCCGTCTTTGCATTTTCCTATGATGGTTAGGGATCAACTGCACCTTCATTGAACCATCGAAACAGCTTTTTATAGGCTTTTTACCAAGAAAACTACCATTGGTGGATATTACAGATCTCTACGACGACCTCATGCAAACACATCACTAGAATCAGTTTCAACCCATCACAGGTTTACCGCTTACAAGCTTTGAACTCAGATGGGAGCTACATTCAAACCCATCATTTAGAGCATTAGGGGAACTCACCTCTACTCGGGGATTTTAGAGCTTCATACCTACCCTACTTTTCACACTTGGAGCGCACCCACCACTAGGGTTCGGGATCATTTACGGTTCGGGGTCACCCCCAAGGATCTGTGTTCCTGCAGCAGCTGTTGAAGAGAATAAATTAATATCTGTCAAGCACAAGAGACTACACAAGGTACCGAGGAGATAAGCTCCGGGTGGGTTAGGTTCTAGTTCGCTATCAAGAGGTGGAGGTGGAGGTGGCATCAATGCTACAGGTGGCACCCGTGCTGGTGCAAAAATAGTAGTCCTCGCTCTGACCTGTCTCGTCACACAAGTACCTGACATAGAAGGCCGTCTAGCATCACTCACTGCCTGATAAGTCGTCTGACTATGAGATTGCATACACGATTGCTCGAGTCGAGTCTCTGCCACCCTGAGAGCCATATCTAACCTATACACCTCCATATCCCTGACCACCAATACTGTACCTAGAGTAGCCAAGTCTGTACCATACCATCTGAGTGCCTCCTAAGGGGTAATAGGCCTATCCTCATATGTACCATCAGGTCGTCTGACCCTCTAAAGAACTAGAACTCCTCTCACCTTAGAAGGATCTATGAACTCCAATATCTAAATGTCCACTACTGGTATACCAATGGCCTGCTACAGAGCCTGTACAGCTAGCTGATCCGATGTCATATCATATAGCTGCTATAACTGATCTTGCTCATCCTGTAGTCTGTCTCTCTCCTGGATCAGTGTGTCTCTCTGAGTGATAGCAATATCCCTCTTTGCCTGCATCTGTGCTATGTCCACTATCAGCTAAGCTCTATCTCCCTGAGCATCCTGACGCTGAGCTTGTACTTCAGCCAGCTCATCCATAAGATCCTGAATCCTCTGATCCCTCTGAGCAACAACAGCTGACAACATTGCTGGATCACTAGGTCCTGTGCCAGCCTGTGCATCTGCCTCTAGCTGAGCTATCCTTTGTCCTAGTGAGAAAATCTCTTGCTCTGCAAAAGGTTATTAAGCTTTTTATTATCATCCTGGATTGAAGTTTTTATCGTCTTACCTGGATCTGCATCTCGTCTGCTTGGATCCGCCTTTAATAGCTCTCGGATACTATCTATCTACGTATCTTGTACCTGTATCCTCTCCATCAATACTCTCATTAGTCTCTTAGTAGGTAATCTCCTTGCAGCTACAGTCTGTGCCTTTGTAGGATCCACTGGTTGCAACTGTAACTGAGTACCCTCTATCGGTGCTCCCTGTGCCTGTGCACCTGCCCTCCTCTATGCATCAGTAGCCTCCAAGATCCTGGCCAGCCTAATCTAATCTGCATACTCCTATCAGACCTGTGTCCATACTGTAGCTACCTTGGCTCGTAACTAGATCAACCTAGCCTTTGCCCTGGGTCACCACTGAGCGTAATCACTGGCTTTATGTCGTACCCCCTTCCTCGGGAGCATAGGAGGAAGAGGTATTGGCCTATCACCCCACTGCACTGGTACTCTATCCGCCGGGTGATACAATGCAGGCGTAGGCCTCCAACCATAGATCTCTTGATCGGTAACGGCAAGAATCACTGATCGGTAACGGCTTGCCCCCCCACCCAATAAGCAAACCCAAACCGGCAACGGGGCTCTCAATCTAAGGAGAGGTACGTTAGTGACTCGACCAGCGGGAGAGGAGGCGGAGGTTTTTCAAGGTTTCCTCCCGAACTGCACCACTGAGTTATCCTCTTGCCTTCATTGGGACTACCCTAGCATTGCCACCTCTCTCCTCTAGCATTTGTTAGAATCTCCCTAGCATAGTTGCTTCTCCTCACCTCTTCTCTTTCCCTATGATGACCCCTATAAAGGAGTAGGGGCGATACGTTGAAAGCGGTTTGATCGGTTATTACATACGTAATATGAATCGTACGTAGTTGCCAACTACTATCGGGGGGAACGGACTGGCTGATCTGACTGGTCTAGCTGACTGGTCTGACTGGCTAGGATGGCTGGATCCCCAGTGAAAGGATCAGCGCGACTAACAACAGTTTACTGGCTGGCTTTTTTTGGCTGGCTATGGAGGAGGCAGGCTAGGGTGCCTACTGGTTATGAGTGGGTATAGTCTAAAAAAGGAGTGGCTGCATCTAGGCAATGTAAGTCAGTCAAGGGTATACGTTTTCTTTTCCCCAATACAAAAGCCTTATTCCCCATAGTACTGGTTCTCTTCCCTCTTTCTGATTTATAAGGTCCAGAACTTATGAAAAATTGATGGATTATTCTCAATTAGGAGAGCCTTGTTGGGACAGGCCTTCGATAACACTTGCTTAATTATGGGGGTACCACTATTACCTTCTTGGTAGTTCCCACCGAGGAGCCAATACAATACCGATTCATCCATTTTCACCCACGGGCTAGGAAGAACTTCTTCATTTTCATCCCTGCTACCAACCCCACCTCTTTAAAGCTTACTTACTTCCTTCACTCTAGTCGACGGAGTGCTGCCCAACAACCACTTACTTAATTAGGAATCGGAATCGGAGGTACCACAATAGGATATATTTCCCCTTACCCCTGAAACTGCTACCCCTAGTCACATTCTATGGAAGAGCTTAATGGCTACTGCCTCTATCGGGTCGGAATGAAACTGGCCAACCTTAATTTAGCTTTAGACCAGAACCCTAGGACGATAGAGTTATGGAGGATCGATCCCTAACCCAGGACTTTCTCTTTTCAGCAGCACCGGATTATGAATTGAATGGATTAAATCACCCAACATGCTCTCAGTCAGCCACTTGCCTTAAGAGAAATGCCATTTCGATACCACATATGACTCGACCCATGCCAATGACGCGCTTAATAGAGAGAACATTGCATCTCATACACTTTTTAGTATTTACCGGAACCGACCTTGTAGCCCCCAACTAGGTGCCTTCGGAGCCCGGAATAACCAATGCAATTAGTTAATGGATGGGATTTGGTCATTTGCGTTATTACATATAGAATATGAAACCTTATTTTCCTCCCCATCCTCTCACAGCGGACGAGCACAACCACCCAGCCACTCAATGGTTAAGGTCAAATCCTATAATAAAAGACCCTGTGTTACCTACTTGCACCTCTTTGATCATTTCTTCCCCTCCTACTTTCACCTGGCCCCCTCGAGCGAATATTAAGGCAAAACAACGCCCGCCTGGGGAGTGGAATGGACGCAGCTAGGGTGAGCAATTACCTTGAATGGTAAGGCCGCCTGGTTCTTTGAGCTTGAAGCGGATGAGCGTAGCGTAGCCGTACTGACTGGAAGCCATACTGGTTCTTTTAGCTGGAAGCGTAGCGGATGAGCTTGACTGAAGGACAACTTCAAAGGTAAGCTGCTCAGGTCTTCTACGAATATGAATCGACGGAAAACCACCGCAATATATAGAATGTCGTAGCTGAAACTCTCTCTATCTCAGGCTCAGGATGGCCTCTCATTCATTCAATCTCAGGTTGGATTTCCTTAAATGGCTCGCACACAATATGGTAATAACTCTAAATGCCGGGGAAGCTCAATTGTTACTTCTAGGCACGGTACAAAGCCAAAGAACTTGATTCATGCAACTATTAGGGCAAGTGCTAGCGGAGGTTTTCACATCTTTCCCTCCTATTATAGCATTTTCAGGAGGCGGAGGAGTGTCGTGCTCTCCGGGGTCAGCATCCTGTTAAAACCCTTTTGTAGAGACTCCCACGCCCTCTAATAACAACTCCACACCCCCTGACCTCATTCCCTTGGACAATCCTAATGCTCCTGATCCTTCATTGATTCTCATGACCACTGGGGACACAACTACTTCACAGGCCACTCTCTTTACCCATAACTGTCATATCAAGCATGTGTTGGCTACTCTGATTCTCGGTAATGGG
>Ga0316213_1000073_pt1 | contig 14519 bp, 11 predicted proteins | sample NRE2metagenome_FD_207798 | JGI IMG/M metagenome (GOLD analysis project Ga0316213, IMG submission 207798) | Spruce roots microbial communities from Maridalen valley, Oslo, Norway - NRE2 | ecosystem: Host-associated > Plants > Roots > Unclassified | place: Norway: Oslo | collected 2017-09-14
GTCTATGAGTGATCGTGATGGATGGATCAGCATTGGGATTGCTTGCATGGTGTGGTTTCGATCGACAATCCCCTAGGTGTGTGACGATTGGGCAAGGCTCCAAGGTGTTTGATTATCGACTCGACCATGTGGTTCTGTTGCTCTCGTAGCTAGTCCGTTCGCTTAAGTGAGTGATAGATGCTGATTGACAAAAGTGTTGATCGATATTTATAGGGGTTAATGGGTGCTTATCTATAAATGCTTCCATATGCTACCTGATCTGTAGCCCTGACCAATTGATCTGTTCCTCCCGACTGTGATCGTTGATATGTGTTCCTTTCGCCGCTATGTATTCCCTTTACCTATGCGTTTCCTCCTTACCGATTTATGTATGCCCTGCTCTATGCTGCATATTTTTTCCGATCAGATGGTGTTACCTTGTTGGGCCCACCGGTGTGTGTAATGCATGCCCCGATGGTTATTAGTGATGTGTTTATAAGTTAGCTATTGGATGCTTGGACACAGATCCTTCTACCTTTGCCTCGACAAGGGAAGGGGACCCGGTTTTCGCTTTCTGCAATAACGTCCCGAACTGATTGATCGGAGTTTTAGATGCATCATAAGTTAAGAGAACCAGTCAGTTATTCCCGTTATAAAGAAATATGGGAGCAACCACAATAATGGTTTGGGCGGCACGGTGTCCAGCGTAGATGGTTTGGAGCCTGTTGGTACAAACTGGTCTTCTATCGTCTAGGGTATATAGAGGCCACAGCCGTTGATAAGAGTCTTTATTTCTTTTCGGTGATATAGGTAGAGTGACGCGCTAGTGGTGGCGAGCTACAACCTAAGCACCTTGTTGGTCCCATAAGTACTGTACCCGGCCTTTCCAAATCTAACGCTAGGTGACATGAATGACCGACTGACAGGAGCTTCACCCGGAAGTGCATAATGGTCCTCAATCGAGAAGAGCAAACAGGTGGTCCCGTATGCTTGCTGATAGGAACGAATCGACTGATCGGACGATCCCCGCTTCTCCTGTTCAGGTGAACCACGAGCTTGGGCTGGTATAGACCTCGTCTATGATTTTGCAAACAGCAAAGCGCATAAAAGCGACGTATATGGGGAAATTACTGAGAAGCCAACTGCGACAACCTACAGCGTTCCACCAATGATCTTAAATTCCAGGTGAACTCTGACCATTTAGGAGAGCAGGTAAGCCTATGCTGAATATTTCTCTTCAAACACTACCTTCCTTCCTATGGTGGGATCGCAATAGGCTCCATCTCATTTCTACCACTTCTTCCCTTTTGAACCTCCGTAGAGAAGCTAGAGGATAGAAGGATCGAGGTGGCTGGATTCCTTTGCACCGTGCCCTTGTCTTTCAGCGATGTAGATAATATAGGGCAGCGCTGGTGCAATTGATCTCACCAAACAGGAAATGAGCGGTGGAGATTAAACCACGTAGATCTGGCTAATTCGTAGCTTCCGGGTTACATAGTTAGTTGGATCACAGTGGACGGGAACAAAAAGCTTACATGTGATGCACGGAATCAAGAAATCAATAGGATAACATCGTCAATACCTACCGAACCACATGGCGGCTCTAAGACACATTACCCGACCGAACTATATCCCAACCCGACTTTCTTCTTGTACATCTGACCCCACTTTAGCCTCCACTCGGGCATTCACACCTACCTTGCCTTGTTTCTCTAACTTGTGTTTCCGCATAGACACCTCCTTAAACGCGCTAGGCCTATTCTCCTATGCCTACGCGGAGTAGCTCTGTCCGTAATTCAGCATCAGTGTGTTCTGAAGCGGCTGCAGCATCTGTTGTCACTTAAGAATATGAATTATAGGTCAGTAGCGGGGGGGCACTTCGGAGAGAACTTATGAAGGTAATGCTGAAGTAGGTGGGAGGGCCCTAGCGGACTCATCGTAGGCGCATGCTGAGCGAAACGTGCATTATGAATCGGCTTCGTTTCCAGTTTTGATAAAATATCCACTTAGACCTTATTGATATCTCTGAAATCCACACATATTCTAATACTCCCATTATTCTTTCTCACTGGAACCACATTAGCTAACCAATCTGGATAATCCACTGGCTTTATAAATCCTGCATTATACAACTTCTGTATTTATTTATATATCTCCTCATTGATTTCTCCAAAGAGAAAGAGTTTCTAAATGTACTTTATCCTTATATAAGTTAACACGGTTTTGAGAAAAGATAGATTAAGAGGCGATACAGATTGGATAAATAGGCATTCGTTAGCGAGCGGTACTATAGCGAGTGTTACTTTATAATCCCCAGCTCTTTCTACCTTATCCCAAGCCCAGGAAGGGGAAATAGACTGACCTTATCCCTCGCCCAGGAAGGGAAAATAGGAATAAGTCTAGGGTTTCAAATGAATAACCCTAATATGTGATCCTAGGGGTGCCGCTTTCTAGCTCCCCTCCGTCATCAAGGTGTTGTGGTTGCCCTTGCTGTTGATGATAATCTTGGTCCGTGTGGTGCTTGCCCTTACTGTTTACAAAAATATTGTTAATAGGTCTAGGTGTTTGTAAGCCTAATCTGTAGACCTCTGGATCTGTTCCACCAGTGTGTTGTTGTTAACCCTGCTGTATCTAGAAGAGTGAGCGTAGCTGGGTTGCTTGCTGTATCCGAAGGGAGTTCATGTTTAAGGGACCAAGGGTTTCCTTCTGGCATATAAGTAAAAGCCTGGTCCTATACCTAAAGTTTATAGTGTGTAGTTGGCGCAGGACCTTACCTGCTCCCGGTAATACCTTTCAGGACCTTACCTACCTTGTAAGTAAGGCCTCCTTTCAGGTCACTTACAAAGAGAGAGTGGGTCTGAAAGGCCGGAAGGTAAGAGACTGGTCCTGGAACTGCGGGACCGAGCGATATCAGGCAGGCTCGCCCTAAGAACTAGCTAGAATCAAAATATAACTGAGTTAAAGAAATAGCAGCCTCTCCTACTAAGTTTCCTCTCCTCTTGTGGACTTGCGAAATTACGTATATATATAAATCAGGATCTCCGTGCCACAGAGTCAAACCAAAGCCCCTCACTGAATATTGCCCTTTACTTACGTATTTGCGCCCCTCACTGAATATCCTTACTGACTGAAGTATTTGCCTGCTCCAACCAATGCCTGCCTTTCTGTCTGTCACGAAGTAGAATCCTTAGGGAGGTTGGGGTTACGCTCCAAGCCCCACCCCACGCAATAGAATCAAATCGCAAATGGACTTACTAAGGGAGGGAGCGATAAAGGGAGAGTACCCCTTCCTTTGACATCCCAAGACCTCTATCCAATTCCTTATTCTATCTCCCGATCCAATCGCCCGATTCCATCGTTCGTTAGTTATACCTACTAACACCCCCAAAAAGATACTACTTTATATCTACTTTAGATAGATAGAACGTAACACCTTAGTTAACGTCCCCGTCTTTTTCGAATTCATTCCTACTCCTTCTGTGAGGCAGGTTATCCCACGGGAGATTGGTCTTGATGCAGGGTCCTGAAAGTGCAGACTTCGAGGTCCTTCGTGAGTGAGGTCTTGTTTCCCTTCGATATTTGTCCTTCTCCTTTGCTAAGGGATAGATATGAAGAGGTTGGCCGGCGCAGGACCGGAGTTGGCCTGCCTTTCAATAAAGAGAAACGTCCATAATTTACTTAGCCAGCCCATAAATTCAAATTATAGCCAGCTACTATGGCAAGCAATTAAGATAAGGAAAGCAGTTAAGGCTTGTAAGTTCTAGCCAATAGCTTGTGCCATTATCTTTAAAGTAATAAGGCTTTAGCCCTTAATCTTGAGCCCGTTGGTTGGGGGTGGCGATATATAATATATAAGCTAGCCATAAAGATAAAGAAGGAAGGATTGCTTGCCTGTAGAATAGCTGGTTGGATAGCTGGTTGCTAGGTCGGGTTCCTCCTGCCAATCAATAAATAAAATATCCAGAAGGCTAGGCCCCTTGCTCATGCTCTTAGGTTAAGAAGGCAAGGCTTCTCCTGCCAATCAAAATATCCATTCGTGAAATTGCGCTTGGTTGGATAGCTGGTTGGATTGGATAGCTGGTTGGATTGCTGGTTATACAGGCCTTTCTAGAGTTAGAAGAGATGGCCTTTTCTTCCACACCTTAGCGGCAGTGTCCAACACAACGTATGACCGGAGGGTAGGTTCCTCACTAATGCTCTTAGGCGGTGCCGAGAAAGACAAGAGAGAAAGACAAGATAGGCAGTTTAGTTAGGGGTTAGAATAGCCTTCCTTGCCTTCCTTTCAGTTCAAGCTTGCCGTACCCTTCCTTCTTGCCGTACTTTCAGCCCTTCCAATCCCATACTAACGAAGAGGGAGTGACTGACACATGAGGAAGGAGCCATGCTGGGCTTACCTACCCATGAGGAGGGACCAGCAAAACACCGACTCTAACTCTGCCGCCACAGCTTATTATCTTATAGGGCGGCCCTCCCATATAATCTGGCCACCGCACCACCAAGTAAAGCAATGAGCCCCTCGATTCTAAGAAATAGCGTTGATTAGATAAATGTAGCTAGGTGTATATATTGATAGGAGTCTTTATGCCGGTCAGTCAAATGCTCAGGTCCCTTATGAACATGATATAAGGGGTGGTATTCGTATTTTCACGTCTATAAGGAGAGGGGACTGTAGGAGGGAGATAAAGAACCCTCGGGCAGGCGTTATCGGTTCGACTATTGGCATTCACGACTCTATGGAGTTGTGACTGGGAAGGTCCTATTGCCATATATATGCTCCTTGGCTTGGCAATGTCCCAGGCTTGGCTCTCCTATTAAAAATTTGACTAGATCCTTGCTGTGTAAAGTGACCTAGACTTTCCTGGGGCTTTGTAAGGCCGGATATAATATACTGGACCTCCCTAGACTTCCCAAGAGCTATTGAAAGTAGTATAGATCTTTTTCTACTATACTATAATTAAGTAATTGAAGTAGTTTTAAGTGATTGGCCCCTATTAGACACATCATAAGTAGAAGGCTTCGCTATCTTCCGTAGCTATCAATATTCCCCACTGCTGCCCATGATAACCAGCATGTCCCTTCTTCACTCACGCAATACTGCCAAGTTCCACCACGGCTATCGTTTACCCTCCCAAAAGCCAAAGCGAAAAACGCGACACTGGCATGCCGCTTGTACCCCGTCAATCAAGAGGAAGGACCTCCCTCCGCGGCACTATTGGAACACACCTCCGCGCCCTGTGGTGATTCTTTGATGCCCGGGTGGGTGAGGTTCTCTAGATTGTAAGATAGAGCTAGTTCCCTAGCCATATCGAGAGCTCTACTGCAGGGCCTAAGTATAATCTATCAACTTGATTATTTATATTACATTACTTAAATAGATCCATCAGAGTCTAGGAAATTTTTATTATTTATATTTAATTTATAGAAGTCTATTAAATTATCTTCCTGTGTCCTTGGGTCGAATACAAATAGTTTGATCCTCTCGTTCTTTCCCGTCGTAGCATGGAGTGGAGTTATCGGTCGGAGCATACATAAGGGCATTTCGTTTCGTATGCGGTGATGAAGCATGTGATGGGTGGGTGGACGTGTACAGCCCCTCAATCTGGTGGGACCCCTCCATTCTCGTAGCGAAGAAGAGCTGAGTGCTCCGTGTTGGTATATATTACTGCCGGGTGTCCCTATAACGATATACTGCTGGGTGAACTAGATTGACTAGGCAACTCCGGCAGATGATATCTCCACGAGTACCATATTGACTACTCATTCCAATGACCAGTAACTTGACTGATCGGACGCGGACACACTTCGATATGTCTACAGGTACTATCGTACGATATGGATTAGATCCCACTATAGGTAGATAATCGCTTATTGAAACGCCTATTCCTTTCATGGGACTCAAACCTAATCAATGTTGCGAAAGAAATATACGTACCTATCCGCGTTCAATCCCGCGAATATACTTATTAATCGAGTTAAAGACTGCCCTCGGAATATACGAATAGAAGGATGCTAGCCGTTTGATTAATTAATACTTTATGGGAAATGTGGGAAAGGCTTGAGAATCTTACTGAAGTAAAGGCTTGAGAGCTTTGAAAACTTACTATTGGTGAAGCTTCTCCTTACACACATCCAACTAGTATAAACTTATAAATAAGTTAAGGCTATGGCTTTATAACTTAATCTTTATCTGGGTCTATAGGCTCTCGATCTCCAATGGGATATGGCCCTGGAACAGGATTTGTACGGGATAGTGGCCCTTAAACTTCTACCTTTACCCTTGCTTCCGCTGTTCTTGCCCCTGCTGATGGGTAAACAACAGGGTCTAGTCCTTACTTTTCCACTGGATATTCGATTTTCAAGGCTTCATGCATTTGATTTACCCCTGGATGGGCTGAATAAGGGGCTCGATGGGCTTCATCCATCACCAATCTTCTGAGATCACTATTCGCTGGTACATACATCCTTCCCTGGAATCGCAATAATCCATCCTTTTCCAGTGAGTACCCTTCAAATTGCGTTGATACTGACTTCCCTTTTTCCAATGCAGCCTTAACTTGGTGGTACCAACCGTCCTGGCCCAGATGGCTTATTATTCTATCTCGGAGATCAAATCTGATGTTTATTAAAGAATGTACCCGGGGTCTTCTACTTAGAGCGTCTGCCACCCTGTTCTCCTTGCCTTTTATAAAGAGGCTATCCTGAACTCATACTCGCTGAACAATTCACTCCAACGTCGTTGTCGGGCATTAAGATCTTTTTTGGTGAAGATGTACTCAAGGCTCCGATGATCAGATTTTCATTCAAATTGGCGTCCAATTAGGTAATGTCTCCACATCTTGAGAGCCATAACTACCGCAGCCAACTCTAGATCATGAGTAGCATAGTTAACCTCATGGTTCTTGAGCTTACGGGACGCATAAGCAATGACCCCTCCTTCTTGCATCAAAACTGCACCTAAACCTTCCCCAGAGGCATCCGTGCAAACATGGAAGTCCTTGTCCATGTCTGGCACTCTTAAGATTGGAGCACTAGTCAGTCGATGTTTTAGCTTAATAAAGGCTTCCTCACACTCTTTAGTCCATTCAAATCTGACCCCCGTTCTCTGTAAAGCTGTGATGGGACTTGCAATCTGGGAGAAACCTTCCACGAACATGCGGTAGTAACCTGCCAACCCCATAAAGCTGCGCACTTCCTTTGCATTTTTAGGAGCTGGCCAACTCATTATTGCTTCAATTTTCCCTGGATCCACGGCAATTCCTTCACCACTTATAATGTGTCCTAGATATTGAATCTCATTTTGGACAAAGGCACATTTGGGCGATTTCCCATACAATTTATGCTCTCGAAGGCATTGAAGTACAATCCTCAAGTGCTCCTGATGCTCCTGTTCATTTCGAGAATAGATTATAATGTCATCCAAGAATACTTGCACAAAACGGTCCAAATATTTCCGGAACACACCGTTCATAAGATTCATGAATGCTGCCGGTGCATTTTACAATCAAAAGGGTACCACCACGAACTCATAGTGTCCGAACCTAGTTCGAAAAGCGGTTTGAGGAATATCTTCCTCCTTAATTCTTAGCTGGTGGTAACCTGAGCGAAGAGAAATCTTAGAGAACACGGAAGCTCCCTTCATTTGATCGAATAAGTCATCAATACGTGGCATTGGATACCGATTTCTAATAGTGGCTTTGTTCAAGTCTCGATAATCAATGCACAAGCGGAGGGTCCTTTAGCTTAGCCACTGAATTCATGTGAATAAGTAAGATGCCTACCAACATCAGACGCCAACTATAGAAGGTTGGGGCGGGCCAGAATGTGAGTGAGGCAGGTGAGATTGATTCGTTGCTTTACCTGTAAGTTATTCCATTTATTGCATATCTATAGACAGATAGGAGGGGTGGGCTCAACGATAGGCTGGCCTTCTTTTGAAAGGTCCCTACGGGGGCAGGTTAGTTGGTTTCATTTTCTGAATGAGCTGCCTTAGATCTCCATGAGCTGCCCTAGATCTATCTGCTTGTTATTCCTATATTCCTAAGCCAATGACGAGGGGCGCCTACCTTCCCTTCCACTCCATAAACTAATACCAGAACTATATATAGTTGCGAGTCCACAAAACACTATTACCTTAGTTAGGCAGGTCGGATTTATAATAAAAAGTAGTAGGGGCATTCACCTTCCGATCATAAACTAATACAAAAAAAAAGGCGGGTGGGACGGCAGGTGGAGGGGATTTATTACTGTGTTCCCTGCCTTGTATTCATTCCTTGATTAACGGGATCCTGATCTCTCCTTAGCAGGTTAACTCTCCTCAGATTCCTCATTCCTTTTCTTCTGTAAACGAAGGAAGTTGGAATATAATGAGCACTGCGAACTATCTAAAAGCAAGATAGTGGATCGCAGGAGGTTGCTCGAAAAACTGACACTGCATTTACCCCCCCATTTGGCTGGTTTCGCAGACCTTTCGGTCGCTATAGCATTAACCTAGAGGTTTCATGGGATGTTGGTTGCACCCACTACCTACACGAGGCTGCATGTGCGCGTGAATAAGTCGGATGGGCTAGTTCCTTGTTTAGCCAGCCAGATTCCCATTAGGAAAGAAATCCCACCTGCCTTTAGATATATATATATATGTAGTAAAGAAAGCTAGCTCGGACCGATTCTAGCGCTTTCAGGGAGATTAGCTCAAGTTCAATATGTGAAACTCGGGAGCAGGAGGAAAATGAATGAATGTTACAGGTTTACCACCTGCCATTAGGGATTAGTCCACTGGGGTAAGGAAGGAATGAAAGCCTGCACCCAAGATGCTCACTGGAGGCCGCCTAAAGGGGAGGGAGAGGATGGGAAAAAGAAAGGAGGAATTGCGAGTAAAGGAAGAAGACTAAATAAAGGGCCTGCTTCAATTCTTTTCTGCTTACTGGCGGTCTGCTCAAGCAATAAACTGCCTTGTTGTCTCTGTCTTTTCTGTGTTTGATGACCAGATCAAACTCCTGTAAGAAAGAAACCCACCTCATGTGGTGTGCATTCTCCAATTTACTTTGGGTCTGGATAAATTGCAAGGGCTTGTGATTGGAATGTATCACTATCTCCTTTCCTGGAATGTGGTGTCGCCATTGTAGAACTGCTTGTATAATGGAGTACAACTATCTGTGATAGGTAGAGTAGTTGTGCATTGCATCACTAAATGTCTCGGAGTGAAAAGCGATGGGATGTCCATGCTGGTTGAGGACAACTCCCGTGGCGTAATAAGATGCATTAGCTTCTATTTTGAAGGGCTGAGATAGATCTGGAAGTGCCAAGACAGGGGAAGTACATAGCTTCTGCTTCTCTTGGTTGAAGGCTTACTGTTGCGTCTCGGTCCGGGAGAAGACCTGTTTCTTCAAATTCTCTTTAAACCACTGGTTGAGTGGCCATACTAGGTGTGAGAAACCTGGAACAAAATGTCTATAGAAGTTTACCATACCCAAGAAGCTATGTAGCTCTGGAAGGTTCTTGGGTTGCTGCCAATTCTGTACAATCTCCACTTTTTAAGGATCCACTCGAACTCCTTGTCTGTCAATGACGAATCCAAGGTAGCAAATGGATGTCATGGTGAATGAACATTTGGACAAGTTTACCTGCCACTTATGTCTTCAGAGTGTTTGTAATACATGATTTACTTGCTGAAGGTTTTCATCCCATGATTTGCTGAAGATCAGGGTTTCATCAAGGTACACCACTATGAACTGAGTCAAGAAAGGTCTAATCATATCATTCATCATTCTCATAAATGTCGCTGGGGCATTGGTAAGACCCATTTCGAAAAAGAGGTTTTGACAGGATCCCTCTCCACTATGATCTTTACTTCTGGTTCCGAAGGCATCACTAACCACTAAAACAATCCTTCTCTAGATTTGAATGCGGTCTTCCAGAGATCTTCAGGATGTCTTGAAACTTGATGATATCCTGCCTGTCTTGAGATCAATCTTAGTGAAGTACTGGGCTCCCTTAAGCTGACCCAAGAGGTCATCAATACGCGGTAGTGGATATCGATTCTTCATTGTTATCTTGTTCAAAACCCTATAGTCTATACAAAGACGCGACATACCATCTTTCTTTGGCACTAAGACTATAGGACTGCCGCAAGGGGAATAACTCGGTCTGATCTTTCCAGCGTCCACAAGCTCTTGTATTGGGTGGTAAATTTAATCCTTCTCCCATAAGGATCTGCGATACAGTGGACCATTGGGCAACGATGATCTCAGAATGAGGTTGATTCCATGTTGTACTGAACAATGCACTGGTACTCCTTTCGGGTCCTCAAATAGGTCATTATACTTTTCCAAAGTTGCGTCAACCTGTAGCTGTTGTTGCGCACTTCGTTCTCTTTGCGTTGATAAGAGACATCTGCCAATGGAACCTGGTTTCCTTGCTTGTCTGATTGTAAGGAGAACAAACTTCTGTGAATGGGCAATTGTCTTTCTAGCCTGCTTAGCTGAGATACGCTACATCGTTTGGAATGGTGAGGATTCCAGGATAGTGTATGTACATCTCGCAACTTGTACATGCCACTTCTAAGGGTTGGACTCATACTTCCCATGTCGATCCCAGATGTAGGGTCATCCAAGGATGACATCACATACTTCCAGTGGAGTAGCATCACAAAGGACCTCGTCCTGCAATGGCTGGATAGTATATGGTACGCTGCATTGTTTCTTGACCAGACCAGAACTCCTTCCTTTTCTGCATCCATCCAAGGAGATAGGGTTGAGGATGGTCAACAACTTTCAATTTCAGTGTTTGTGCGGCTTCTGGAGAGATGATGTTCTTTTGGCTTCCACTATCGATGATAACATGCACAGGTTGTCCTTTCACCCAAAACTTGGTGTGAAACAGTCAGTCTCTCCCGCTCTTCTTCGCGTTCTGGTGTTACGATGGGTAGTTACTGGACTTTCTCTGTCTGCACGGTTGCGACGCGCTGAAGAACAACATTGTGGGCTTGCGACAATGGTGTTGTGATTGGCACACTGGTATTAACTGCAAGACATATTGGAGATTCATGATTAGTATCAATGTTTTGACCCATTTCCATGACCATGGTCTGCTTCTGCGTTCTGCAATGTTCATTCAAGTGAGTGGATGTTTGATGATGATCACACCACGTTCCTACAGCAGGCTTCTTGGAACCACTGGCGGATTGAGGACCTTGCGTCTACTGCTTCTACTTCTATGGAAGGAACTGGCCTTTACCTTTTTATTTATCTTGAACTGGTTTGGACTCGAACGGTCTTCTGTCGATTTTACTATTTTACTTCTAAGTTTGCCCTTTGTTGCGGCTCTTGAACTTCTCTTCCAATTTTGTTGCAAACCGTTGACCAATAAGCATCTCCCAATGTGTTAATAGTGAGGAAGTCCAGTTCTTTTAGATATTGGTGCAGACATGCCTTGAATTTCAAAGTTCTCAAGCGGGCTTCTATCATCCACTTTAATCGACATCTGATGGTATCTTGCAATGAAGTCTAAGACAGACTGGCCTTGCTACTGGTGGAATCTCTGCCACTGTATGTCATAATCATCAAGGTGTCCTATGGGATAGAAATTCTCTTTCAAGGCTGTCTTTAATTCTTCCCATGTGGTTATGGGTCATTGTGCTTCTTTGCGTTGCTGCATGAAAGACTCCCACCACAAAAGTGCATTTGGGGAAAATTTGAGAGTTGCAAATGCAATCTTATTTTAAAATATTATTTTCATTAGAAAATTGATTCACATCAAAATATGATTCTAGTTGTTGCAACCATTCATCTAGGGCTTTGGCATCAATATATCCTTTAAATAAAGGAATTTCAATATGTACCTTTACTCTCAATGGGTTTATTCCTACGAACGGTGCATCGGCTCCATGATTGGCATTTTGGCGGTGATTAGTTCTAGGTGCGAAGCGTCTCATCAATTCTGTGAACTGATCATACATTTCCTCTCTTTGTCTATGCAAGGCTTCTTTTACAACGTGTTGTACCTTCGCTACAGAGGCGCTCGCTTCGTATCCCATTGTATTGCCAATTCGACGGGTAGGAATGTAGTCTAAGGTCTATGATGGCATGAACCTGAAATTCCAATATCTCAAATGCGTCTAGACTAGCATGCGATTCTCAGGCTAGTGCAACACAATAATGGAGAGCGTTGGTATAAATGTCTGAGTGGGAATAAGACCAGGACCCGGACCGGCACAGGACACTTCTATTTATTCCCCTCGCGGGAGAACCTTACGGATACATCTGAGAATGAATATCCAGATGCCAATCCTATTCATTATCGGACGGAAATTGAGGCTTGTTCACTGGCATGGCGATAAGGAGGCGAAAGGATAGCCCGAGCGAAGCGGGCGGGGAACTTCGATTACTGGATCTAAAAACAGGATCACGATAGCAGGCAGAACGAGCGAGTTTGCCCCGACAACACTGGAACCTACGGGCGGGCATTTTCGGGGAGTAGCCCGCTTCTTCAGACACTTTCCTTTCATTGAGGGAGCCATTGAAAGGTGACTGGAACACCAGAAACAGAGACTACCCGAGCTAATGATAGAGGCAAGAAGACCTTCCGGCCAGGTCCCATTGATTGATCATGACGATATCGTGGAAATGCTGCACGGACCCATATATATAAGAACGGGGAGAAAATAACCTTTATACTAAACCAGATCGAGCCCGGGATCTTCTTGGAAATGGGAAGATCTGGGATAGGTGGCCGACCTCCTGGAGGGAGCGATGTACATAGACTGGGTGAGTGGGGATGCAGCTCCGTGGACCGCTCGTCGGGCCTGATAGGTGGTGGTATCACACCCTTCTCAAAGGAACCGTACGTGACACTCTCGCGTCATACGGCTCCGTCCCGGGAATATTGAGTATCCCTTCGACGCAACATCTAGGTCCTCGAACCCGTCCTCGCACGGACGGAAGGTACTTACCTTCTAACTCAGGTAAGTAATAACCTTGCGTCGGATGCGTGCGTACCCTCATTTATTGATAGCTCCTTCCTCCGGGCGGGGTTACCGAAGGAATCCAAAAGGCCAACATGGCGCATCTGCATGCTCTATCTAAGGGTGGGTGGGGCCGCCCTCCCCACACCCCCCCCGCAACAACGGTTCAGACCGACGGATCACGCTTCGTACATCTCGTATGTACACCTGATATAAGGTCTTGTACGCGTGCTCCTCGTTGTTCAGATCTTTACTTGTAAGGAATGACTCTGGTCCAAGCTTCCTAAGCTCTATGCTGTTGGGGGACTCGGCAAGGGTCTTACCACCCTCTTGATTTACTATGTGTGAGTCTTTGGAGTACTTTGGGATTATCTTCCGCGCCGAGGATTTGTGCTTGTGGGCAGGGGTGGATATAGCGGACCGGCGGATCTGGTAGTCGACAATCGTTCGGACTTGATAGAGGTTGTCGCAGCACCTATGGTGGGACAGGGGACTTATCGCGACGCCCGCGAACCGATTTACGATGTCTTCGTCGCTGACGTTCGTCAAGCAGGCCACGTGGGTCGGCCAGGGTCTTCTCCGGCTAATGATACCTCGATCCCGAAGCCTTTGGAGTATCTTTCTCACAGGCGCCTTTATCTGTATGGGTAATTTGCTGCTAAAAGATCCCGTCTGTTCCCAGTGTCCCCCTCCTTCCCCCGCCTCCCGACCCCCCAGCGCTTCTCTGGGAGTATACAATGACAACTCCCAGACGCTCAACGATTTGCCCGATCGTGAGACTGCCTGTTGAACGTCTGATGGCACGTTGCTCCGGCACGATATTTCCCCTGATCTTCGCCGGATGTGCTTGACGGTCTCCCATAATACGCCCACGCTCACTCGGGGACTTATTACTCCAGCTGTTCCAAGAGTCTCCGCTAGTTGAACCGCGCCCTGTAGACTCCCTGTTTCCATCCCCTTCGTCAGCTGTTGGATCGGGATACTCCTCCCTAGGTCCTCCAACTTGGAATGGATGGCGGAGCGTAGGTGGGAAGCTGTGAGATGGATACGGTGCTTTGCTCTCCGACGCTTCTCCAGCTCTCGCAAGAATTGTATGGGAGTCGCCCTCGAAGGGACTTCCCGAATGACCGTACCGGGGGATTCTACCGTACTCCGTGCAGCTATGTAAGTTGATCCTGCAGAGCCTACCTCAAGGTTCGGGCCGGATTGTAGGAAGTGGGTTATACGTTTCTGGATTCCTCTTATGAGCTCTACGGTACCCACGATTCCCAGTAGTAAGTCGTCGGCATATCGCGCGTGACAAATCCTAATTAAGTATAGGTCATCGAAGTGAACAGGGGATAGCCCCTGCTTACGGGCTAGGCGTCTTTCCAACCCGACGATAACTAGCTCCCCGCCCAGCTCTATCAGCAGGCCCCTTCTTCTGCAACACCTAATAGGGTTTTTCATGGAGAACGCTACCCCATTATTCTTCTTATTATAGAAGGGGCGTTCTCCACCTTCCTTTATTCGTTTCGGGGTCAACCCGGCGGCTCCTTCACGAATGAGGAAGGCGGCGCAAAGGGGGCTCGAGGGCTTGTTA
>Ga0316213_1000075_pt1 | contig 14061 bp, 6 predicted proteins | sample NRE2metagenome_FD_207798 | JGI IMG/M metagenome (GOLD analysis project Ga0316213, IMG submission 207798) | Spruce roots microbial communities from Maridalen valley, Oslo, Norway - NRE2 | ecosystem: Host-associated > Plants > Roots > Unclassified | place: Norway: Oslo | collected 2017-09-14
GGGTTAGCACACGACATCACAACATAGGATGGTTCATCGTGCCACTCCCCTTTGTTGGCGTTATACTCTGCCTGTTTATATGGGGGTTCGCTCCGTTGTGGGTATCGTTCGGCGGCCTATCCTTCATTGGTCGTTCGACGGCGTGGACTCATCCCTCCCTTGTACCCTTTGTGTTTCTTCGTGGGTGGGGGCCTCTCTTGGCGCATTGTTGGCGTTGCGGCTCTTGGGTGGGGGCTCTAATCGGGCTTAGTAGGTGGCGGAGCGGGGGCGCTCTCCTTGCTTTCCTCGGGGTTCTCGCGCTTGCTGGCGGCTGGTCCGGTCCTAATTGCACTAAGGATTGGGACATTCACGGCGAAGTGTAGAGAGCTCCAATCTCCGCGGGCGTTAGGGATTGGTCACAACACCTAGTAACATTCCATTACAACCTAAGTTCGGAGGAAGTCATACTAAGGAATTATTCGATTGGCTTGGGATTGGCCTAATTGGTAAAAAGGGCAGGGTTCCGGATTTTCGAGTAGATACGCGACTAACCCATCTCTGGTTCCGCCCGGACCCATCGTTCCTTAGCTAAGGGCCGAAGCAATAGCGAGCCAAAAGGAATTGGAAATCGTTCCTTGAAGTGGTAGCCCCCGCTCCTTACGTCCCCTATTCATTAAGGGCGGGCACGGTAGTCGATCTACGTAAGCTATTCCTTAGCTAAGGATGGCCGGCTACCCATAGTAAGGAGCCACTTACGGGAAAGAAATAGTGACTGAAAATCCTTCTTATTAGGAATATGACTAACTTATATTTGTTGCATATTCATATCAAAATAAAATCAACGACGGAGGGCTCACCTGACAACGGAAGGTGAGGATAGACCTATTATTTTTTTTGAAGGTTATGCCCTTAGTTAGTTTACTTTTTGTGAACAGGGCGAACGGAACGAACGACGTAAGTAAGGAAGTTAACAAATAAATAGGAAATTGTTCTATTCGATTTCATTAATCGCGATCTAGCTAGAGAGAAATAAAGAAAGCTATATTCTATACGTTGTTTTAATAGCTCCTAGAGGGCTTTAGCTAGCGGCGTTCCCTTCAAATATCACAATTCTTTCTTATAAACTACTATTGAACGAAAACCAACAATAATACAATTAGAATATTGATAGGGTGGGTAAAATTAGTATAGAAGTGAATAACGGAAATCATTTCATGCCCCGCTCTGTTCAAAGGTTGCCGAACTCCTACTGTTCAGAGCCGCTACTCCTTGCCCGGCTCAAGATTCCTCTCCCTATGAGCGGAGTGCTCTTTATGATGGATGTCGCCCTGCCCTCTTCCCACTCGGAGCTATGCCTGCTTCTATAAGGCCAGGTTCACAGAGTCAAATTTATCACTTTTACAAGGCCCGTAATGGGGGAATGAACCTAACACTTGGATTTCAACCCGCTCCCTCAAATTGACCAGTTTTACAAGCGTGTTTCACTAAGCCCAATAAATTGCATTTGTCTAATTATACACCCATTGAAGTTAGGGCTACCTTTTCTTAGTAATCGCTTAGGAATTCTCTAGTTTAGGAATTGACAGACACTCAGTATCGATGCTACAATGATTGGCGCTAGCGGAGATATGCTATAACCGCCTGTATGGGGTATCGACGACAGCGAAACCTGCTTTGTGAGGCCTGAATGGATTGGTAATAAAACGGATTTGATCGCGTCATTTCTTCTGGACGATGACGAGGTCAATGTGTTACCCCGAGTATAGCGCAACGACTTTCAACGCCCATGACCACCTAGGTGTGTTTGGTTCTATCCCGGTCAGTTTCAATGTAGCATTAATAGCATCGTATATAGTCTCCAATTTGACAGCATCAGTATTTTACCGAGTGAAAGCATCTGAGCCAGGACCAGCAACTGCAGATACGGGGACATAGTGTGAAGAAGCACGAGCTAAATGTCCAGCAGCAGTTATTTCAGCAGATCCAGATATAGACCCAGCGGCCCTTTCTGTTGATTATGCCCCTTTAAATGGTTCAGTTGACTGAGCAGTATATTCTGTTCATAAGATATTTCCTAATTCCATTACCTCCGCGTACAGACAAAATTGTTAGGACTTTATTTACTGTATGGATAAATTGATTAGTCAGCCAGCGTAGCGGATACGACTGACTGGGGGATATAGTTATTTTTCTGGCTTGCCGAGGTAGTGTAAACTACTAGATAGAAAGGATCTTTTTCTTGGTATTGGCTGGGGTGATGAAAACTACTTACTTTCCTTCCTTGATGTTCCAGCTTTCCATCCTTCCCTTTCCTGGATATATAGATTGGTCAGGTCAGTCAAAGTGCTTTCATAGCTAGATTCATTGGACTGAAAGGGCATTGAATCGTACTATGAATCCTTACATGGATAAATAGTTGTTTTTATCTAGTTGCTTCTCTAAGGGCGAAGCCTTACCTTCCTTACAAGGAAGAATTGCTCGACCAAAGCCACCATTATCTATTTTTCCTCATGAATCTATTTATCTTGCCCTCCTCTTATGCTCTCTAAAGGGGCTTGCCTACTGCCACCATTATATCTATGAGCGAGGGAAAATAACCAGCCTAAGGGCGAGGGAGCTAGATCGCCTAACCTTCCTAAAAGTGAGGAAGTTGGATTGCCTAATCAACCAGCCAGATTGCCTAATCAACCAGCCTAAGGGCGAGTAAGTATTTGTCCATTTAAATTAAATTCAATGGGTTTTCACGCTCAACCTTCCTAGGGTGAGGAGCCACCATTTGAATTTAAGGCAAGGAATTTCCACTTGAACCCCTTGTGTCAGTGGGTTGACCAGAAGGGAGAGGTATGTTATTAGGAGTTGTTAGCCATTCGGTAAAGGAAATTTATTCCCAGGAAAGGAGAAAGGTCTGCCCAGGAAAGGTGGGCCCAATCGTACCCGTATAAGTCATATTAATCAGAAGCCCGTGGCCTCCCTATCCGAGTTAGTTTCTTGGTCTATCCGAGTTAGTTTCTTGGTTAAAGTCTTAGTCTCCTTCCCTTAAAGTATCTGTCACCAGGAATTATCTTGGAATTCGTATCCTTAACTCGATCTTCTCCTCATTATATCTAAGGAAGGTCATTGAGGGGGAAGGCAGGTCATTCCCGAGAGGTATTCACGTTAGGGCGAGGGAGTTCGATCACTTCGATCTTCACTCAGAGGCATATTGATTCTCGCCAACCAGCGAGAATCAGAGAGCGGGGGAGAGGCATATTTCTTCGGGAGGGAGAGGTCTTCACGCTCGCTATGGCCTCTCACTTCCACTATAGCCAAAAACTTCCACTAAGGAATAGATTCATTTACATTCAAGGAGCACGGAAGGATATAGGAATTTGACTGTCCTCACCTTCCGTTGTCAGGTGAGCCCTCCGTCCTCACTTTCCCGAAGGTCCATATGAGCTGTACTCTTAATATTCTCTTTGGACAGGTAAGCCCGGCAAGTAACGAAGTCTTCCCTAGTATACTATCCCCATACCGGACCTGATACCAGTTTGGACCTGATTCCTTTACCCTTATATAAAGCCTGATACCAGTCAGGACATCCCTGTACCCTATCCCTGTACCTTGTATAGGAGCTATCCCCAGAGGGCCAAGGCAACCCAATTCCCGTGCGCAAGTAGTACGGACTACAGTTTTCCCCTGCCCCTACCTTGCCTCGCACTTCCTGTCCTGCCTCGCCTCTACCCCTGCTCTACTTGCCTTACTGTCCTTGCCCTTCTGCCTTGCCTTTCCTTCCCCTCTTATTCCCCTACTTCCTTACCCTACTCCCTTCTCTACCGATGTGCTTTTTGGTGTAGTTCGTGATCCATTCGCTGTTTACTAGCTTGGTGCGGGTAGGGTTGATTGGCAACGATAGTTCCTGAGACCTACGATAGCAAAGATACTATGCCATTCAGTCCGATAGCCCCTTTAGAAGCATTCATTATGCCCTGAGCTGAGCCGGGCCGCTACGACTTACCGCTTTTAATTAATAATCGTTCAAGTATTAATTAATAAAAGGTAGGTTTATGTAATTCCCCTCTAACTGGATAAATATATGTTCAATCGGTATCGGATCGCCCTTGACTTAATATAAGAATTGCGGGAATAAACTATTTACGCCCCCTCACTGTGCCCTCCCGACAAAGGACGGGAACTAAGTAACCCGCTTCACCGGTGAAATCCTTGCTATTTGGGCACCTCGCTTCCCTGGCATGCATATCTGTCCGGATCGGACCCTGCGGGGAGAGGTAGAGATGGGAATGGGAGCTGGGGGAAGGGAAGCTGGAACATGAAGGGATGCCTTGGGCTCTCAATCTGGATATAGATCTGCTTCTGGCACAGGATCCGATGGATATGGGTTTGCGCCTGGAACTGCACCCGGTATTGCTACTGGTTCAACTGCGAAGTCAACTCAATTCATTGGATTTGCTACTGAAACTACTCGCTTTGGATCCGCATTTGAAACTGGATTTGCATCATATATAAGTTAATGTGCTGCCACCTTGTAGGCTGTTGCTTCTACCTATGCCTATGTTTTCGCTCGATCAAATGCACATGCGATGGGTGGTTATGAATCAATGACTCGGTCAACTACTCGCTTGATATCTCCACCTGGATCTAGATCTGCTGCTGGAATATCTACAACAGGGGGAAAACCTCTATATTTCAATCTGCTGCTCGAACTGTCTTTGACCCATCCACACAGGAGCATACCTGATACCATCTGATACCATACAGGAAGGAAATACGACCATAGCATAACATAACCAACCAAGACTGTATACGTATGGTTACGGAACGAAGCTAACCTAGGCGTTTTCCGCTATTAATAAGGCTCATCTTATTAACACCCATACTTGGTATTATTACCTTCCTATATGAGCTAACCCGTTGTACATGAGATTATTAGAGACCTAAGGCCTTTAGCTATTATTCTCATGCTCTTTGTCCCGCGAAGAGCAACGTATGGTACGGCGTGGTGTTTATGGTTATCCGGGACGTTGCGCTTTTCTTATCCGGATCCGGCCGACGACGTCATGCTTGCTTCTGCATGGTCTGACCGAGGCGTAGCGTCTTCTACTTATATATCGCTCTCCATAATCGTTCAAGACTGCGCTGCTGGAATATAAGGACGAAAAAAAGGCATGGGAACAAAGCGAAAACAAGTCACTGTGGGACCCTTTGATTAATTAATACTTGAACGATTATGAAATAGTAGATATACTACCGATTGGGAAAGGTACATTCCAGGTGACACGTCACTCCGGTACGAGGCGCTAGTTATAAACATAGCCTTTTTACGAGGGAACGATGATAGTAGCTAAAGATCGCTGTTCACAGTATCATGAGGAATTAGACGGAAGCGAACGTTGAAAGATATAGTGAATAGTGGGGGCCTCTCTATGAAAGTGCGTCATGATCGAGAATAAGATCCGTTCAGTGCAGATCCCGATGTGGATTCAGTTTACTAAGTAACAGTCCCGGTCCTTTTAGTAAAAGATTTCAATTCATAGTTTACCCATAAGCAATTGAAGTTGAATAATAACCAGTTGAACCAGCAGCTCGCCTGGCATCCCTTCCAGTCGTTGACCTTGATCCAGCATCTATACCAAATGACCGAGAACCGTCGGGACTATGCTATTGGTTAAACTATTGATTCAACCCGGGCTACTCAATCTTGATCTAGTGGTTTTGTATCTGCACCTGCCTATATCTCTGTTGCCAAAGAAGCCTATGCAAGGCCTATTCCCTTTGGCCTCTACTGCTTTATGCTTTGGAGCCGCCTTCCTCCTGCTTCCCACCTACCTTGACTTTGCACGTCGTACGGTCTTCCGGCCTTGCCTTACTACGACTTATTACGATCTATTCCGTGCCTTGGGCTCTCCCCTGCTTGGCGCTTTATATATATCTGAGTGAATCCGGCTTACGGGACGCTTCGCGTGGTGGATTTTGGGGTGATAGTGTACCGGTGGGGCGACTCCGCTTTACCTGGGTACAGCCTACTTTAAGTTGCTTGGAGCAATATCTGTGAGGCTTAGATTATTTCCAAGTGTACTATAAAGGACAATAACTCGATCTGGCTCAGATACTGGTGGATCTACTTCTTTATCTTTCTCTTTATCTAGAACTGGAAGGGATACTACGGACTTTATAACAGGATCCGTATCAACTTCACTTGGTCCTGCTCCTATTTATGCCTTAGCCCCTTGCCTTTCTTCCTGCCTCTGGAATAGATACGGCCTTACTTATGATATAACCATACCGCCCCTATCCGCATCTAAGCTAGAAAGAATCTAAGCTATCTAAAGGAAGGGGAGGGTAGGTTTTGATCTCCAATCGAAGGCTATCTGAACCTCGTATCACTGGCTAGTAAGTGGTCATCCCTCCACAGCTCTTGGGCAGTCATCTCCCCCATAACTCCCTAGCTTATAAGCGGTCATTCCCCCTATCACTATCAGGGCAGTCATCTCCCTATGACTTTCAGAGCAGTCATCTCCCTATGACTTTCAGAGCAGTCATACCTCTATAGCTCTTAAGGCAGTCATACCCTATAACTTTGTAATCCGCCCACAGCTCTCAGGGTAGTTATATCTCCACAGCTCTCAGGCTGGTCATACCTTCATGACTCTTAGAACGGTCATACCTCCGTGGCTCTCAAAGCTGTAATACCCCTATAGCTCTTAAAGCAATCATTCACCCTATAGCTTTCAAGATGGTCATATCTTCACAGCTCTAAGGGCAGTCATCCTCCTATAACTATGTAATATCTCCATAGCTCTAAGTGCGATCTCCCTCCATAGTTCTTAGGCTGGTAAATCATCCATTGCTTCACGCTAACTACTCCTTAGTGGGGAGATTCCAAGGGAAGGGGTTCACTGATCCTTTCAGTCTGAAAGGGAGCAGGATATAAAGAATAAGAGCTTGGGCATTCTATCCATGCCCCCCTGCATACTTTATATATGTAATTACCATCCATTCTCTTTTATGTAATTAATTACGCTTTAGCATCAGTTCCAAGGGGCTGTAGCTCCTGCCCCCTACACGGATGGAAGGAATGGCTGTAGCTCGTAACCCAGCCCTGGAAGGAAAGGCATCTGCCCGAAGGGCTTCACTCACAGATGGATGTGGGTATATGCCTGCTGATAGATACCTGTGCTAATTGATACCCGCTTCAGGTTCAGGTATAGCAAGGTATGCCTGTGGCTTCCTCTGTAGCTTTTTAGGGGAAGAAATAGAAGTAAGTGTCCTGCGCCGGCGAATTGAGGGGAAGAAAGAAAGGGCTTTAAGAAGGTAGGTAAGGTAAGATAAGGTTAATCCGGGAAGCTTGGCTAAGGTAAGGCTTTCTTTCTTTGCTAAAGCGTAATTACATATTCTAATAAAGAAAGCGTAATTACATATATAATTCATGAACGCATAATTACATATCTAATTCATGAATGCATAATTACATATATAATAGCAGCATTGGCGAAGGATTGACCTTGTCAACTCGTATCGGATTGATTTCTTCTTTCATATTAATGAAGTAGTTGGGCTAAAATAGACGAAGTGGAGGGCGAGTTTTCAAGGTAGCGCAATCCATCTCTGCGCTTGAATGAAGGAGAATCCGTTCGCTCGGGTCTGCATCCGAGTTCTTTATTCCTGCCCCTACATTTTACCAGGTTCTCAATACGTTAGGTCTCTCGGGGAGGTTGCTTCCTAAGAAGCATTTGCTTGCCGTTCTTTTCTCTCTTCTCTAGGCCTAGCCCTCCGCCCCATCTTACTAATAATGAAGGGCTTGGCCTGGCCATATTCCAGCTCACTAAGTGTAGCCTCCTTTGATCTTTCGACCCCGCGGAGCAACGCATCAATCTTGTCACCTACCCAGATCGGTGCTGTGATAGCTGAAGCTTTTTAAATTGGCATGGACTGACGAACTGCCTTTCTTTATTTTATAAGTATGATTCTCCACGGGAGTGACAGCCATCTATTGGCCCACCCGCAAATTCGCCTCCTCATTTTCTAAAAAAAACCCTTTCAATTTATTTCCGGTGAATTGAACTCCCAAGTAGAGAATTCTGTCCTCCAGCCTTGACATCCCTTATCAGTATATGGACAGCTATCTCTCGAGCACTGGTTTAGGTTCGGCCTCAATGGGAAAATAAAACGGAGCACCTAACAACGTATCTTCACAGACCAAGAACTACGAGATCGCCCCTTTCATTCTGGGGTGGCGGAGTTACCGGGCTTCGAGGGAACCTGCTTACTAATGGATAGGCACGAAAGGCCTGGTCTTTTGTTCCTAGGTCTCCATTTGGTAGGCAATCAAGAGGTAGAACCAGGAGATCAACCAATGACTTCCTCACAGACAGGATAGGAAAGCCTTAGAGAGAAGACGGTTGGGCGATTGCGATTACTTAGAAAATCAGTCTGAAAAAGCATCTGATACTCGGGATCGTAGCGATCCCATAGAAGAGGACTCACTCTAGTTAGGCCTGGCAGAAGGTTTCATCATTCTTTCTTTTAGCCCAAAGGGGAGCACCCTATTAGATTACAAAAGAAGTTGTTGACAAAGAGCGGTTGATACCAGGAGTCTGTTACAATATGTATTTTTCTTTTGATTTTGCAGAATGGGCCGAAACTCTTTATATTCCCGGGGATATCACCCGTACTAATACAAATACGGACTTTTAGGTGCCCCAACTAACAGATATTTTATGTTTGTTGCAATAAAAGGGATGCTACTCGAAGAGCAGTCCTACAAAGGAAATGAACCAATGACTGCCTATACGAGAGAGTACACAGGATGGAACCACCCATCTTTAGAAGAAAAAGATTCATTACGAAATCGGGTGCTAAAAAGATGGGGTGCAACTAGCCAACGAACAACCTATGAACTAACAACCTATTATATAACAACCGATTTTGACAAAAAAAGAAGTTGCTAAGATAGGTTGTTACTCCCAGAGCACTCCTACGAGCACAGAACCTACTAATAGCAGCTCGGATAGAGGCACAGACAGCTAATAGAGTAGAGCTAATACAAAGGGAAGGAAAAGCAGCTACTCACCACGCTAGGGTAGGAATTACAACTGATACTAGGAGAGGAATTACTCTATTTAGGCCTGGCAGAAGGAATAGCGGACTCATCTCTCGAGCCAGAGGCTAATGGAGGCGAGGGAGCAACTGGGACCAGTCCTCTAGTTAGGAAGCTGAAAGACTTGGGGGCTAAGCTTGGATCAGCATTTCACACTCTGCGAAAGGCAAAGCGAAATACCAATTATGAAACTAACTGTTAGCCAAGGAGAAGAACCCCCTCCCCGGGGGGGGAATAGCACCCATGTCAGGGAAGAGCACCCGTTTCTCTTACTATATTAGTAGGGCACCCTACTCTTTCCTTTAGGTTTCTTTTTTATCCCACGAGCAAACTCTTCTCTTAAAAAGAAGTTGTTGATGCTGTCAGTACTCGAACTTCTGCTCGAACTTCTAGTGATTCTGACCTCGGGTTTCTGCGTAATTAATGGCGGGAAAAGTCACTGGTTATCAACCCGATCTGGCTTACCGGGGCTCAATATCGGGACGAAATATGCTGCTACTATCAGAGCGATGCCCTTAGAACAGGATTCGGAAAGACAGGCGCCTTCTTCCGCCATTAATCCTTCTTCTGCCATTAATTAGGAGTTCACCCAGCAGGGGAAATCTGTAATCTTTGAATAGTTACCCAGGAAATGCCCCAATTACTGCTCTGGCTATCCGGGGAAGTGTCCTCCATTTAAGAAGGAATGACCGACTTGGGGAGCTCATATTGGAAGAGAAGACAGTTCCATAGCGGTATAAACCTATAGATGCGGACTCTCCTTTATGTTTATAGCAAGCTAGGACAGATAAGACTAGATTCTCTCTGTCTGCTATGGGCATGAAGGAGCGCATCTCTGCTTTTTGAAAGAATCCCTGCTTCCCTCAAGTAAGTAAGAAAAACCTTCTCCCCGTTATCTCCTCTGTGAATGAGGTTTCTATTTCAAGCACCTCTTAGAACAGATTCTCCTATGCTTATCTGCTTTCCTCTGTTAGTTCTTTTCCGCTGAAGAAGGATCGGGGTTAGAACTAGTCTGAAGCTTGTCAAAAGGCTTTTTACGGTTTGAAGATGGCGATGGTGATTGAGCCGGTGCTGAAGTTGCCTGAGTTTGATAAGCCATTTTCGGTTGAAACTTTCGCTTCTGGCAGAGACCTTGACAGGCTGAGCACTTGACCAGTTGGTGATGCAATTGGCAAGTGAACAACGAGTCTTGGTTGAAGACTCAAGCTTGTGGGCTTGGTAGAAGCAAACGAGGGGGCTATGACAGATTGGGCATGTTGTCGCTTACGACTTGGGATGGTATGGGACATTCCATCATGAGGGAATGGCTACCTGGTTTGTGTTGTCTACTCAAGGGAAGAGCGGGATACTTAGCGGAAAGGGTGGACAAGGCCGAGCGCGTTCAAACGTTGCCCCAGAGTGCCCTCCTGGGCAGCAATCGAGAACAAGGGCGGTGGATGGGACATTGATCCAAAGGTCGAGTACGGTACGAAGAAGCCTATTTCCTTGAAAGGAAGTTTAACGCAATGATAAGCCCCGCCTATTTATTTGCATAGTTGAAAGTCAAACGAAGCGAGGTGACAAAACAAATCAACAGGAGAGGAGCTAGAAGCCTTAAGCGCTAGGCCTGACCGATTTCCTTTCGTCTCTGCAAACATGGGCGATGGGAGGGGAAGGATAAGAATTGGTTCACCCGGTTGGACTATCCCCATGATACGGAATCTTCTTCTTCGAATTAGCCTCAAAGGGAGCTCAGAAGACCTCGTCTATTGTGGTTTTTACATATATAACCTCCTATGGGCTGGCCGGCCTTCTGTTTCGAAGAATGGAATCTTAGTTAGGAGAACAAGACCGGGGACAAACCCTTCCAACATAAGTTATTAGAACCTTTTTCGATATGACCATCAACAGCAAAGCGTGGCTTCTCGCCCCGGGACACTACACTAGGGCCCAAAGGATCATCCTTATGGCTATAAATCTGCCTTCACAGCGATCTGCTTCTTGATCTGAGTGAAAAGAGGAGTATTCCCAGATGTGACTAGAGAATAGCCCAACAGAGGCATGCCGGCATCAGCTGAGGAAAGGGTTGGCTTGGGTGGGGAAGATGCCCAAAGCAAGAATGTAGTTTTTCCAGCGAGGAGGTAGTCCCCAGTCACTCGACTTAGAAGGAGGGTTCTCCTGAGAAGGAATCACTACTAGGCAAAAAGTGTACCTGCAGTAACTCGAGGAGGCACCCCTCCATTCACGTTTCGTTCCCATATGCATCGGCTTATTCTAAATCGACATATCTAGGTTCTCCCAACCAAACAGGTTCCCTTTCTTTCGAAGTGGCATTGCCAAAAGTCGAATCAAAGGCTTTAATAAGCCGCAAACGATAACGATATAAGAGGAGGGATCTGAGCGGATATAATAGCTCAAAGCCGTGGGTTTAGCTATGGGGAATATTGGGTGCAAGGGGGAAAGCCTATCGGGCGTTGGTATTTTTTATCTTACCATCTCGCCTTTCTTTATCTTGAATAGAAAGTCGTAACAAGGTAGCTGCAGGAGAAGGAGATAGGAGAACGAACTCACCTAACAAAGAGAAGGTAGCCGTAGGTTTCCATTATCCATAGTCTTGACTTAGCTTTAGAGGAGCTCACGAGAAAGAGGACACAGGGGAATCTCTCCACCTAGGAAATGCGGACGAGCAGCCTACCTTATCGAGCTAACAGCGCACTTAAGGGATCACCCTTGTTTGTTAACCAAAAACAAAGAAAGTTGCTCCAGCCCTTAGCCACCCTTGCGGTCGGAGAGAACAACCGTAGGACGGCTTCTCTAAAAGCTAATCCTTCAGTTAGGGAGCTAGACCTATCGGGGTACTTCCATATACTTTACTTTTAGAAACCTTGGGGTGGCGACCCCTTATCTCGACTTAGAGTAAATCGGGCATCAAGGACAAAAAAGCCAAGCGAACCCAGTCCTATACGCCGCAATGGATGAGACTATAGCTAATAGCAGAAGCTCAAGAACTCCATTTTCTCATACATATCAGACCATACAGACGATGAAGACGAAAGAGATATAACGTCTGGATCGTCTGATGCCTATGATTAGGAAGGAAGTCCAGACTTGCGTACTCATCCTATACGTCTATCTGCCGCATCACCTGATCTTGTACTAGCTAATAGAAGAGGAATCACTCGAGTTAGGCGCCTGGGACGAATCTTGTTAGCTGTATTGGCTGTGTCCCAACCTTATATCAGAGGGGAGGAAAGATTGCCGGGATGGGAGCGTTATCATTACTATATTCTCTCTTTCCTTTCTCAGGGATGGGTCAGCAACAAAGACTATACCCGATGGGCATGTCAGCTGATCCTATTTCTGGGCCGAGGGCAATACTGGTTCGTTGAGATGTTCTTTCATCTAGATGCTTTCTATCCTTCTACGCTGAGCTGGGATAATAGCTATTTAGCAATAGCTCCTTATTACATACACTCAAAGTTATTTCACTCTCTTATCAGATATCTCACATGCGACCTGTCGCCGAAGACCAGTAGGAAATCAGTGTGGATCGTGGTAGGCCAAAGAAGATTCCGAATAAGCAAGCCACCTAGCTGGCCACTGATAGGACAGAGACAAGAAAGAGAATAAAGAAAAGAAACTGCGCTTTGGTGTGACGAGAGATTCATATAAGCCTTTGGGCATAGTCGGGGGCTACCATTCTCGCTTATGAACCAGGGATGGTGCCGAGCCCATTATGCAAGATAGAAAGAGAATACGAAGATAAAGTCCTGTACGAGACTGGAAAGCTCTTTAATGGAATTGAAGTCCAAGACTCGATTCTGAGTTCATGCCACGAGCGAGGGATGGAACGTCGAAGAGCGCCTATCTTGTCACCCGGAGGAAAGAATGATATTGAGATTGCCTCTTGTGATCTTCTAACGTTATCTTCTACTAAATAAAGAAATGGAAAAAGAAGAGAAGAGAACGAAAGAAGACTACTTCGTATTTGGTCACTATCATGAAGTCAACAGCACACTTCCCGCATCCTGCGCAGGAACAGCAACCTAAACCGAAATCGCATCAGCAACCGAACTCGGTATTTGAAGTCCCGGTCACAGTGACTCTTCCGAAAAGAGGAACTTTTCTTTTGAGCAGACACACCAGCGGGAGCTTCAATCGCAATCGTCATAATCGGAATAGGCGTATTGGCCTATATGAATCCCCTTGTCTAGAAGTTATGAACCTCGTACTCGTCTCTCTTTCACCTCGTATTTTGGCAAGACGCACACAAGTATCATAGAAAGAGGGACGCGGTGACTCCCGAAGATGTTTTCCAGAGATTGGCGGAGAAAGAGAATTGGTTTCAGGTCTACAACGATCCCATCTTGAGACCCAGAATCCTAAGTAAATTTACTAAACTTAGGGAAGTGTACGACGACATCCGGACAAAAAAGGAAATAGAATAAACCCTTTTTGAGCGGATAAACGTTTATTTAGACGCGCATGGAAACCCGCAGGAATATGAAGCGGAGGAACTCAGATAAAAGTACGGGCTCCTAGATTGGATTGCATGTAATCTATGCTTTCAACGGCCAATAAAGACAAAGCAGCTTTTTATTTACGGGGCGCCAAGCACCCAAAAAACTTGAATCTTCAACATGCTCTCCAAAGCAATACGAATTTCTTTCGCGAGCGCAAGGAAAAACTACTTTACGGGAGCGCATGACTTCTATGACCTATGAACTTACGATGAGTTTCATGAGTAGTTCCAATTAGAGAGCTCTCCTCTACACGGCGACAAGATTCTTCTCGGAATAGTCTAGGGGGACATCCTCAAAGGCAGCACTGAAAGCGGGTATGCCCGGGTTGGAATGAATCCGGAACGGAACTGAACTGAACTAGGAAAGAACAGAACTTAAACCACCTCAAGCGGAACCTTCACTCTGAGCTGGGGAAGGCAATCAAGTAAGTTAAGGAAGGTCTTTAAGGCAAGCCAGAAAGAAGGGAGCTAGCAAGGAAAGGAAGGG
>Ga0316213_1000076_pt1 | contig 14049 bp, 15 predicted proteins | sample NRE2metagenome_FD_207798 | JGI IMG/M metagenome (GOLD analysis project Ga0316213, IMG submission 207798) | Spruce roots microbial communities from Maridalen valley, Oslo, Norway - NRE2 | ecosystem: Host-associated > Plants > Roots > Unclassified | place: Norway: Oslo | collected 2017-09-14
GAAGAAGTCAGCTGGGAGGCATCGATCCTGCGGATCTCCGCCCCTCATTACTCATCACTAGGAACGAGAACTCAGAAGTATTCATCAGTACAGAGACCAAAGTATTAGTATTGTATTCCTCTTTTTACTGTTATAGGGATTTATTTCTATTACTTCAATTACTACTGCTCCTACAGTCAACAACACCATCCCTAATAAACCTCTAACTCACTCTCGAAGCAAGGTCAACAAATCCATTACTATAGAACGAACTCTATCTACAAGGAACAAGAGTAAGCTTCTCTTATATTCTTATTACTCTTAGATTCTTACTCCTTACTCACTCAAAGGAATCCTTGGTATCTCATAAAGAGACTGTTAACTAAACAATAGGAACGATAACAAGAAGGAATAGATTCTTAGATCATTATTAGTCAACTCCTATAACTCAATAAGGAATATAGAACCAGGAACAACAACCTCTTACTTCCTATAGAAAGCTAGGACTAACTCTCTTTATAACTACAAGCTATAGCTCTTTCCCTCACACATTAGATCTTATTCATCAAACCACTAGTAACAAACACACGAAAACATTAGCTCCTGTACTGGAACCTTACGCCTCACTTCCACAACCACTTTGACTGGTAGTTTGATAAACAAACCCACACTTCATACTATAGAGATCGAGATACACTCGTTATTCAGGGCTACACTCGCATTGATATTTATAACTAATTGATATAGATAAGTGGGCACCTCCATCCATTTTCCTCTCATATTACTCTCCCAAGAGAAAGCTCCCTTCTTCTGGTTCTTGCTTGGTTTCGCCTTCATGTCCGTCCAAAGCGCTTGTTTGGTTTCGCTCCACTGGGGTTCTCACCCACCCGAGCACGAATATAGATTGCCTTTCCTTTATTCCCACTAAGAACAGGCACGTAGTCACCATATTCCCCCACCCACCTAGAACGGTCAATGAATCAATTTATTTCCCCACCCGGTGTTATTCTCGACCGGGTAACATTGATGCTTCATTCAAGCTGGGGTACTAGCAAATTGATCTAACCAAGTAACTTCACCTTTTTTTATAGTAACCTGAAGAATGCATTCATAAGTTAAATCTAGAAATACGCTGGAGAAGACTCTCTTAGGGCTTGTTTCCATGGCACTTGGGGGCTTAAGGCATCCCATCCATAGGGGAACTAGGTCCAGCAGTAGTCCAATAGGCTAAAGACTTCCAGTCCAGTTAATAGGGGCTTCTTCCTGTACAGAAGACTAGGGCTTGTCTCTTATTAAGGCTTTCCACTCTATGGACCAAGCAAAAAGGCAAGACCCACCGGCTGCTTGGAGACAACTAAGCTAGAGTATCTGAGAAGGTGGCTTGGTTTTTCTGCTGGCTGGACCAAGGCAACTAATAAAGCTAGTATCCATAGGGGTCCAGGCGGGTAATAAGCTTGTCTTTGCTAGTCTATTAAGGCTTCTTGCCATGGCACTGGGGCTTAAGGCATCCCATCCATAGGGGAACTAGGTCCAGCAGTAGTCCAATAGACTAAAACTAACCTGCTTGGACCAAGAAGACTAAAGAAAGTGTCCATAGGGCTTACTCTGTGTACAGACTAGTAGGGCTTGTTTCTTAAGCTAGTACCAGAAGTTGGCCTTAGGGGTCCATCCATAAGACGGCTTTAACTCAAAGCTGATCTTCACTCCAATGGAGACTCTCTTAAAAGGCTTGTTTCCAAGGGGACCAAGGCAAGTAAGATGAATTGATACAGACTAGGGCTTGTCTTTATGCATCATGAGTTAAAGCCATCCAATCCATGAGACCATTCATTGATTGCATTCCCCAATGAGCAAATTAAAAGCTAGAGTATCTGAGAAGGTGGTTTGTTTATCTGCTGGACCAAGAAGACTAAAGGCTAGTGTGTTGTCCATAGGGCTCCAGGCAGGGACTAACTGGACTGACTAATTAGCGCTTGTCTCAAAAGGCTTGTTTACGATGATAGATCTTCTTCTCCGACAACTCCATTGAGAGCTGATTTGATATTGACTCGAACTCTGATAAGTATATTATTTTTGATAGGTAATCTACTGGATGTTGTTCTAAAATAAAGTAAGCTAGGCAGGTTGGTGCTAGGAAGGATGGTCCAGCCAGGGATTATTGGGGATGTCCAGCTTAATCTTACTCTCCAAATAGATCTTACTCTCCAAACTTGACTCTTCTTCTCCGCGCAGACTCTTACTCTCCGAAACAGTGGAAGCGCTTGGATTATGGAAAATAGGCAATGTATATGTGCATGTGTATGTGTGCGGGCGGGCGTATGCGTGCATGTGTGTGTGCGCTATAGGCAAGAAAGAAAGCTCATTGAGTTGAGAAAATGGTTCAAAAAAAATATACACTTCTATCATTCTTAAAAGGTTATTGGGGTGTTTGTTTTGGAACTAATGAGATTATATGTGATGGTGGTAACAAGAATCCATCAAATGTCAGTTTCTGCGAAGCCTTTAGCTTTAAATTTAAAAACATGTGGGTCGTGTTAAAACTAGTATTTTCGACCCAAAAGCTAAGCCCATAGATTGATATGAATTGTAATTACACACAGCAGCCCAAGATGGTCTTCACTCCACAGACCAAAGTGCATGGACTGGCTTGGACTTTCCGGTCCATAATAGGGCTCCAGGCAGGCGGGACTAACAGGACTAAATAAAGCTTGCTCTTAAGGCTTGTTTCTCTGCTGCTGGACCAAGAAGACTAAAACAAGTGTTTAAAAGAATGGTTAAAACAATAAGGGAGAAAATACACTTCTATCATTGGGTTTTATTGAGAGAAACATCCAGTGGGAATGATGGAGGCATAGGGACTAGCCAGTAATATGAGTGGAAGAATGCATTCTGAAGTGAAATCTAGAAATCCGCCAGATCAATCAATATCCGGTTCAATATGGTGGGGTGAAAGGCGGATACCGGCTAGTGTCCATAGAACCACCGGGCGTAGATCAACTCTTTGCTACTAATAGTGAGACTCTACGACTAGTAGTGTGGTAAACAGTCTAATTGGGAACCAGCTGCTGACTAGTTTGAATCTGACTCTACGAGACTTGTATAGAGTAGTTATGTCTCTACAGACAGCAGACGGTATTCACTCCACCTCTTTCTCTACAGCTTATGGTCTTCACACGGACTTAAGTGCATGGACTAAAGCAGAAAGCTAGTAGTGTTCATATGGGGAAACGGTAGTACAGTAGCCCAGTAACATAGACTTAGGCTATTACTGTAAGGCAAGTAAGAGAAAAAGCAAGTGTCCATAGGGTGGGCAGCAGTCCAGCAGAGGGCTAGACTTCAGCTAATCCACCAGTTCTTCATAGGGAGCTCTACAGCTTAAGACTAAAGCTTGTCTCTAGAGCTAGTACCAGAAGTCTGTTAGGCCTTAGGGGTCCATAAGTAAGACGGCTTTAACAACTATAGTGCAAGTATGGAACGAACTAAAAAGCTTGTCTCTTTAGGCTAGTTTATTTGAGACTCTCTTAAGGCTTGTTTCTCTGCTGCTGGACCAAGGCAAGACCTATCGGACATATTATTGAGATGCTAAATTAAAGAACAAAAGAAGGTAGTAGCCTATGCAATATGGTAAATTCAGCAACAAAAGGTACGAAGTCGCTCATCCATCCGATGGGTGAGGTGGCATATCCAGATGAGATAGAGAGTCTTTCTGGCCTTCCAAATAGTGTCAAATTCAGGAAGGAAAGATGGCCTCTGCAGTAAAACCTATCAGATCAGACCTATCAATAAGGTAAATGAAGTAATAGAAGGTGGCATATGAAGATGATAAAGAGAAGAGAGTGCGTCCTATCGAGATGGGGGAAATTACGGTCTTCACACAGATCAAAGTGCATGGACTAAGAAAGTATATTAAGGCTTGTTTCCATGAAACGCCCCCGCTTGTTGTTGTCGGCAGGCTTGGACTAAGCTAGCTTTATTAGGCTTGTTTCCGAGGCACTGGGGCAAGACCAAAAGGATATGCGGGATGGTAAATTAACGAATGAAAAGGTGGGATGGTCAAACCTATAAGACCTATCCAGATGGTAAATTTGCTTAATGAAAGGTGGCATCAAAGGTGGCATCATATGAAGATGTCAAAGAGGCAAAGAACTTGTTGTGGGACAATATAATAAAGAAAATTCATGGAAATTGAAAGCATTTCCAGATCATACAGGAAGAAACAGCCCTGGTCAGGCAAGTCAGAGTGGATGTTGAGCTATTGAATAAGGAGATGGAAGAGAAACCAGCCAAAGCTAAAACCTTAATCACATATTTAAATGCCTTGACCAAGGAGGAATTGAGTGAGATTGGGATTCCAGATAGAACAACCACAATGACACTAGCAAATCAAGTGCTAATCAAACGAAGGCTCACACGGTCCGCTCATAATAAGAAGGAGCTCCTAGTTAACAATATAAGAGGTTAAATAGCCTTCAACACAGTGGTCAAAAAGGGGCTCCCACATCTGTTTGATGGTAATGGTGAATTGTACCCATGAGAGACCTATAATTCAATGTTGGTACACAAGAGAAATGATGACACAACAATTGATGGGATCAATGGTGCCCTCACTGGGAGGCACATCATGAAAATCCTATCAAAGGATTATGAAATTCTTACAAAATCGAGATCAATTTGAAAGGAGTTAGAGCATCCAGACTATGAAGCCTATACAGACCTAGATGTGTAAATAAGAGATGCTAAGGAACAATGGTATCCAAAGGGATTGGAGGAATTTTCTCCCATTTATTTTGAAGGATTATCAATATCTAGGACAACCTGAACCTTCTAGTACACAACAACAAGCATCTACCTCACAACAACAGTTGCAGATTCAACCAGAGGTCCCAAGAACCAGACAGCACGGCAGTCAGGCTCAGTGAAAGAGGGTCAACCTGGCAGTTTTGGAGAAACAGTTCAGAAAAGAATTTGGAATCAGTTTGGAGACAGTTACAGGAAACCAGATTCGGTTAGAAAACCACAGTGGTTTCAAGAAAGCAACTAGTAGTTTCAAGATTCTATAAAGGAAACATATTATATCGGCATAGAAAGCTCCGGAGGCTCTCCTAGTGCTCATATATGATATCACCTTGGTCATAGCCATGAAGCTTACCAATGTTCATATATGATGGTGCCATAGAGACGTGTTCACTTGAACTAGCCATATCCAATCTAGTTACTATAGGATGTTGGCATCAAAACATGTTAACCTCTTAGACTAGCATATCTACTATACAGGTTAGTATAGGATGTTGCTTTCTTTACATTGACACTTGGATCTTCCATAGCCATAGCCATGCAGACCTCATTACAGCCATCTCCACTCTACAACGTGGTTCATATGTGATGTTTTCATCTCTACCTGGCCATAAACAAGTGGTCTCTCTACTTGGTTAATCTACAATGTCGGCATAGAAACGTGTTAACCTATTGGTTGAACTTGCCCAGAGGCCATATGATGAGTTCTCGGGCTAGTTGATGCGCTAGTGGAGATCCACTAGGCCGGGTGGATGCCAGAGCTGCTGGGCTAAGAGACTATGCTGCTTGGTTACTCTGCTGGGTGGTCTGATGCCTAGTGGTAATGTTCATCTATTATATCGGCATATCTACCTGGTTGTTCATATAAATAAATTATACCTTTCATCTTGTTTCTCTCTGCTACTAACGACTCTATCTCTACGATTCACACTTGAACTTGCATCTATATGTGGTTAATCTATGATGTTGCTTTCTTTCTCTACGTTGGACACTTGGATCTGCATATACACATGTTAATACTTGTGAAAAGCCAGCAGAATCTAACTACCTAGATTTCGCATAGAGAAGTTTAACTTGTCCATTCTCCTCTCCAAAAGAAAATAATAAGAACTCTAGTCTCCATTCTTGGAAAAATATAGAGAATAATAAAATGGCAGGTTGAAATCGCATGGATAAAATGGTTGAACCCATAGTAGTGCCATCTTAACGTTACGTAGAGATTATGATGTAAATTGAGATAGGTGATCAATGAGTAAATGCCAGCAAGGTTTCCAGGTGTGTTGTTGATGCACCAAGTTTCCAAGTGTGTTGTTGATGCACCACTACACTACTCAACAATGTAAGAAGGTGTACTATGTCTTTATTTCTATGATAATCCGCATTATATATTACTTGTCATTGGACCATGAAACTGGAATTTCTCAGTACAGAAACATGCCTGTTCTGTACGTTTATCTCTGATTCGGGGTAAGGAGCCGGCATCATGAGTCTTCTGGAGCTTGTCGCATCTCTACGATATTCTCGCGCATATCTACGTTGACTTTGACCTAAAGAGAAAGGCAGCCCTAAGATATTCTCTCTGGTATTTGCACCCAGGTCTTCCATAGCTTCAATTTCCATAGCTGAAATGCCTGGTTCTTTTCTCTCCAAGTGTTTATGCCGGAGGTGTTAATCAATAGGTGTAGCTCCTAATATGAAGATTGCATATATACGTTGACGACTTTTACCTAAAGAGAGAGCCTCTTGGTTTGTTTGGTCCAGGCAATATGAGTTGAAACCAAAAATAGACAAAACCTCTTAAGTTACTTATTGGGTGAGGGGCGAAGGGGTATTTATTGGGTGGGGGGGGTCCTAATTTGGCATTTTTAATTAATATAATTGCTTTTTAGTAGGTTCAATGATACACATCTGGTTCCCTACGAGGCAGAGGATGTTGTCCAAGCCCTTAAGTAGGTGTGAGTTAAAGCACCGGCCCTAATCATAAGGGGCAAGCGCTAGCGATCCTCCTCTGCAAACGTGAGTGGGAGGGACGAGCAGTGTCAAGTTGTGTTAGTAAGGGCACCGAAGCGAACCCGTCCAACAGTGCTAGTGGTGAGTGGGAGGGAAACCCGAACAGTGTCTCATCCTGGTATGGCCCGCTTCCTTTGTTTCTAGACGATCTCGCCATGGTCCTGGGCAATTAGCTGCCAGCCAGAATGTCAGTCCCAGCGGATGAACCTGGTCCTAGTCTCTTCACCGGTGGTGCCGTAGATACACAATGTCACATAGAGCAGTTCTAGCTCTGAGACGTTGACACTTGGACTAGCATCTCTACTTGCCTGGAATTCCTCGAACCCCTCAAAATGAGGTTGTGACAAAGGGAAAACAACGCCAAATTGAAAGGTTTTTAAATCTGTCTCAACAAAACAAAAAAAACATGGATTCAACTTAGTTTCCCGATGAAAGAAAGAGATTGCCCATCCGACTCAATAAGAACGAGGTTTCTCTAAATAACAAAATAAAATTAGAAGGTTTTCTAATATAAGTTCCACCCCAACAAAGTAGGATAACGGATTCAACCAGCTTCGTTGGGTGATTTTGTAAAGCCTAAGTATAAGTAAGGGCCAGAAGCATAAAGGTGCTAAAAAAAAACAATTGATGACATCCTTCCCCTAGGTAAATTTACTTAAATGCTATTTGTTGTAAAGATCAAATCCACTTTTCGTGCCCCAAGAGCCAATTCCTCCGACCCGATCAAAGTCACTTGCCCTAGTACTAGCCCTAAGGCCATAGAGAGAGAGACTGCCTTAAGATCCATGCATTAAGCTAGCTCCCAATTAGCCTTTTGAAACAAGCGTAGTCCATGCACTAAGTTCCATAGAGTTCAAGCCGTAAGCCATAAGATTCAAGCCTATAGAGACGAGCCTTAGCTTTAGTCCAATGGTATCTCTGTAGTCCCTAGTATTAGCCTTAGTCCAAGCAGTTAGTCTTAGCCTATTTGAGGATTAGTCATTGTAGGTGGGAGTTGTAGGTCCGGCTGCAATGTAAAGGTCTGCCGGCTAGGTTTGCTTTAGTCTTCATTGTTCTGCTGGTGGGACGCCTATTTGTGGAGATGCTTCCTGTGTCCGTTACGCCTATTTCGTAATCTGGGGCAGTGGTTGGGGGACAGATACCGTTTATAGTGCCAAAAGGTGGTTCTACCGAAAGACCTTTCCCGAGAGAGAGTAGCCCGTAGCTTATAAGAAAGAAAGCTACGGAGATAAGTGAGGGAGTGCATAAAGAGAAGACACAACACCGAATAGAAAGTAATTCATGTCGGGCATTAATGGAGGGACTTAAGAGAAAGAAAAGATCCTCTCTCAATTTATTATTTAGCTCCAGATTTTGCTTGCTCAGCCGTTCCCTTGCTTGAATCAGGTCTTCCTTCTCTTTGCATAAGACGTCCCGTTCTGACTCTAAGGCTATATTCTCTGCTGTTGCAGTGTCTAGCTCGCTTTGGAATAGCTGTGCCCGACTTCCCAGAGTGGAAATCCTTCCCCGCTGCGGGAAAGCTACTTCGTTCCTTTTCTTTTTCTGATTTCATTCTTCCCGCTGTGCTAAGGGCCTGCTTGAGCTCTTCGATCTCCTTCTCTTTCGCCTGCAGGAGTTGTTCTAGATTCTTCTTTTCCAGTCCACATCTCTTCTGATATCTCCTGCATTCCCAGGCTACCATCTCGTTGGTTTGCTCTGCCAGCGTTTGCTCTCCAATCTCATTTTGCCTGTCTCCTTAATTGAAGCCTGACCTATGAGACTATGCTCCTACTACTTGAACCTATGGGGGCGAGCGGAGCGAGGAAGACGTTGAACCTGGACTATGAGTTTAGGTATGAACTAGCCCCTAATCCACTAAGCAAGGAAGACAAGCATACCTCCTTAATTCCATCCTGAAAGCCCTATTACACCAACCAGCAAGGGAAACTTGTTTCCTGCTCTTTCATTAGAGTGATTCTGAAATAGTATTCTGTTTATCAACTATTCAGTTATTCTCCAGTATTCTCTTTATAAACTATGAATTCAGAGTAGTGTTGAGAAAGTAAGCATGAAGAACCATGAACACTCACAAGCAATTGAAACGAACACTCAATGAAAGGAACCGGCAAAGATACACTGGAATGAACTTACTCATGAAAAGTGACACAAAAGCAGTCAAGCCAAGCGATTTCATTTCCTACTATCTTTTCTTACGCCCAGCCCGTGCCTGCGCACGCCATGACACGCCATTATATAACTGCCTGTGCGCGCCATATATATATTTTTTATAAATATACGTATATATATATAAAGCCCCATATTTAGGGGAGCGACAACTACGATTGAACCGGGTTTGACGGGGTATGCACAGAGGAAAGGGCTGCGCTTACCCCCTCAGCTTCGGCACAGTACGCCATGCACAGAGTGTTTTTTCCGGTCAGGTTTTAGACCCATGATTTACCCCCTGATTTTCACCCTCTTTACCTACCGGATCACAGATGAAAACACAACAACACCTGTTACAAGCCTACAGAACTCCTGCGGGCTTCAGCTAACACCCGGGATAAGAGGAATGCTATTGGCTTCAGATCACAGACAGCTTTGATATTAAGAAGCCAGGTCAACCTATGGGTACTCCCCTCAATCGTAGTCCCTAGCTAGCCGTCTTCCCTAGCTATTCCCCTAGTCCAGCTTATCCAGGTTTTAGCCTGGTCAAGTCCCCAAAACGAACTGCAATTGTTGTGGCGGACTCAACCTCTTTCACCCTATTTTGCACTGTGCTTACAGGGATTATCGGGAGTAGCCCTTAGTCCTTTATCCTCTGTGATAATACTATCTAATCTTTTCTCTGTGCTGGTCTAATCGAGGTCTCACTCATCTAATCACTCATCTAATCGAGGTCCCATTAAACTGGCCGAGGTATTCTCCAGGTAATCCAGGGGCAGCTTACCCCTTCCACAGCTATCTGCAAAATGTTTCAACGTATGCGGTGGGTGGGAGGTTTATTTTGTATCTTATTAACGTTGCAGTGGTTTGGATTTCCCTCAGGATTCCGGTTAGACAAGAAGGGAGGGATATGACCTCGGTATTCTGGTTGGACAAGACAGCGAGTAAAGAAACCGCATGAATAGTTCGGCGGTGAAGTCTGTCAAATGAGTGAATGGGAGCAAGTCAGGGGGAGTTCCGAATAGAGTTAGTAGTCTCCTTTTCTTTCGGGTTGAGAAGGGGTTTCTACAAAAGGCAAGCGGCACTCTTGAGATAGGACCGTACAGACCGTCAGGTCCTCTACCGTAAGTGTTCAGCAAGTTCAATGCCGTTTCAAGTGTCGGATCGGAATGCAGCTTTAGGATGGCCGATCATTGATAGGAAGAAGTGTTGCCTAAAAGGGAAACATAGAGAGAGATAGACCTAAAGTGATCCATGGATCGTAGAGTGCCACGAAACCGTATTCAAGCGTATATATGTGGGTCAGCGAGCGAGTAAATGGAGAACTACGGAACCAATTCAATCATCACAGGTGCTGCGACTTTCACTTTAACTGCTCGCGTGCCTCCACGAACGAATAGGAAGGAGGAAGGATAGGAAGAGCGTGGAACCAGTGAACTAAACGAATCCCTGAACTAAAGATTCCCTCCCTATTGCCTTTGCAAAGAGTTCCAGTCTTGCGACTGTGAAGGAGAAACCAGGCCCATATATATTCGGTTACGCTCTCACGTTCACATTATTCGGCAACTGAGAAGGAACCTGAAATGAGAACGGTCAGTTAGAAACATCAACGAAGAATCCTGCCTTACGAAGCCGCTCTCTCTCGTCAATCATCCATCTCCTTCTCCTCGATACTCGGGTTAATCATCTATCTCTTTCTCCTCGATAAAGGTGAGAAGTGTTTATTGTCTTATAAAGGAAAAGTCCTTTTGCATCCTTTAGCTAGCTACCACCTAGACTAGATATGTGAAAGTGTGTGAGGGAAGTATTCACTCACTCCCCTAACTAAAGTGGGGCCACCCGGTAGATCTATATCCCCATAGCTAGCCCGGTTCGAATTTGTCCCCGTCCCTTATCCCCCTAAGCAAAGGCCGATCCGGCATCTCTTCTTGCCGAGAGTGCCGAAGGAGAATCTTTAGGCCCGCCCCTCCTTTTCCAAGGGGATTTGCCTGTTTATCGCCGGGCGGCCGTCCATGGTCCTTTCTTTCCGGAAGATAGTCCAGTCCTTCTTGTTTGGGCTTTTTGGATGGAAAGTAATAATCTGCATACACTTTCTTCCCCTAAATAAGTACCCCAAAAAAGAGAAGACACAGCTCCATAAACCTTTGATTCCTTAATGGAATTCTTCTATTATTTTCTTTGAAAGATTCTTTATTTCATTTATTTCATCTTCATTAATCTCCATAAATTCATATTAATCCTACCTATGATAGGGCTCTCTTCGAGTAAGATATAAGGTGGGGGCATCTCCCTTATCTCCTTATTTATAAGGTTGATAGGGCCTCTTTCTTTATAGATAGTAAGTAAGATAGGTCTTTGAGGGGGCTAAGTATGAGGGATAACCCTTCTAGCTCAGGTCAAGTTATCACTAGAATAGCGGAACGTTCAGGTAAGGTCCAGTCTCCAAGTGGTGGAAACTCCCTTTATATCTGAGAAAAAAGGAAGGAAGGAAGGACCCTTAGCAGAAGGAAGTTGAGACAATATGTTTCCATACGTGATATCGATTTACTCAAGTTAACACCAAATGAGACTGATTGATCGATCGATGGACTACTTGGTTCGGAGCAGGCACCATGGTTGGGTGGACCAGATTCAGAAAAACTTATAATTCGCGGGTTTTTATTAATAAAATATCTTATTTTGGGGGGCCGAGGCAGGCCAGGCATCGGGGGACTCTAAGTGGATTTGATTATCACTGAACTATGCCATTTCAGGACGTTTACCTATGATTGGCTGGATGCCATCATTTGCTTTTTTGTTGAGCGGGCTTCTCTCGCTGGCTGGTCGAATCACCAGGGCTTGTTCGAGCTTTCTGGCTAGATGGAGGATGTGTGGGGAGGTGGTTGGACGCAAGGAAGGAAAGAAAGAGGTGGTCCAACGGAAGGAGGTTGTTGGGCGGAAGGAGCTGGAGGATTAGGTAGGATTCAGAGCCAACCGAGCGATGTTTAGGAGTTGGATGGAGAGCTGGAGCTGGATGAGAGGAGCTGGTGGGATGGATCGGGAGCTGGGGAGGGTGCTTGCTGGCGGGCTATGTGACGGGCGATATTACTTACGTGCTTCTTGCTCGCTAGATTTATTTTCTTTTATTTGATTAACTGGATCGATATACCCCGTGTTCCCAACTGCTGGTCACCGAAAGCCCCACGTTACCCTTTAGCCCACAGTGGAGCCTACCTGAGAAATGATATCTTTATACCTTATCAGCGAACAATAGCCCATGTTACCAACGGATGTTCACTGCGAGACCCTACCAACTGATGGATGTTCACTGATTAGCCCCATGTGACCAACAAATCTCAGTTCGTCTCAAATCTATGGGAGTCTCAAATCTCACTTCACCCGTCATCCCAAGCCAGCGATCCTAGCCATCCCCCATTAATCCCAGCCATCCCACCCAGCAAAGCGAAGTGTTGTGCTGCCAAACTCTATGCATGGGGGCGGGCCGGGGAAACGGGGTCTTGGGTTCAAAGCTGCCCTGCCTTATTTCTTTCACAATCCCTCCTTTTACTTACTTATGATGCTGCCCACATCTTCTTTCTAAGCTCCGTTCCACCCCACTATCACGTCTCAGTTGGTTATCCGGAGAGTTTAGTTTACCACCTCACTAGCCCAACTCCCCACACCCTTGACTATCAATGCCACCCACTTTCGAAGGTAAGGTATTTCCATAGGTATGGGTAGGACAACTATTCGATCTAGTATTGTTATTCCTCATCCCATTTCTCCTCCAAAATCCATTCCTTCTCTCAACTATTTAGTGGATGTCACTTCTGCATATATGTAAACTCCCCCTGTTTCAAAGGGTCGTTGAGACCCCTGATGTTCCAGCAAGCAAAAAACATCGCTGACAAAAAAAGGGGGGACACAAACCTGCCAAGGGCTACCTCCTCCTCCCCCTAGAGGGGGGGAGCTACTCTTGTTCTTTACCTTCTTAGGATTTTGAGAAGGCACCTTCCTTTAAACAGAACCAACAGCGAGGCGACCAAGGGGATTCTGGTCTGGTGACGCTGTTGATGGTTCCGTGAGGTCCTGACCGATAGACAAATGGGAAGGAGGGGGACTTCCTTCTGACGGGGGAGTTCCTGGCCTGCTGCCCGGGGGAGAAGAAGGGGGAGCAGAACCCGAGTGACCATTAGAGCCCGGGTTGTCAAGGGGAGCAGTTGGGGCAATTGGGGAAGGCACCACAAGAGAGCCTGAACCCGCAGATGTCCTTTCAGATTCCAATGAATGCCCCGAATTGTCTGAAACAAGAGGGTTGGCCATCACCTCTTTTCCTTTCCTCCGCTTTCTTACTTCAGTCCATTCCTCCTCTGTATTGTCTAAGCTAGGTTGGACAACAGCTTGTGTGCTCTGTTTAGAGCAAGACGAGGTAGAGTGGCCAAAGACCTTGCAAGAAGAACAGCGGGAAGGAGCCCACTCGAGCTCAGTAAAAACGGTGATCCAATCACCATTATCACATTGCATGTAAAATTCTTCCACAAAATCTGCCGAAGCATCAATCTCAACACAAATTCTGGCAAAAGTAATTCTACTCTTCGCAGCAGTCAACCCATCGGTGTGAAGGGGTATACCAATAGCACTGGCCACATAGCTCAGGCCACTGGGAAACCAGTACTCAAGTGGCACCCCAAAGAACTTAACCCACAGGGGGATTTTCTGGAGATCCTCCTTAAGCAGGGTAAGATTCGGGTGCCATTTCTTGAGAACAAGAGGCCTGTTAATCATATGCCAAGGGGCTCTATCAAGCACACTTTCCATGCCCTCCCTACTCTGAAACTTAAAAAGAATAAATGATCATTCTCAGCAGAAAGAACCTCATCCAACCCATCATTCTCCCATAGAGTGTTCGCTATGGAGTTAACTGCCGTGTATGGCAGTTTTGGGCCAACAAAGTGGCCAACCTGCGTGTTTCCCCATTCACCTCTGCCTTCATCAGAGATTCCTTTGGGGGGAATTACTTTCACTCTTCCATGCTCAACCGACGGTTTGATAAAACCAAGAGATTGATTGGGGAAAGAGATACCTGAATTTACAGAAGCCTTGGCTCTTGGGAAGTTCCTCACTGCACCCGCGTAGCTGGTG
>Ga0316213_1000078_pt1 | contig 13849 bp, 6 predicted proteins | sample NRE2metagenome_FD_207798 | JGI IMG/M metagenome (GOLD analysis project Ga0316213, IMG submission 207798) | Spruce roots microbial communities from Maridalen valley, Oslo, Norway - NRE2 | ecosystem: Host-associated > Plants > Roots > Unclassified | place: Norway: Oslo | collected 2017-09-14
CGATAAGAAGGATGAACCCTGTTCAAGACTGATGCTGAATATGATAACGTGCTTTCTTATGAAAGTTAAAGGTCGGTGAGGAGGTGGCCGACTCGCTAAATATCTTAGTTTCCGATAAATTTAGAATTAGAAATGGCCGACTAGCTACTCTAACTTTAATTCATTAATAATAAAATTAGCCTCCGCTTAGGTATAAAAAAGAAATCGTATTTTTAAAGAATCAAATTTTTACTTCCCTCTTCTTACATATTTTTGTGTGGTGCTCAGCTGTTTTATATGTAATTCTCAGACTTGTGGCTACGAACGAATCCAACAGTGACAGTAACCATAGAAGTACAAACGGAAATGGAGATGGAAATAGTCGGCGAAGGCCAAACGCAAATGGAAATGGAAATAGTGAGCGAAGATCGAAAGGAAATGGATATGGAAATGATACCCGACAGGTATATGGACATCATCAGCGGAGAATTTGCTTATGACCCAGTTCGACTACCACTGGACCAAGATCCCACGCAGCTTCTCTATAACAGAAAAACTCTACATACCATTTGGGAAACTGAACGGCATGCCCGCAATCCCCTTACTAGAAAATGGTTTGACATTAAAAGAGCCATTCCCCAATCAGATTTGAGAAAAGAAATGAATCATTTTTGTGAACTTCATGGATTTCCTCCAAGAACTGTAATTGCCAACTATTCAAAAATTCTGCACGATGGAGAGATGAAGCAACTTTTAATCACGTTATATGAATATGTTAAAGGGAGACCGATGATAACAGAGGAGCAATGGGTGGAAATATGGAAGACAATCAATATATTACGCTTGTTTTGTGAGTTTCATTTTCAGAACATAAAATTATTCATATCTCTACAGGGCTTCAGATATTTTGAGAAAGTCATTCACCAAACCTTTAGAAACTTAAGAGGAAACGACCCCAAAGATGCTGCTCTAGAGGTAGGTAAGGAAACAGCGAGGGCAGTTGACGTGGTAATAAATGGAATGAGATCACGTGGAGTAACTTCCATGGAAATCCTTGGGAACCTTGAAGAACGACAGTCTGTGCTGTTATGTTTACTCGCGATTGTAATCCGTGTTTATAAGAATACTAAGGGCTATGTAAAAATGCAATCCCTTGTTCTGCGAGCATTTTCTACAATTTTTCAGGAGGTTACTGACATCGTTCATATGGGAAGAACCGTAAGACCCTCTCTGGTGGGATATCCGTGTGCCCTCACTGTATTACGTCAAAATGCAAAGCATATCAGCAGTGAAGATTTGAATAACGGGATTGCTTTTCTGAGAACAGTGAGGGTGTCACTATTGAATTTCGATCCGAGATACGTCTCAGCACTGGTTAGTGCTGTAACTATCTGTATCTCTAGAGAAATTGAGAGCTCACGGGAGATGAGTGGCTTTACGGAGGAACAACTTATTGAAGCTCAAGTGCAGGCGCGGCATAATTCTGAGGCCCTTGAGAAGGGTGTTAGGCTTATTAGAGATATAGCCATGGAAGAAGGCCAATTAGCTACTTGTATTCTGAGACGAGGTTTAGATATAGTAAAGGACCTGGTTCATATGTTTGAGCGTTTTACACAGACCGAGAATGAAGATGATGGGAATCGAAAGTTTCCAGTCTTAATTTGTGAAAACAAGTGCGAAATGGTTCATTGTGTTCATTACAGAATCGCACAAGATGGATTGGACATCGCCGAAGCCATAAGCAAGAAACAAGGTCTATCGTTGGATGTTGCAGTTCTGCGCAAATTTATTATTGATCGAACCCGGATATAAAAGAGTCTTTTGTTTACGTTTGAACTCGGTATTTTTGTCAATCACCTTCTAGATCTTCCAGAATTGTCTTCTGGAGGGTTTTTGTTTCCTCTTTGGATTTTCTTCAATTTTGATTCCAAAGTTCCACAAATTCTATAGCAATGGTGAAGAAAGATACACTTGATAATCGTTCTGCAAAGGGTTTTTTCAATGCTTTCGAATGTTCAGCTCCAATTTTTGAAGGTTGATGCTATGAGGCTAACGTTGTAGAGGTAGACATCCAATTTTTGAAGGTTGATGCTATGAGGCTAACGTTGTAGAGGTAGACATGGAATTGCAAGCCTGTAATAAGAGGAGAAATGATACGATTAGGGGTGGAAAGTTTTAAACAAATTGTACAAGAAGCAAATGAAACAACTAGAATCTCTAAACTGAACCATAATATCATTATTACATCATTTTTCAAGTTTTTATATTATATCCACTACTACATTTAGAGTCGAATTCCGACATTTGTTGAAAAAAAACAATTTTAACATTAAAAAAATTCAATTAAAATAGATTAAATTTATCTTTTTTTTTGGTTTTCACCCTTGAAAAATGTCAATTAACTAATGTTACATATTATATCATTTCTTAAGCAATGTTTAAGGATTATATTTTTTATGAGGACATAATTTTATGGTTTCAACATGTCTTTTGTTCATTTTAAAAGACACTCACATGAAATAAAGAAAACCTATCTTTTTTTCAATAGTTCAGATTAAGTGACTCAATCCATAACCTAAATTTTGTTATCCATAATTAAAATTTTATTCTATTAAAATTCCTAAATAACATTTGAATTCTCTATTTTATTCTATTAAAATTCCTAAATAACAGTTGAATTCTCTATTTGTGAAATTCTTTTAATGTATACTAATGACTCAATTGTATTTTTTTTATGAAATAAAAAACAATATCAAATAAGCCTAACTCAAGCTTTGGTGCACGTGACGAGTTGGCTTATATAGAGAATGTAATCAAAGAAGCAAGATCTCTAACCGTGGATATGATATATGCAATTATTTTTTGCATACAAGTTATCATGAAAAACCATCCCAAATTTCCTAATATTGGTGATGGGAGATGTTATTGCCCTTGCAAAAAATACAAAAGCATAAAGAGAAGAAGAATTAATAGGTCAACAACTAAAAATTGTTTCTAAGACCATGGGCACTTGGAAGGGGGGACTGCACACACACACATATATATATTTTATTCTAAATTTTAAATGTTTTAACATTTCAATACTAATTATGTTTATTTATTAATAATAATTCATAATGTTGTAATTTTTTTATTAGAGATGGTGACAATAATAGAATTTAAGCTCATCTTATGGAAGAAAATGACATTGATATTATTGTGAATGGAGGGATAAATAGGTTCATTCATAACACTTTGTTTTCCATGGATGAGAATGTTAAGAAATGTATCTTGAGCATAAACTTCTTACATAGGTTTTAATGTGACTGTGCAGGAAGTAGTTCAAGAGATTTCTTTACTGGACACTTAGGAAAAGTGGGAGATAATTCCATATTGTAATTTCCCTTTAAAAATAAAAGAAAAAGTGAATGTCTTATGTTTTGAAGTCCATTAGTCTTAGGAGTCTAAAAGAAATGTTCTACAAGTTATAGAACATTAGTGAATTAGATTAGGATTTAATCTTAGCCGTACATCTTATGATTGAGATAGGTGGCAGCTAGGATTGAGGAAATTAATTATCTCTCTCAAAGCATATAGAGGACGCGATAGGAGAAGTCGATCACATATGAGAAGAGATCATGGGAGCTAGAATAAGGTAGAGTCCATTCAAGGAGAATAAGAGAATATTTCTAAAGAGACCAACAAGATACCAATAGGTCATACAATCCGCACAACTATTGTAGGAATATTTTTCTCATGCATAGGTTGTACACCTCCAGATCTCGCCACACACCTTCAAATCTACCCATACATAGTATTTTGTGGATTGTTGAAGTGTGTTGTCATTATTGCGAGGAGAAAAAGAGCGATTTGTTGTCTAGGAAAGGAAGAAACAAAGTAGTACGTTGTACTCTTGTAGAATTACCCTCTTTTACATAGGTCGCACACTATTGTTTGATGCAATTTTATTGACCATACAACTACTCTTTCAAGCAGGTTATGGAGGTCACCTTGTAAGCTTTGATCAAAGGAATGAAAAGATAATTAGAATGAGAAATCGCCATGTGTGTGTTTAATTTCTTCTACTAAGTTTATTTTTAATCTATTTATGTGATTGATGAAATATTTAGAAATTTACTTTTCCGTTGTTAATTAAATTACATTTCAAGTTATTTACCATGAAAAACATTAGGACAATAATCACCTAGGCTTGAAAAACTTACATGGTATCAGATTTATTTCTCTTATTGAGATTCTCGAGGGTTCATAGTGGTAAATCAACTATCGGAAAGGACCAACAATTACAAAGTTTCAATATTCTTTTTAAGAACTATTTTTCATATCTAGAACTTTGTGTACTAGATCTCGGAGATGGATTTAACTAGCCTTGGGTTATAGGATAGATGGGATTTAACTAGCCTTGGGTTATAGGATAGATGGAGAATTTCTTATTACATCATTTTTCAAGTTTTTATATTATATCCACTAGTACATTTAGAGTCGAATTCTGAGATTTGTTCAAAAAAATAATTTTAACATTAAAAACCAATCAAAATAGGTTAAATTTATCCCTTTTTTGGTTTTCGCCCTTGAAAAATGTCAATTAACTAATGTTACATATTATAACATTTCTTAAGCAATGTTTAAGGATTATTTTTTTGCTTATGGTTTCAACATGTCTTTTGTTTGATATTTTTTCCACATTTTAAAAGACACTCACATGAAATAAATAAACCCTATCTTTTTCTAAATAGTTCAGATTATGTGACTCAATCCATAAGGTAAATTTTGCTACTCATAATTAAAATTTTATTCTATTAAAATTACTAAATAACATTTGAATTCTCTATTTGTGAAATTCTTTTAATGGATACCAATGACTCAATTGTATTTTTTGATGAAATAAAAAACAATATCAAATAAGCCTAACTCAAGCATTGGTGCACGTGACGAGTTGGCTTATATGGAGAATGTGATCAAAGAAGCAAGATATCTAACCATGGATATTAATATATGCAATTATTTTTTGCATACAAGTTATCATGAAAAACCATCTCAAAACCATCCCAAATTTCCTAATATTGGTGATGGAAGATGTTGTTTCCCTTGAAAAAAATACAAAGGTGTTGGCAGCAGGCCGAAGTGGAAAGAAGGATGATTGTGGGGAAAGAAAGCGTGCAGAAACCGAAGTAACAGCTGGAAGGAAAAACAACACGTGCGCATGCAAGAAAATGTGCACAAGTGAAGCGACAGTTGGGAGGAAGAACAACACACGCACATGGGAGGAAGACCTAACGTCGGTAGGGTTAGCGTTTTTGTAATACATTCTAAATGGATGAAGATCCCAATAGATATAAATATAGATACGTAGTTATAATAGAGGGTTCCCATTTTTGTTGTGTAAGGTTGGTTCTTGATTGGTTTGTCTCTGTATTGCTCATACCGAATATGTATGAGTCGATGTGATATGTAATATTGTGATGAACTATTTTGTAAGTTGTTGAGATAAGAACAGAGGAGAGGAGTAAGATCTAAGGATTAGATCACGGGCTGAGGAGCCTGGTGTGATCTAGTTCGCCTCATATAGATCTTACCCATCTGAGGAGAAGTGTAAGCACGCGGCGTTGGAGATGCAGAACTACCATAATAAAAGAACCAAGAGCTAAATCTTTGTGGACATAGCCAAGGAGGGGGTGAACCACGGTAATATCTGTGTAATGTGATGAATGCATGTATGTCTTTACTTTTCTTCAGCAGTTAATTTGTACGCTTAATGAATGAGTTAATATATTGTTATGGAATACGATTGTGTTGCTCGGGAAATAAAATGTGGTAGATAAGTGCGTGACTGTGAATAACAGTAGATTTCAATCACAATTCATAGTGCATGGCTCTGAATAATAAACCCATATCTCATACTCAATCCTAGGTTGTAAACACCTGAGTCTTACAACCACCCATTTAAAGCTATCTTGGGTGAGATTGCGCAGTGCATTCTGTGTACTGTGTTTCCTTCTGGTTTACCAGGAGAGCTGATAGTTTTAGAGGCTTTGTTGGAAAACTAAAAGACATGAACCCTGGGTCAATAACTTAGATGGTCAAGAAAGAAGAGTAAGTAATAGATAACCAACAAATGGTACCGTTTCCATGTTAATAGGAACGAGAAAGGACTGAGTAGATGAGATAGATTGAGCACGAAGAGAATGAAGAAAATAAGAGAGAAATGAGCCACTAGAAGGGAATGTTGACACTGTGGAACCCCACAAAAGAAAAAATTGAAGGTTGGTTGAGAACCAAAGAACTAGAGTTTGCACAAAAAGACAATAGAAACCCTAGGATCACACCTCGCAAATATCTGGATAAATATGTATTTACCGATTTACACGAAGTCTTTTTCTGTGATTTTCCGCATCTACTACAGGAGTGGATGCTAAGGTTAAAGGATAACCACGCGACGAACTGGATTCGAAAGATAGATTGGACTCCAGTACAGATTGAGCATTTACAGCAGGTGAACAACAAGTTCACCCGCGCAGTACACTTTTGGCTTGACAGTATTGTGGCAGGCTTCATCACAAAGTTTGTAGTTGACACAGTGAAGTCATACATCGCAGCAGAGAAATAATTTCTACGTGGACCTCGATGAAGGTACAGTCAATCAGTATATACTTCTATTAAGATACTGATATATAACAAAGGTGTAATGACAATGGAATCAGACAGCTAAACGTCCCTGCGTACATGGGGGAAGGGGGGGAAGCACTGATAAAGAGAGGATAAATGGAAGTATGTAAGGACAAAGGCAAGCAGGAGGAGGAACCCTTGGAACCGATCATGATGGACGACGACCAGATCAAGTGGATCTTGGCGTCAACAGGAAAGACGTGTAGCGGAGTACCCTACCAATACAAAATGAATACCAAGAAGAGAGTCGTAGCCTTGAGGGAAGGCTTGGCGAGTGATGAGGAAGAGGTAGAGTATCTTTGGGTTGTGGAGCAGATTCAGGAAATCCTGCGTGCAACATATGAGAGGAAAACGAGAGGTCCAAGAATAGGAGAAGAAGGAAGCCATCCTATCCATATTAATGTCAGTGTGGAACCCATAAACCCATGTGCGACTAATACACCAAAGAGAACACCATCGCTTAGAAAACCAAAGTCCAGAGGAAGTCCGACAGCAAGAAGCACATCTACACAAGGAGAAACAACTAGAGGAGCCAGTTCAGGCAGCACTATTCAAGTATCTACACCGCGTGGAGGAGGTAGTAGTTTCGTATTCAGAATGGCAGGAAACGACCCCACTATCAGATTACTAGAATTTCAGGGAGAAGCAGCAGAAGACCCTAAGAAGAGTTTGTTCATTTTTTCAAAGATCTGGGAAGAAAAATAGATCACTGATGAAGATACCAAACTCGCGCAGCTAGCAATTATGCTAAGAGACTGCACACTAGACTGGTACATGTGTCTAGACACAAACAGTGCCTCAGGAATGACAAGGACACTCACCGACAATAAGAAGCTACTGATTAACGAGGTCCAGAATCTGAGCTCAGAGGATCAGTACATGAACGAGATGATTGAAATCAGATAGAAACCAAGAGAATATGTATGGGAGATTGATCAGAGATTCAAGTGATTGAAGGGAAAGCTGAAATACCTTATGACCGATATGCAGCATCGACACCTATTTGTCAACTCACTATTACCACATTTAAAATATCCTTTATGACAATAGAAGTTTCATATGCAAGCAGAGGCTCTGCAGACAATTTTGCAACTAGAATAGAACCAGTACCAGCAGATGGGCCCATCTATCGAAGAATTGAAGGATGATTTGAAGAATCTAACATTTCCACTGAAGCAGAATAAGAACAAGGACAAATGGGAAGTCGTTTGGTGCACCACATGCAGGACAGAAGGACACCACAAGAATGAATGCCCAACATTCGTGCAGTACATGGCAGTAGGCATGCCAAATCCGTTACCGCTGGGAGGACTATGGTGTGAAATATGCAAGAAACCGGGTCATGGCCCTTATCACTACACGATGATGCAGAAATACCAGACAGTTTCAAAGAGTTCATACTACACCTTTTGCAAATCAGTGGGCTACGGTGATAAATATTGTAGAATCATGGAGCTGATGCGGGAAAGAACATTAGATGCATATAGGGTACAGGCCGAAATGATGACTAGGCAAGCAGCCCCACAGTTCAATCAAGCCCCATCTCCTTACAACACAGCGCAGCCGCAGTATAATACTGCGCAACAACCATAAAATAATGCATAGCCACAGTACAATCTGACACAGTCCTAATACAACATCATCCAGTACAATCAGGCACCACAGTATAACGCGTCGAGAGGTGATCGAGCAGGACAAAGAGGAGGAGGACGAGCCAAAGGAGGTTTCGGACGAGGTAGAGGAACAGTCACATGTCACAATTGTCGGCAACCCGGACACTATGCATGGGAATTTCCACTTCCACCAGTAACTTGTATGTATTGTCGTGAGGTTACTAACATCGTTCATGTGGGAAGAATCGTAAGACCCTCTCTGGTGGGATATCTGTGTGCCCTCACTATATTATGTCAAAATTCAAAGCATATCAGCAGCGAAGATTTGAATCACGAGATTGCTTTTCTGAGAACAGTGAGGGTGTCACTGTTGAATTTCGATCTGAGATACGTCTCAGCACAGGTTAGTGTTGTAACTATATGTATCTCTAGAGAAATTGAGATCTCATGGGAGATGACTGGCTTTATGGAGGGACAACTTATTGAAGTTCAAGTGCAGGCGTGGCATAATTCTGAGGCCCTTGAGAAGGTTGTTAGGCTTATTAGAGATATAGCAATGGAAGAAGGCCAATTAGCAACTCGTATTCTGAGATGAGGTTTAGATATAGTAAAGGACTTGGTTCATATGTTTGAGCGTTTTACAGAGACCGAGAATGAAGATGATGGGAATCGAAGGTTTCTAGTCTTAATTTGTGAAAACAAGTGTGAAATGGTTCATTGTGTTCATTACTCTCGATACAGATCCTCAATATGTGTTCCCCACTACGTTCAGTCCGACTTTGGAGGGGTTATCTTCACTTCCTTTCCTCACGCGACATCGTGTTTATCCCATGTGTTACAGGGGGGTACCGGATATATTTTACGACACTGTACTTAAACACTCCCTAACTCAGACTCTAATTCTTTATTTAACGTCCTTGAAGAGTTTCCTCTCCAAGATAATTCAAGGCCATAAAACCCTAAACTAGTTTGTTGACCATACAATAAAAAAATCTAGTGTATTTTAGATTAAGCATTACTTTTAAAGGCTTGATTTACTCGCAAGGTATGGTGGTGAAACTAATGGTGTTACAAAGAGAAAAAAAAAAAGTAGAAAATTAAAGCAATTGAAAGAAAAATTACTTCAAATTCAAAAGCAAAGCTTTATAACTAACTCTTTGTTAAGTCAACTTTTCTTAACTAACTTTCCAAGATCTTCTAAAGAAAACCTAAAACCTACTTTCTCTTGACTACAAGATACTTATGTTTCAAGAAATCAATAAGAACTTGAAAAACAGACTATTTTTTCCTTTTTCCAAATAACCAACTCTAACTACTTTACCAAACTAAAATGAAAATCTTTTTTTTTTAAATGCTTTAAAGAGAAAAATTGAAATAAATCTTTTTCTTTTTTCAAAGAAAGTAAAAGGGATAAAAAGAAAACTGAAACAAGACTAGAAAAGACCTTTAGCCCACTGCGGATCGCAAGGATTCAATCAAGAAACTAAGAAGGCAGATCCACAACTCAACAAGTTGCTTAAAAACATTTTTAAAGGGAAAACACAAGAAGACCAAGAACAACAAGTAAACTGGAACCTATACCCAGGATATGGATGTAAACAGAGACTCTGTACTAATCCAAGAAATCCCTGAGAAGTGTAAACTTCAATCAGGAAAGAGACAAACTCCCTCTTTTTTCAAAAAAATTCCTAAAACAGAGATGTGGGTTGTTGCTTCAACAGTCTGCGTATGTACATGGGTTTTTTACTGAGAAGGGTGTGTATGTACACGAGATGACCCAATACAGGGAGCATACACCTCTGTATCTCTTCAAAGAAAGAAAAGATCAGGAATTATTACAGGGAAGGGACAACTGGTATGCACCCTAGAGGTGACCAGAATCCCTTGACAGACTTAGAAAACTTGAAAGAAACTTGAAAGGAAAACAAACCAATCAAACAACCCAAAATCCCCTAAAAAACCTTAGAGGCTTTCCCAGTATGGTCTTCAGTTCTGCTAGCGGGAAAAACCCTCCCTTTAACTGCACCAGGGTTCAAGATGTAGACATAGCGAATAACCGTCTAAAAGTCAATCAATTCTACTCTAACCCAAACATACCAAAACTAGTGTAAAGAAAGTAAATAAAGAAGAGATCAGGTAACTATACCTTTCATCCCACGTTTGGTGACGATCTCCTCAAGCTTGGAAGTTCCACTGATTGTACGTCTCCTCCCAAGGCTGACTTGCATCCAAATATAGGCAAACAAGAATTACAAGCATGCTATTCTATCCATGAGTTAGGGTTAGATATTAAATGTTAAGTATAAATCAATAAAAGTACTCAAAACACCATCATTTGGGACAGGAAAATGTGATTTTTTTATTCATCATACAAAGATTATACCTTACAATCTGTGTCGGCCACCATTCCGTGAAGATGGTTTTGGCTCCTCTTTACCATGCTCCAAGTGCACCTTGAATGGAATTCTTATCTCAACCTTCTGATCACCTCAATGGAAGGGAATGGGTTGAATGGAAGAAGAAGGGGCTGATGAGGGAACGTTGAGGCAATATCTCACAACGACAACAAAATCTTGGGCAAGGAGGGGAAGTGAAATTGGGCAGAATTTCACTATTCTTATGCTTGGATGTGAAATGAGACCCCGACACCTGATTTTATAAGAAAAAATGATGGTTATTTTGTTGGGTGGTAGGCTATAGCAGGTGGATTAGTTGGGAAACTTCCAATAGCCCATGAATTTCAACAAATTCCTTGCAACTTTTTATTTTTTTCAACTTTTGCAAGCATGTACGGGCTGTAATGGTGCAACAAATGTATGTACGCGAGTTGTAGTGGTGGAACAAGCGTATGTACGTGGGCTATAATGGTGCAAGGTGCGTACATTTTCCAAAAAATGTTTTTTTAAGAAGAGCTTCTCAACAGTGCTTTGGCAAAATATGCAAGTAAGAGGGCCAAGGTCATGTATGCATGAATATATCATTTTAGGGCTATAAAAAAACGCATTGGAGATTCTTGTTCCCTATTTAATTTTCCTACAAAAGAATTTTCTATAGTTTGTTGGGTCCCCATTACCTTGTTCATGTTTGATGGTTTTTCTCTCTTTTCCTTTTGATATTTCCTTCCTACTTTTTGAGTTGATTTTTCTTCTTATATTTCTCCTTTTGCTAATGCTTGCTCCGATTTCCTTCTTGTAACTATAATACAATGTTGAAAAGGGGATTTCCTAGTAGCTAGGTCTTGATCCTCTTTCCTGTCATCCTTTGAATTGTCCTCCTCTATTTGTTGGGGGTGGTCTAGTTTCTCTATGAAGTAAAAGGTGTGACGATTGAAAACTGGCTCCAAAACGTCCCATATTATAGAGTGTATTTCTTTTTCAAACTCATTTGATCCACTTGCTAGAGCTAGAAAGTTGTTTGAAGCTATAGTATGAGGGTCCTTAGATATTCCTTCTTTTGATAGTGGATTTTTTCCATAGAATTCCTTAATGTTTTCTTTCTCTGGGTCATTTTCGAAGGATTATTTGAGGAACATGGGGTTGAATTTTGACCAAATCCTTTACCAACAAGAACCCTTCTTTTAACTTTTTTCCATATTTAACCTTTTTATGGGTTTTCTAGAGGACAGTTTCTTTTTGCATTTTTTCACAAAATGGTCATAGTCATGGCATGTTCTACAATTGAAAAGAAGCAATCCATAGTTAATTTTTTGAATGTGAGACCAACCATCTAGGGTTAGACATATGGCTTTAGGTAAACCTTTCTCTAAATCCAGTTTCACACGGATTTTGGGACAAACATACATGGCCAATTTGGGTTCTGATTTATCTATATACTTTCAGAGTGAGTCTCTAATCCTTCTTAAGACATCATCCCCAAACAATGAAGAAGAAATTACAAAGGGGACATCCACTTCTGGATCAAAATCAACGATTGAGATACATACCTTTGGAACCATAAAAATAGGGTATACTTCTAAAAATCAAGGCTTACAAGTCTTCCTTGAACCCAAATAAAATAGAAGCATAAGAAGTGATTAATTTTTCCTTTAATCAATGGTTGCCATCTCTGTTTGATCCATGGTTGCCATCTCCTTTGTATCTACGACTCCATTTGATGGGGAGATGGCCATAAACTAGTGAATTGGGGCTTCAACAATATTCATATGATGTTATTGGTTTAGTCACAGATTTTTATTAACCTTGAATAAAATTGATGAGAGGACACCGAACACTAATGGTTTTCCCATGGTAGTTTGGATAGACAAAAACCCGATAAGAAGGATGAACCCTGTTCAAGACTGATGCTGAATATGATAACGTGCTTTCTTATGAAAGTTAAAGGTCGGTGAGGAGGTGGCCGACTCGCTAAATATCTTAGTTTCCGATAAATTTAGAATTAGAAATGGCCGACTAGCTACTCTAACTTTAATTCATTAATAATAAAATTAGCCTCCGCTTAGGTATAAAAAAGAAATCGTATTTTTAAAGAATCAAATTTTTACTTCCCTCTTCTTACATATTTTTGTGTGGTGCTCAGCTGTTTTATATGTAATTCTCAGACTTGTGGCTACGAACGAATCCAACAGTGACAGTAACCATAGAAGTACAAACGGAAATGGAGATGGAAATAGTCGGCGAAGGCCAAACGCAAATGGAAATGGAAATAGTGAGCGAAGATCGAAAGGAAATGGATATGGAAATGATACCCGACAGGTATATGGACATCATCAGCGGAGAATTTGCTTATGACCCAGTTCGACTACCACTGGACCAAGATCCCACGCAGCTTCTCTATAACAGAAAAACTCTACATACCATTTGGGAAACTGAACGGCATGCCCGCAATCCCCTTACTAGAAAATGGTTTGACATTAAAAGAGCCATTCCCCAATCAGATTTGAGAAAAGAAATGAATCATTTTTGTGAACTTCATGGATTTCCTCCAAGAACTGTAATTGCCAACTATTCAAAAATTCTGCACGATGGAGAGATGAAGCAACTTTTAATCACGTTATATGAATATGTTAAAGGGAGACCGATGATAACAGAGGAGCAATGGGTGGAAATATGGAAGACAATCAATATATTACGCTTGTTTTGTGAGTTTCATTTTCAGAACATAAAATTATTCATATCTCTACAGGGCTTCAGATATTTTGAGAAAGTCATTCACCAAACCTTTAGAAACTTAAGAGGAAACGACCCCAAAGATGCTGCTCTAGAGGTAGGTAAGGAAACAGCGAGGGCAGTTGACGTGGTAATAAATGGAATGAGATCACGTGGAGTAACTTCCATGGAAATCCTTGGGAACCTTGAAGAACGACAGTCTGTGCTGTTATGTTTACTCGCGATTGTAATCCGTGTTTATAAGAATACTAAGGGCTATGTAAAAATGCAATCCCTTGTTCTGCGAGCATTTTCTACAATTTTTCAGGAGGTTACTGACATCGTTCATATGGGAAGAACCGTAAGACCCTCTCTGGTGGGATATCCGTGTGCCCTCACTGTATTATGTCAAAATGCAAAGCATATCAGCAGTGAAGATTTGAATAACGGGATTGCTTTTCTGAGAACAGTGAGGGTGTCACTATTGAA
>Ga0316213_1000080_pt1 | contig 13630 bp, 4 predicted proteins | sample NRE2metagenome_FD_207798 | JGI IMG/M metagenome (GOLD analysis project Ga0316213, IMG submission 207798) | Spruce roots microbial communities from Maridalen valley, Oslo, Norway - NRE2 | ecosystem: Host-associated > Plants > Roots > Unclassified | place: Norway: Oslo | collected 2017-09-14
CGGTTTCAATCACTGAAATCAATCAGTCTTCCCCCTCCCTGGCTCGCCCTGCAAGGGCGCATAAATCGTAAAGCCTGGGCCCCCCGTGCAGTGTGTGCTGTCAGTGTTGGTGAAGGTTCAAAGTGGCTGTAAGACGACCAGTGCGAAGTTGGGCTGGTTGCAATGGGATGGATCGATCGGAGGTTCGGCGCAGACACAAAGTTTCGTTGGAACAGATTTGAGAAAAGATCCTCCCCCTATTCGGGAGAGCGCCCTCCGAGTCCTCATTTGATGACGTTTTTATTGAGCTAAACCTCACTTTTATTGGAGTCCGAGGAAAACCCATTTAACTTCGGGTACTGAAAGCGATTTATTATTTCGGAATATTGCCATTTCAGAACGTTTCTCTATGAGAGCCGGGATGGAAGCATTTGCTTTTTGGTCGAGTGGGATCCTCGCCGCTTGCTGGGTGGGTGGGAGAGGAACCGAGAGCTAGTAGAAACCGAGGATGGTCCACAAAGATCTACATGGTTTATTGGCATGTATGGAAAGGAACGAGAAATAACTACCTACGTCCTGCTTGATTCATAACCAGCATCACCAATTTAAGAACCAGCAGTTTAAGAACCATCATGTGAGTAGAGGAGCGTTAAGCGTCTCGTCCCAAAGGGCGAGGAGCGAGCATTTGTAGGTGTTACCACTGCTTCTGTTCAGCATTTGGGTGCGGTGTTCCATCAATCTATGTTGTTTAAATAAGTATTGTTTCTACAGGTGGTGGGGCTGTAATACCACTTGTTGAGCTCTCCTATCGTTCAGTAAGGTACCCCCGGTAGGTGGAGCTCCTCGTTATACGCCTCCCCTTTCGTGACTTCCTTTCCTAGGTGTTTCATCCCTGCTATAGGTGTGCTCGGTCTCTTCTCCTGTGATTGAGAAATAGGTGTAGTGGTTTCCCCGCCCCTTACTTTCGCCTATATATGTATCCATTTGTGATGCCCATGTGCCTTTGTCCGTCTCGGGTCAGATTCCGTAGGTGTCGAGACAGTAGACAGAGGGAGGAAAAGCCGGGGCACACGTCTCTTTCCCTGGCAGATCATTGGATAGTAAAGGGGAGCTTCCCGTTCTCTTCCCCAACGCGAGAACCAATAATCCCATCATCAGATGAGTTTAGGGCAGGTATTACCCAAAATGAAATCTCCGGGGCGAGCATCCTAAACGGATTCTAAGCGCGCCCAGATCACCATTCATAACTGGAAGCAACCATTTCACTCTATATCATTCAACCCATATTCGTTGATAGCTATATTGGGTAGCTAGATCGGTGCAAGGTGCACGCACTCAGGTCCCGGTACTTCTGTAATGGTACTCCTGTGGGTGGTAAAGGGTTAAGGCTAATTAGAATCCCAATTATATAGTGGTGGTGGTCCGAGTTTGTTCGGTGACGGGTATTAGCGCTAGCATAGATTCTAGATCTGCATCCTCTTATACTTTATACGATCCTAAGCTTGACAGGCTAACGGAGAGCAGCGACACGGAGCTATCAGCTAGCCGATCATATCCTACTTGCCGGGTGGGTAGGTGGTCTCCATCTCTGTTTGTTAAGCTCTTGTTGTGCAGATATAGCCGGGGCCTTGTTACAGCTTTTCCTTGTCTGTTCCATAGCTGCTATTCAAGATAGTTCAGCGCCTGGATAGATCGCAATCACTGAGGCCAATCTTCTCTTTTACAGGCAGGTTGCAGAACCACCGATACAGTTCCAATCATAATGTGAGTGCCAATCCCAAAGCCGATTTACTGCCGTTATAATCATTCACTTGCTTCAAGCCCCAATCCCTTCACTGCGCTTGTGCCCACTGCGCTCGGGATAATTAGACTATCGAACGAATCTCTCAGTATACCCGCCCGTGGTAGGACACGGGGAGTTGCTTGAACAATCTTACTCATTCGGTAGTCGAGTTGGGATGATTGTTTAACAAAAAAGAAGGACCGCTCAGGACTTGCCTTCCCTTGAGTAGCTAAGGAAAGGTATAACCCCGCATGCCCGATTAGTCAATCAATCGTGGGTTAAGCACGCTCAGGAGGAGTGGTCCACAATCTATAGTATAGGCAAGCTTTCTCATTCGGGCATTACAGCAGCTCGAATATTTTGTTGAAGTTTAGGACAACCTAACTACGAGACCCTACTTCGTTCTCTATTGCTCTATTGACTGGCCGGATATAGATCTATGTACTAGGCCCCCACCCAGGTGTCTTGTACTTGTCTCTCTGTAGATCTTACTGTCCTATCACATGATGAAGGGGATTTAAGATACTACCCCCTATTGGCTGACACGCGCTGGCTGAGAGGCGGGTCGAGGTGAACCTATTTATTCATGGTACTACTGCAATCGAAATGGGGGGGCATTCGTAGGATCCGATTGGTCTTGATGCGAGAATATGGTCTGATCGTATGATCCGTTTAGAGCGTCGCTATGGCTATGTTCGGATGGCTACGCAGCGCTAGCAATGTCTGATCCCTGTCAGTCCCTGATTAATGATGCTTTTCTGTACCATGCTGTCGTAGGATTACTGATGCTATTATGTACGATTCACGATGATGGAATAAAAAATCTTCCTTCGGCGGAATAGATTCTTCCTGAATGGGCGATAGATGAAGATATTGCTCTGGTCCACCATCTCTTCGTCGGGGCCCCTCTTGCCCCGCCCCCCCAGTGTGGTAGACCTCCGTGTGTACCACCTGTCATATACGGATATACGGTCGGTACCTGCTTTGTATGTATATATCTTCATGCGCACATGATATCTTCATTCGTATATAAGATATCGTCGTTTCTCAGAATCCATGAAAGCTTCTTCTGCAGGGAAGGCTGGAGCACTGTGATCTGGGTCGTAAAATGCAAAGTAAGGAGAGTTCGGATCACGATCGCCAAGTGCTTCATCTGGAGAACTCGGATCTGGATCTACAAGAGCTAAGTTGGGAGAGCTGGAATCTCGGACAAGCAACAAAGAAGTCCTGGAGAGCCCGGGTCAGAGACCAATATCAGGAGTTTAGGCAATATCTTAATAGTGATCATCCTTTTCTAGATAAGCGGGGGGGACCTCTCAATATCCCTATCTTCAGAGTACGAAAAGCAAGCATCATCCACTCCAATATAGTATTTTATTTCGGACGCAGGAGGTGCATAATTCCAAACCCTTTATGCGGGCACCGGGTGAACAGTACTGCGATCTCCTGGAGCTTACCTTACACTTGACGGGCAAGAACATCCATCACCTGATGGAGCTTACACCGGACGAGCGAGAACATAACCCGAGGGGGCTAGGTCGGTCTGGAGAGGCCGCATTGCTATTCTTTGAAGCATCATCAACCCATCGGCAATATATATATATATATTATTTATATGATTACTAAGAATCATCCACCCTTTACCTTGATGCGGAGACAGGAGGAACTGAGCCGTCATTCCTTGATGCGAAGGCTAGAGAAGCTTCACTTTCATCCGGGTTTCACACTGGCCGGGCCGGGCCGGACCTGGCCGGGGTTAGGGGCATCACCCGGCATCGGCAGGAACACAATAGTCATTCTTCCTTGGCGCTGGGGCTGGGGCCTTACCCTTTGGATTTAGGTCAGGAAGGGCAGCCCATAGCTACCGCTCCCTTCTTCCTTCTGCCTGCTTGGTGCTTGCATGCCTTCTTTACTGGAGAAAAGAACCAATCGAATTCTGTCTTGCTACCAGACAACTTCAAACTCTAAGTGCTTAGCGTTCAGTCTTCGGCAAAGAACTTGCACTCGCATGAACTCCCTTCGCTGGCAGTCTTTATATGTATTCTGACTTCTTCATAGTTGATCCAGAGAATACTATATAGTTGAGAACTCGAAAGAAAAAGCGATACGTCTGATAGCGAGCTTTCAGGATTGGATTGAATACTTGATAATCATTCTGAACTCCCTTCCGTAAGTCCTTTGCTTTTCAGTGTGAGGTTAGAGCGATCCTGACTTACCTGACTTACAAGACAACTATCATGAAAGAGCGGAAAGTGCTTGCTTGTCGAGTTGCATCCGGGTCTTCTTTCTTCTGGTGGTTGGTATTATCAATCGCCTAAGGGTCGCAATGAAGGCATAAGACTTTCCTTAATAAGAATGCATAGTTTAGAATAACTACTCTAATTCATTCGCTAGAAGTGCTTATTGCTTCGGGTATTGTGTTAATTAACTTGATGAATTCATAGTGGATAAAGAGCATACTTTCTAAACACTACTCCTGAGCTTCTTGCTTCTTGCTTCGCTCCCTAAGGTGATACTTCTTTCTGGATTGAATACCTGGCTCGTTCCGCGAGGTCAGGCTCCATTCGCAACAAGTTACCCTCGCTACGTATACAAAGCTCGCATTTGGGACGAGTGTAGTATACGGAACGAGTCAGTAGGGAAACCAGCGACGATAATAATAATAGGTACTCGACATGTACTTTACCGTATCTAATAGACTCGACTCATTAGTCTTATTATTATATACGTAATAACGATTCATAATGATTCATATAAGACACTCGACCTTTAGGTCATTTATGCGCTAGACCTTTGAAAGCCCTCTATCTATAATCTTAAGAGGGAGAAGGTAGAATTATTACGGATTGGTCCCGGGAATCACCTTTCCCACTCGGGAGAAGAGTTGTTGAAGAAATCTCAAGGGGTGGTTTGGGGAAATAAAGGGTTTTATCGAAGGTAAGTTAGTTTTGTTTGCTTGAGAAGAATAAATATGGCATTGGAAGTCACAAGAGCCCCGCCTACCTCCTCGATTCAAAAAGAACCTAGTAGCATCCCTTTTCAATTCCCGCATCGTAACTCCTCCCATGCTTATTTGGGCCCTCTTCCCCATCGAATAAGCTTGCCCGCCTCACATTTCATGAATTATATACCGTCTCATATAAGTAAGCTTTCCTACCTTAATTAAGTGAGATATTGGCCCATGTTATTATACTAGTTAATCAGAAAGTCAACTAGCTTATTAAAGAGTCCACCCCATGTATTAGGTATTAGGCCTGCCTCACGTAGTTAGACGTTCTACCTTAAGAAATGATTCCACCATATGGCACAGGGAGGACTATACATTCGGGAATTAGAGATCCCACTCGAGAAATGTGAGATTAGTATCACCTCAACCCACGGAATAATAGAGATATCCTGCTCGCTTATCCTGCTCGCTATAGATGGGGTAGGAAGGAGACTCGACCTCCAAACTAAACACGTCTATCCACCGTATTTGTTCTAAATCTCTTAGCCTTGAATCAGACAGAGAGGTCAGATTGGGCTACAACACCATCATTCTTTTAACCATCTCATTCATTCTCAACTCAAAGAAGTCAGTGTCTTTTTTTGAGTCCCTCCCTCGGTTCTTCGAGTGAAACGTAGGGAGAAGGCGGAGCTGGCAGCGCGCCTCTAGTTTGGTTTCTAATTCTGGTTCTGTTCAATCCGCATTTTCAGGTCTTATCGCTTCCGCTAGCTCAATCATAAAAGCCTTATTTGCCGCTCTTAAGGTTGTTGCTGTCTTTTATGCTCCGAATTATCGTTCTGCCAAGTCTTGCTTGCTTTTACGAATCCTGGTTCAATCGATTCCGGTTCTGCTCATCGTTATGGTGGGAAGACGACCCCTTACGTAGAAGGAGGATATGCCCAAGAGGGAACGACGGATCAAGCTTCTAACGACGGCCGACTGAAAGAGTGCAACGGATCAAGAGTCCGGATAAAACGGCAGTAGCTTCGGTACCTGCTTATCGACAGGCTCTCTCTAAAGCTTACTGGTCTACTCTTTCCCGATAACTGGAAAAAGTAATACATTCAAAATTGAGACAACTTGAAATGCACTCGCTTCTAATCTGATTAGGCGCCCGGTTCAATGATGGAATGGTTATCACTGAACAAATTGACAACCAGGCCGGATTTAGAAAGTTTCATTTATAAAGGGCACCGGCTCCCACTTTCTTTTACTCCATTGACTTTCCTGACATCTCTCAGCTACTTCCCTGCCTCTAGGTAGATGAGCACTCGAACTCAAGGCTTGGATATCCTATTTATATCCCTTATACGTTGCACCCCTGTCACCTCCTACGTGTATGGCCATTTCTAGCTTACTCTACCGCCAACTTATGGCATTGATATGGCTTAACGACAAATTCATTTCAGTTTCAAAAGCTTGCTTTAATAGTTGTAGACAAAGAATTGACTGCCTCCGATAATACAAGAACCTTTTTATTTACTTCTTTCTATAATCTCAGCAACCCGATTGGAATGCGAAGTCTTTGAGACGGGGACTACGATTGCAACTGGGCTAGCCCCTCTTCTTCCTTTTCCAATTGCTTCTGGATAGAAGCCATGTTTGTGGATGTTGCCACGTATGTTGTGGCGGTTTGCCGATACCGCTTTAATTCATACTTTAAATTCTAAACCACAGAATTCTTATTCCCCCGATCATGCCGGAAAGATGCTCTAATAGGGAAGAGAAGGTGATCGGATAAAGAAAAGGTAGGTATCTACGAAGATCGGATCAATGAGGTCGGTCGAGTCACTCAGAAAGATCTAAAGCATAATAGAATATATAATATGATAGGTCAGGCGAGGAACTAAAGGATGGACCTAACGAAGTGCCTCAAGCCCCACCTTTTATAACAAGCCAGATATCGGCATAATTACGTATATAATAATGCAGGTAAGATGAGCCAGCTTAACGTTCCCTCATCCACACACAATCTACACAGACAAGTCAATAAAAAACCAAAAGCATAATTACATATATAATAGCATTGGTAACCGAGTCTAGCTTCACTCCAGTCAATCAAGCCCAATCAACTTTACCTAAAGAACTCACTTACTAAGTACAAAGGAAGGGATATGGGCTGGCTCCCAATCAAAAGGTTAGACTTACGATTAGGGGAATTTTAACGGAGGTTAAGCCAGCTCTTAACTAAATAAAAGCAAGCGGGTTGGGTCGGTCATCCCATGGCTTCGATTCCGTTTCCGATCAAATGCGAGTCTAAACCAATCCAATCAAATAAATTAGCCCACCGGACCGACTGAGGAAGTAAGAATGACTGAGTTGAAGATAGGAGACGGCTGCCCCCGAGATAGGGCGTTCTACCGGGGAGGGATCATACATCGTATCCCAACCAATAGTTGCTTGCCCTTATTGTTTGTCCCGACTGAAGCGATGCGCTATAGATGGAAAAATTAGCCCAACCTCTTTACCTAATTAGTTAGATGGATGGATGCGGGCAGCGTAGGTGAATCCGGCCATGCAGAGACGCACTTCCGTTATGTCCTTCCTTTCCGAACCGCCCATTTCTCTGGCACCCTATTAATTTATTAATTTATAAGTAGGCGATTTAAAGCATTCTTCCTTAAAATAAAAGGATTGACCGAACCAAGAAAGGGATACGGATACGGGTTCATGCCGACCAAAAGAAGAACTTTGACCAAACGATAGTGAGGGATCATACTGGGTGTTATCCACCCAAAGGGAAAGAATATATTTACTTTGACCGAACGAAGTTCTGGAGCAAATAAAGCCGACCCAATAAAAGGTTTAGAATGAGTTCTTGGAAGAGGATATAGTTATCGTACCTCTCGTGCCGCTATTAGGCTGGATCCTGACCTCGTGTTGCTCATGGGATGGGTTTTATAATCCATACCGACAAGCAACTGGTCTGGTTGAAGCTGTTACCGAGAAAGAGAAATAAGATCAAGGTGATATCAAGCCAAAGGTGCAGGCAGCTAGAGCTAGTGATTGATACTTAGACTGATACTTAGACTGATACTGTGCTAGCTGAACATGGTCTCGTGCTTCTTCTATCGCTAGATAGTAGTAGGCGGGTAATAAGTACCTAAAGCAATTGGTACGGTCAAAGCTGTAATGCAATAGTCTGGGCTGTGACCGAAACCTACAAGCAAGCAAACCTACCTTTACTTATTCTACCGCCTCTGAGGAAGAGGTGGGCATCCTCTGAACTATAGGCTGGGAAGCCTTCCTCCCGAGCTTGGTTGGGCTCATAATCTTTCAACCGGGACTCGTCCTAGTTCGTGGGCTGGGAAGCTGTTACCGAACCCAAGCTATAGTTCAGGTTGATGCTGTTACCAATCAATATAATAGCAAAGTGAAGCTTATCAAGCCAAAGGAAAGGGTAAAGCTAGAGCTAGTCATTGATACTGATTGAAACTGAGAATGAGCTAGCTGAACCTCGTCTCGTGCTTCTATCGCTAGCTGTTAGGCTGGGCATCTATCGCTAGCCGTTAGGCTGGGTAATCATCCCAAGCAATTGGTCCGGTTAAAGCTGTTACCGAAACATACCCATTGCTAGCTAACGAACCTTCCAAATGGTCTAACCAGAGAAGTTGTCCAAGCAAACTGGTCTAAGCCATACAACCTGTGCTGAACCTCGTCTACCAATTGTCCCATCAAAGTGGCGAAACAGAACCATTCAAAGCTGAACCTATTGCTACGGGAATAAACATTTTCACTTAACCAAAAGCTAATCACGGGAATAAACATACCTGTGCTCTTGAAACTGGGCTACCCGAAACAGACTATCGCTTGCTAACTAACCTTCCTAGCTCTGGGAACGAATAAACGGTACCCACCAATAGCTATTCTCGCAAGCTAACGAACCATCCAAGCAATCAATATCACTGCCCACCTAGACTGATTAACCCTACCCCCAAGCAATCTAAACAAGCAATCAAACCTGCCAAGCCATCGAACCAATCTAAAAGCCAGAGCCATCGAACCAAGCAATCTCACCCGACAAGCTATCTATCCCTCGCCTACCCCTACCTTAATAGATATTGCAGGTACCGAGATATGGCAAACTGCACTGAAACAGTAAGGAAAAGGAAATAAGCCAGAATTCCAAAGCAATTGACAAAGTCTGTTTTTCTATATTGACTTGTATCATTTCGGTAACCTGAGATATAATAAAGAGAAGACATAACTCCCTTCAAACTATTCCGAACTATACTATTGACCTAACGACTTCATTAAGTGGGTATAGTAGTCTAGTGGTGGAATAGCAAAAAGATATCTGTCCTGTGCTTTTACACGCTAACTAAGGCACTTTCTTCTTACTTCCTTGGCCGCACTCGTCTATTATCATTTCGGTAACTAGATAATAGTGAGAACCACTTCCATTCCCAGCTTGAGACATTTCTTTCATGCCAGTCCCGTAGGATAGGCCAGCCAGAGAGGATCCTTTGCTTGCATGCATCCCCATTCCCCTTCCAGCAAGCAAGCCGGCAAGCAAGCTTTCCCTCGCTAACTCAATGCCTGACAGAAACCCCCTACGCGTATGACCAGTAATGCCTTTCAGATGCGGGGATACTTTCAGATGCGGGTTCTGAAACTGACAGATGCGGGTTCTTATATAGAACTGAAAGATGCGGGATCTATATCGTAAAATATGGGCCATTAAAAGACTTCCCTGGGCCATTATTAAGGGTTCATTCCAATCTTTCCATCTTTCTTTTCTCGGTATCTCCAAATGCCTCTTTCGGGCATGACAAGTGACATTTATCTCTGCGGTTCGTTTCTCACCCTTAATTATTATATACGTAATTACACCAGGGGTCGCCCGCAAGGGGTCTTTTCACCCGCAATGGATCGATTCACCCTTAAGCTTAAGGGGTCGATAAAGGCTTTGACTTCGACTTCGTTACTTTCGTTAGAGAACTTCGACTTCGTGAAAGGCTTTCGAAATGGAATTGCACCTTTAAATGGCTGTGGCTTTCGGGCTTAGCTGTGTAAGTGTCCTAGGCGTACTAAGGTTGTTACCTTTAAGAATGAGTAAACCATTAAGTTCAGTGGGGACGTAGCTCTGGGACCTCTAGGATGGGATTGAGTCACTATGCTAAAAACCGCCCTTACCACTAATAGTCTCTGCTAATACCTACCCTGTTTACCGTTTTATAAAACAATTCTACAATAAGTATACTAGGCGCTTTAAGGAGTGAGCTGAATAGATATATCCATATATAGAGATCCAGCTTGTAAAGACCCAGATCCAACAGCAGCAGTAGCAGCATCAGTAGATTCTTCTGTTCGAGCATATCCAGTAGTAAAGGCAACAGAGTAAGCACGAGCATGGGTAGCATTCCTTCGCCCTGTTCCGACTTTATGCACACGCACCTAACAGTTGTGCTGCGGCGGATCGAATCGGAGATTGTGCTACGTTGTATCGAAGATGGGATCGATGCCATTTACCCCTTAAAATGGGATATCTAGGTACTATACCAGGAATTTGTCACACATTTTCCTTGCCCGATGCGGACAAGCGGGTAAACCCCCTTATAGAGAAAGAATCTTGAAAAGAAAGGAAGGGTTAGGTAGAAATAAGGGTTAGGTAGAAATAAGGGCTATTAGAGGTATAAATCAGGGTTAGATATAATTCAGGTTTAGTTTTCTTTCCTCCAGAGATGAACCTATGCAGTCCAACCTGACTGAGCAGTCCTGGTCAGCTGAGTGGGTGCTAAAAGCCTATCCTCCAGCCGTGCTCAAGGATAGATATATCTTGACCAAATTTTGCCTTACTGTATGGGCTTAAATTAGGGGCTTTCCTTCCCCAAACTTACTACATGATATTTGAATCACTTATATAAAAACGGGATTCTCTGGCCAACCAAAAAAGACGTATTATTTCTTTTTTTATGGCTAGTACCTTATCCACCTGGCTTCCCTACCCACGTGGGCAAGACCTTCCCACCAAGACCTTCAAAGAACTCAAGGAAAAGCAGCCCAATCAAAGCAATAGACATTGTCCATGACCTCTTGCAGGTAAGGAATCAGAAAAGGGTAGATGGGGTACCCTTAGTAAAAACAACTTGGATAACAATACTGTGCAGCATACAATGTCCTCGTCGAAACATTCCGCAACCTGACACCTTACTTGGGTTATTACCTTATAATTGGCTTTGCTCAAGCCTTCCCTCAGGTGGTCCTTCGTAAAGTCGAGTCTTTTTTTCTTTGGTTGTTCATCTTACCTACCCAGTCTGGTTGATACCCTTCCACATCAGGGTCTGGGATGTTATACATTCCCTGATGACATGCTTCCCAAATAGTACGCCTGACACGCGCCCCTGTTCCGTTCCGTGTGGACCTCGACGATTGGCATCTAAGTTTTCTGCACACCACCTTACTATTTTTGGACACGGGAAGACTTTCGGATGTGCAGCTGCTTGAAGGAGGCCAGAATTACAAATATTACTTTCTACCTCTGGTCCACTATGGGGCCTGTATTTGTGGAACATATATTGAGTAGTAGAGGCAAAGAAAACAACAGAAAAGGCAAAGCCCATAGAGGCAAAGGTATCAAAGCCAGAAGCGGGGGTTACGGTGGAAATTTGAGCCGCAGTGTAATATATACGTATATAAAAGCAAAGGAAGGACCTGTGAATGTGCCCATTTCCTCACCACCGTCTCATCCAACATCCCTTCTGGGTCAAGAACCAGTAACAGGGCGGGGTGGTGAAACTGAGTTCTGACGGTTCACTGAGGAGGTCCAGTGTTGAAGGTTGAGAGAACCATGTTGAACGCAACGTTAGATATTTCATAACGGTGGACTTCTTAGGCATTATTCTACCCCTCTATTCTTTTTATTTAGATGCCAATGAGAGATAGCTTCTCAGGTACTCCGCTAGTTATTATCCTATCTCATGAAAGGGGCCGGTAAGTAACGCAATCTTGGATGTTACCCGAATAGGCGTGCAGAAGGTTGCGACATGGTGGAGAATGCCTTGAGTAATACAGAGCAGCCCTCAAAGGTGAATCCACATTCTATTTGGGGGCTTTCTTTGGAGATACAAAGTGTCCAGATTTACCCATAGACCGGTTATTAATGGGAATAAATATATCATATGTGCTCAGTAGTAAAACCTACCCAGTACTCCCGTCACAACTAGGTGAAATAAATCTAGACATTGAGGTGTATCAGGCTATCAGGTGATCCACTCTCCATAGGGTAGTAGATAGATCATCGGTCGTAATGCCATACGCAGAGATTATCTCATGGCTGATCAACCACACAGACATCAAAAAATTGATTGATTATGGTGGTAGTTCTGGTGTGTAGACTATATGGTGAAGAGGATGCAAGCCAGTTCAGAGAGGCATGGGTCCTTTACTGTATCAAGTAACAAAATTCGAGTTTTCAATTGGTCATCCATTTTGTCTGCCACAATGAGGGATGCTATTAGTAGGGATAAATACCATACTATTGGGATCCCCCCCATCTTTCTACATGTCCTCCTATGTGTTAGATGCAGTGTGTTCCACTAATGACTTTGTAGGGATGGGGTAGCAGTGGAACCTAGTGAAAGCCCAGTCCATGTCTATTTCCAGGTGCTATGGGAACATAAGACATAAATTATTACACTGGGATTTGTGAGCACTTCATGGCTCCTATGTACACCTTTCTATTTTGGAAACCGGTGATGTGCATTACAGAGAAAGCTATGCAGGTTATAAGTGCAATAGGCAATTGGTATGTCATGGAGGAGGGCACTTATATAAGAATATTCGGAGCCAAAAGGTTGCCTTTCCGACTGGTCGCAACTGTCATAACTCTTATTTCCTAGTGTGGAGAATATTTCTAAAGGAGGAGAAGAATCCAACCCCTAATAGAGGGAGAATGAAAGGTCAAATGGCTTAATCTCCGTGAAAATATCCCCTTGTTTTTTATAGAAAAATTTTCCATACAGAAAGTGGCTTATCAAACCTTCTTACATGGAGTGGGAGCTGCCCTGGTCTGAACACAGAAGGCCCCACGGCCCACCTTGCAAATATGCATAGGTTTATACAATATGGAAAATGCAAAGGTGGCTGATGAAGATGCTGAAGCACTACTGTCTTCTTACCATTTTAGAGAGAGGAGATTCAGACGGCACTGTCCCATAAGGGTAGTAGCCCGCCATTTCTCAACATGTATGTTCACCTAGCCTTACCAAAATGAGGTATTGAAAGAGGATTCATTCAAATTGGGCACAATATAATAGACCAAGTGGCATAATGGATCTTGTTACCTTATCTTTGGCGGGGTCTTAGCGAGGAGTACGAAATGATTACCCAGGCAATTTGTTCCCATTCATGCGTGGAAGGGTCAAGGTATAAGAACAAATGAAATCGAATGGAATGAACAAGCAAATCCAAATTCCATACTAAATTGAAACCCCTCTTCAGTGATTGGATAGTTCAGAGTTTTCTCTTTGGAAAGGGCAACAATGAAAGTGTTTCTCATTTAGGCGACTGATAGGTGAATTGGACTACCTGTGAGCACTGCAACAATGTGTTCTCCCCGTGCATCCGAAAGATATTTAGTCCCCCTTGGACGGAGCCAGGGAATGGAAACTAGCTCTTTAAACGATCGAACCAGGAATGTGAATTCAAGTTCATTTGCGAAGCTGGAGGTTCATTTCAATTCCTTTTCATTCTATCCCTTCAAGTTGGAGTTGGTTCCTTTCCTTCTCCCTTTCCTTCTCTATGTGGTGTGTGCACCGATGTGTTTCGGTGCATTTACCTAACTCTTCCTGCCCTTAGATGTCTTCTTGTTCCCAATTACCCTGTTGTTGGAAGAGGATTCTGTGCTTTGGATTGAAGAGAGGCATAATACGGTCGAGCTA
>Ga0316213_1000082_pt1 | contig 13504 bp, 8 predicted proteins | sample NRE2metagenome_FD_207798 | JGI IMG/M metagenome (GOLD analysis project Ga0316213, IMG submission 207798) | Spruce roots microbial communities from Maridalen valley, Oslo, Norway - NRE2 | ecosystem: Host-associated > Plants > Roots > Unclassified | place: Norway: Oslo | collected 2017-09-14
TCGGAGGGGTTTGTTGCACCTGGTCAAGAGCAGAAGGTGTGCCGACTTATAAAGTATCTCTACGGCCTTAAGCAGGCTCCCAGAGCCTGGTATATCAAGATTGATAAGCATCTTTTAGAGCAAGGGTTCACACGATGCCCATTTGATTCCAATCTCTATCTCAAAGAGCATGAGGGGGGGGGGATTTTCATTCTCATAGTATACGTTGACGATCTGGTTATTCTCGGCAGCTCAGATATGATGATTGCTGCAACAAAGATGAAAAGCAGCTGAGCGGGGTAAAATAAACAGGAGCAGCCGGAAGCGAAGACAGAGGGAGTAGAGTCAAAGGTGGAAGCTAGAGCAGTAGGAAAGGCAGGGGCAATACTAGGGCCAGGTGAAGTTTAAGTACCACCACTTTGATTAATTAATACTTGAACGATTATTAAGAAGGGTAGGGGCAGGAGCGAAGATGGAAGAAGCGGGGCATCCTTTCCATTTCAATAGCCAGCTCCGCCGAGGGTAAAGGTAGCATAGCCCGGTAAAGAAGTCGTCGGAAAAAGCACGCATGGAGGGATGATATACAAGGGCCAGTCGGAACACAATGGTTGGAACAATGACTTATGTAAGAACATAATAAGTGGGATCAATAGTTGGACGGGGGTTTTGGTACTCGAATTGTAGGGGATGCTGCTCTAAACTTGGGGGTGAAGCGCTGCCTCTACGGGTAGTGCTAGTGCTGATGATGGGTATCGATCTCAATCCGTGGGATCTGCTCCAGGTCAACCAGCACATCTGGTGGTCATCAACGAGCGACTTGGAAAGGATACTGGGCGAGGCTTTCTAACTGCCTGCCTTTTCCACCGATGCTTCCTACGTCCCTACCCTGGGCTCTACTAGGTCTCGATCAATAACTCCGGCTATGGCACCGGCCACGGAAACTGAACCGGTACACCGCTCATTCCATTAATATTAAGGTAAGCCCCCTAACCCTAGTGGAAGTACTACGGGTAATTGGTGTGGTTCAATGGAGCTTCCTTCGTCAATGGTTTAACCCTGGCTGCTTGCTTTGTTGCTTCCACCTTATGCTTATGGTGGTTATAGGTCAATGGGTTCTAAGTAAACAAGAGAAACTGCTTATTAGGATTCAACGAAGTCGCAACTGCGGGTACCTTTGCTTCTGGTTCTCTAACGGGGCACCCGGATATGGATATGAGTCTGGATCTTCGGCTTAGATGGATGGCTTAGCTTAGGTGGCTGGCTTACTGGCTCGCCGGCTGCTGGCTCTAAATGGTCGTATTAGTGCTGTGGGCTAGCTTGGCTTAGATGGCTTGGCTTTGTCTAGCTTGGCTTAGCTTTCTGGTTATGGTTCTGGGTCTTTATCAACAGACTCTGGCGCTTTCGATAATGAACATATAGATAAATATGACTATGAGACCACTACTAACGTTAATATCGCAACTTCGACTACTGTTGAATCGTTCAAGCTTGCTTGCAGAGGACTGACTTATAGTTTCGTTCAAGACTGCTGCAATCGTTCTCTCCATAGTGGGATGAATTCATAGCTTAAGAATTGAAACAAACAAAATGTTTCGATCTTTGACTGTAGGATATGAAACAACTGGATCTGCTTCTGGATCTCAATCTCGAACATCATAGTCTGACTCTCGAACAGGATCACGATCACAAGCAGCAGACTCGGGCTCGCTCACCACCAACATAATAATCTCTATCTCGTCCTGGAACTGGAACATCTAGCTCTTCCTCCCTTGAACTAAACTCCGAATCTAGATCTTGCTCACGAACTGGATCTGTATATGAGATTATATATATATATATATATATATTTTACTGGATCAACGACTGCTTCAACCGGCCTTACAGAAACTAGGTAAGCTGGCTCTTCTGCTGCTACTGGAGCTACTGCTATTGGATCGACTTAATCAACTGAATGCTTTGCTGCCTTCCGCACCTTTCCCTCTACCTATGATGCTGCGGTTGTGGGTGGGATATAATAGATCTGTGTCTCTTTCACTGATTGATGCCTTTACGATAGATAGGGTGTAAGAATTGAGAATGCGAGCTACGGAGCTAGGAAGTAGGTAGTACGGTGAAAGGAAGTATTAATTAATAAAATACAGCCGCCTTGAAATAGTGGTGCAAAGCAGGTGCTGGTGCGGGTACAAAGCCTGGTGCAAGGAGGAAGGAAATACCAAACCCTGGTGAAAGGAAGGAAATTGCAAAGCAAGCCAGGTATTAATTGGGGAAATAAATGAAACACCAAACCCAGGTGCTGGTGAAAGGCATGGTGCAGCAAAGGGGAAAGAGATGGAATACCATAGCACGGTGAAAGGGATTCAATACCAAACCCGGGTGCTGGTCCAGGTAGTGCAGGTGCAAAGCCAGATGGGTAAAGTAATGAAATACCAAAGAAGCGTGCAAAGCCTATATATAAAGTGGTCCTGCTCCTGCGACTTAGTAAACTGGTTCTTCTCCTGCTGCTTATGGGTCTAGGTCAACTTCACTGGGTCCTGAAGCTGCTACCGCCCGCTACTGGTACCAATGCCAGATCGACTGTTGAATCAACAGATGGTTAAGATGCTGGTCCTGGATCATCGACTGGATCAGGGTCAACCATAGGATCTGCTGCTGGAACCGGGCGAAGGAATGCTACTCCTACTTCTTCGTATGGTGTACCTGCCCTTGTAGGATCTTAACCTGTATAGGATGCTTACGCGCTTACTTAGATGCGGCTCTCATTCCATATATGGGACTGGATCCGCTACCTTCACCTCAGCTGTCTCTGTTGCTAGATCTGCTACTGATGCTGGCTCTACTTCTGCGACTGTTGGCTAAGGAGATGAAACTACTAGTGAGTATGCTGGTCCTGGACCTGGTACAGGTAGGGCAGCTGGGTAAACTACTGAAACCACTGATGGTGTTGGTGCTGGTGGATAAGCTGGGGTAGTAGTAGCTGGTCCTGGCCCTGTAGGGTCTTGTCCTGTAGGATCTGGTGGATCCATTGGTTAAGAATCGCATTGCTCTTGCCTTTGACTATGCTACCTTTGCAGATGCATGACCCGTGTCCAAGAGAATAGAGATGAGTGTCCAAGATTCCAAAGAGAGATAGATTCATCCCACCGAACATGACCTCTCCACCTAGATCCGAAAGAGGGATGAGTGGATTCCTCCCACCCTATTTATATTGGGGGACATTATTAGAAGGTTCTGGTTCTGAGGTTAGGAGCGCCAAAGGCGATCCTTACTTCATGGTTACCAGTTCTATCTCTGTTGAAGACCCTGATTCATGCTATGTGGGTGGTACAGTTCTAGAGCAATTCTCTCGGGGGAGAGGCAGTAACACGTACAAATGCTGGAACAAAGCTTATTTCAACATTCCCAATTAATAGAACTAAATATCTGGTAACAGCTTAAAATATCGAGACATCACTAATAGCAACATCAGCGAATGCTGGAACTACACTAGTAGGTTATCCTATCGCTTCTAAAGAGTTTAATAACGGAGCATCTATTCTTGGAACAGCGGGGAATGTCAGAACAAAGCTGGATAGAGCACTTCTTGGAACGCACGCAGATGCCAGAGCATAACTTGGAACGCGTGCGGATGCCGGAACAAATGATCTGAGAACAATAAGCTACGGCGGAACATCACTTCTTTGAACACCATGGGATGACGGAACAGCAGGCCTTTACTTTGGAACTGCTACTGGTGCCTCTCCCACTGTTGCTGGTGAGCTCTTTCCTGGCGAAGGTTTGCTCTCCTCCCTGGTAAGTAAGGGGCTGTCCATCTTCCTTGGTAATGTAGGTGAAAAGGCTATCTCTGTTGCTCTCTCGCTGACCCCGGACTCTTACTTATGTGAAATCCCTATGTGAAGAGGTAGCGGTGTGGTAGGTTAGTAATGGGCCCTACATCCTTGCCTGTCGGTGGGCTGGGTTACTATGAGGATGCGGGTGCTACTTTGACACAGTAAACTGGTGCTTTTGGTTCTTCAAGTGGAGAAACTGCTTCTGCCACCATAGTAGCTTCTGGTGGCTCTATAACCGGTTATGCCACTGGGGGATCAATTACTCGATCAATTGGCTCTGCCTCTGTGCTGTATCTTGGTTTCGATCTATCTGTGATGCTGCTGGCTCTCAATCTCGATCAAATGGATTTGAAACTTACAGGGTGAACTAGTGGATAAAGTTAAATTGCTGGTGTTAGATGTGCAAAAAGTATCAAAAAGGTTTTAACTAATAGCTCTAGCTCTCGATCTAGATCTTAAGGGGCCTTTGCTCTAGGTGCTTCATAAACTCCAACCACCTGTGCTGCTTTCACTCGGTCAATTGCTTCTGCTCTCTATGCTACCGTAGCCTCCGTGGCCTATGCCACCTATTCATAACTGATGCTACTGAAATCAGTGATTCCGGTGGATTAACAGTCCTTGGTTAACACGAAACTAGGAAATTGGTTCAAACCGAATAAACCCTAGCCCCGTGTCCCATTGGACCATACTCAGCCTTGTTTTAAGCGGATTCCAACCCTACAAAGGATTGAGAATATGAAGCCTAAAGCAAACTCCAAAAGGACAGGGAATCTCTCGTTACCCTACCCTACCTACTATCCCTATTAGTTAGTGGGCTGTGTTGTCTGTGACCCTTCCTTTCCTTCTTCCCCCACCATACACGGCCCATCAACCCAGGGAGATAGACAGGCAAGCGAGACAAAACAGGGAGGTATCTCTCCCGACAGGTGAATACTATACACCTTAGAAAGAACCCCGAAAGGAAGATCAGGGTAGATAAAATAGCGGTAACAGCAGCGACAACCCCCTTGAGCATCCAGCAAGTGCAGGGGGGTGGATAAGAATCTGAATCCTGCTGCGCCCACCCAAGAAAGCCCGCCTGAAATGCTCAATAGTGCTACCTATAAAAAAAGGGGATTATTGGCTGAAGCAATAGGTTGGGGCCTCCTCAGTAAGTTGGGTAAGTCAAATCTAGGTTGGTAAAGAGAGTAGGGTAAGGCATTAAGTAAAGGGTGGACACCAGGTGAGCATGTACGTGAGTAAAAGGAAGTAGGCATATAAAGGTCAAATACGAATGAATGGTCTAAGTGCTTACCCCCATATAATCTCTGAAAGTTCAGACAGTAGTTCCCTAAGGGAGTTCCCACGATCAAAGGTCCTAGAATGTTGTAAGTGCTTACCCCCATAGAATATATCTCAAGTTTGTTGAGGGAGTGAAAGGAAAGAGAATAGGTGGGTTGGGAAACCGTTCCATCAAATGCTGCTGTAAGTTTGGGGCATGACTAAATAGGATAAGTGAGGTAGGCAGTATCTATCTAGCTAGAGGTTTATAAATAGAAGCGGGTGGTTGGTAACAGGTACTAACATGAAATGCGAGTAGGCATCTTCCTAGCAATGCAGTCTGTCTTCATTAATAAAAGCATATCAGGGGGTTCATCCCGTCCCGACAAGATAAATAGTGTCCCTACAAAACATTCCTAGCTGCTGAAGCAATTGGTAAGGGCAAGCGGTGAAAGTAAAGGGTAATTAACACGTTGTTTATAGCATGCACATAAGTAAAGCAAGGTAGGCTCAATTTAATAGCAATGTTCTGCCAACCCAAACAAGCCCTTCCTTTCAAGTGTAGTTCCTAAATGAGGGGGGCCATTAAAAAGGCCCGATATAAACCGGTGAGGTGCGCAGTAATAAGAAAGAGAAATAAGAAGTTGAGTCAAGAAGACCCCTCCCCTGAATCTACTAAATGGGGGGTATGGAACAAAGGTAAGGATTCTTTCAGTATTAAACCTTGTAGTACTTTCAGGGTACGGGTATGTCTGACCTCAAACTAATTGTAACTTTCATTCTCTGTCCAAAGGAAGGGGGTACCAAAGACTAAAACTAAAAGGTTTTATGAATCAAATTACCTTCGCATAAGAAACAGAAGATGAGGGTCTCCATAATCTAATCGAAAAAAGGGGGGTTATAAATGATATCCCGCCCGATAGAATGTATATAAATATCAAAGGTTGTATGGATAAATAACGTATATAAAGACCCGATATAAACCGGCTTCATTATATGATTCCCTTACATATTGAAGCACCAGGTGGGTGGGGGGGAGGCTGGCACCAACCAAGTTGGGAATGGTGGGGTATGGGATAAGTGCTCCCCGAACATGGATGTGGGCTGGGCTCAAACTTGAAGGATACAGGGATGGATGAAACCTAAAGCTTGTCGAAACAGAGTAATAGTAATTCGATGTGGTCCCAAAGGTCGGGGTTTATTAATAATATCCAGCAGTGGGGGGTGAGTCAAAATCCTATCCAAAATAAGTGTCTTCAGACAAGTCCGTCCCGTCCCTACATTAAGCTAAAGGTAGGGTGGGGTGCTAAATAAGATAAAAACGAAAGTCGAGGAATGGAATGAAGATACAACTAAAGATAAGGTGGAGTCTGAATCATACCTATAATAAGTTGATCAAGAAGATCCCCACCCGATATCAAACTGGCACCAGGTTGGGTGGTTCCGGTCGATAAGAAAAGCCCTCTCCCTTTGGTCGAGCGGCTCGTTTCCTCTCCCGTTGGTCGAGAGTTCGCTGCCTCACCCTCGCCCCTCCTGAAACGCGTTTTTTTATAAAGAACGATTTCGTTTATCCGGGTTCCAAGTCATATTCTCCATTTGGGTTCCCAAACTCTCTTTTTGTATAGGGAACTTGAGGAATTTGTCAATGTCATCCCCTGAGTTAGGTGCGCAGCAAAAAGCTCGTCCTCCTGTGCGGTTCTGGATGACCTGAACCTTCTCTTCAGTCTGTCTAAACTTTGTTAAAACAGTAATTCGATGTCAACAATGGGTTCTAACGGGATGGGTACGGGTATGTCGTCTGTCTTCAACCTTATTCAAACTGCTGGCACCCAGGTTCGAAAGAAGATCCCTCCCATAAAAATAATTGAGGTGAAGTGATAAGATAGAACGACTCTAAGAAGGTGAGGTGGGTGCCCGCTAACGCGCATAAGAGAAGGTGGGCCATCGGACCAAGAAGTTGTTCCGGTCGATCCAAAACCCTCGCAAAACGCGCATTGGACTAATCGAAGATTGGGTTTGACGGGTTCGTAGGCATATGATTTATCTGGGTTCGAAAACTAACTCTTTTGTATAGGGAACTCGACTCCGTACCTGCAGTTCAGGTGATTCCTTCCATCCATTGGTATTGGTCCGGGTCAATTAAAAAGCCTCGCCAAACGTGCATTTAAATAAGGCACGGAGTGTTGGTTGAATGGGATTCTGGAAGCACTGAACGTAGTTGGGGTTGTGCGAAGAGAGAGGGTAAGTCTGGAGTTGTAAAGAAAGCAAATAAGATTCATAAAGTAAGATACGGCATAATCAAAAGTCTGCTTCCTAAATAAGATCCAAAGGAGCGGAGCAGAAGTCCGGCCCACGAAGCAATATATAACGCCGCTATCAGGTGGTGTGGTCTGTGTGCCGCTGCGCTGTAAGAATTTATCCCTAGTATCCCGGGCTTCACCCGGCCCAAGAAGAGAAATAGTGCCTACCTACTTCGTTCCTCCAGCAAGTGGTTTCGAACGCCCAAAGCTCTAAGTTAAAGTCTGTGAGTCAGTATAGAAAGGATGTTGAAACTATAGGTTGTTTATATAGGTGACACAACCATTCATTAATTCCTCGTGTAAGCTGCTATAAGGTAATATAAATCTCTAAGTGCCCAAGCCCTTCCAATATAAGTATTCATGCAGTAGTGAATCCATAGGGCAGTTCCCACGCCATGATCCCGCAACAGTAGCTGTTAAACTTCCATTAATCAAGTAGGCATAAGCAGGTCCTCTTTCAAAAAAAATAAGGGATGGTATGTGTTGAATATGATTATTTCAATTATGCGAATTCCGTTGATTCAACTCTTGATATTGATTCTGTTGAGCCAGATGTTGCTTGCTTATGAGTTTGATTCAGTAATTTAGCAGTTTATATAGTAGTTTATTCAGTTGATGAACCATCTGTTGATTCAGTTGATTCAGCACTTTTTTATGACCCAGAACCACCAGATCGAGAGCTTGTTCCAGCTGACCTTGATGACCTAGAGTAGGCAGCAGAGGCAGAAGACAGACTCCGGAACTGCTGGTTTTTTATTGATCGAGGAAAAGCCAAGGGGATCCTATTTTCCTAGAGCTACCCCATGACTGGACCATGCATAGCAAAAGATAAAAGAAACGCTACTTCTTACAGGGGCTCATATCGCGCATCACTATCTACCCCAACTATCTACCCAAACAGAGGTCCCTATCCGTACGGGAATCAACCAAAGGGCCTATCCAGACAGGGACTAGACTATCTGGGGGTAAGAACACATACTAGCCTCAGTAAAAAGCCCCGTTAGCCTCAGTCAAGCCTATAGCTGCCCGGTTGTGGGTGGGAGTAAAGAGTGAGATTATGGTGGTTCCGCGACCGCACTTTTTCACCGATTTGTATCATTTTGTAGAATAGAATACTTCTTATCAATTCATATAAGAAAGTAAGGGAAGGCGCGCCTAAAGTAACTCGTTCCTTCCCGACCGTTAGGGAGGCTCATGGATGGCCCCCAAGTTTCCACCCTACCCGACAGAAGTATGCCAGACGAGAGAGAAGTCTACGTCCACCCAGTCCGAACAGTCCACGTAAGGCACCCACCGAGTACACGTATACCAAGTACACAAAGTCCGCCCAGTACGCTAAGTCCACATGCAAGTACACCTCCACCAAGTCCGCCCAGTACGCCAAGTTCCCACCAGAAGAGGGTGAGCCATGTTGTTTACTTACGAGCATAGCGATTGAGCCGTGTTATCGCCAGAAAGACGAGATTGATCGAGAAATGATGGCCTACCTTGTTTGGCCCAGGCACTAAGTTTTGTTGGAACAGAATTGAAAAAACCCTTCCCCGCTGCGGGAAAGCTACTTCGTTCCTAAAGAGTAACACTTGGGAGTCAACCTTTTCTTTATCCGTTAGGAGGGGAAGTCAACTTGATCCGTGAGAAGAGGTTTCATATCCTCGCCCTGGAGCAGTCACCAGCGACTACATCCAGAAAGTATATTTCCGAGCAAGAGCAAGGGGTTTCTATGTATGGGGCATCGTAAATAAGAAGTAGATAAAGTTGAGACACGGCACCCACCTCGACTACTAAGTCCCCTCCTCTACGGGTGTAAACTTCGAAAGGTCGGCACCTGGTTCCCTTAAGCTCACGTAAAGGCACTTACGGAAGGATCTTTCATCTTGGCAGGACAACCCATATTATCTAAACAGAACCAGCATTTGATAGATTCGATCGAAAAGATGTAAATGGGTAAGATCCATCTACGATCCATTCCCCGGCTCGCGGCGTTCAGTGCGAGGCTGTGATTCAGGCTCGTACGGCAGTCTTCCTCCAGTAAGAGTAAATCCTGGATTACAGAGACACAGATAAATGAATGGCTGAAAGCATTCTCTTCTTTTGGTGGCCGCCAAATGTAATGATCATCACGTCGCCTTTCTTCGGGTCGTGAGGCTTTAGATATATAATATGTATATGGGCGCAAACACCTAATAGAATAGACCGGTATACGAGCACGAAAGTGGAGTAATCGCTCCTCAGCCCAAGAATCGCAGGCTCAGTTCCCTCCGCTCCCCAAGAATCCCGCCCGGCTCAGTTCACTACGCTCACTTATACGAACATCGAGAGTCTAAGGGAGATACTTTGTTGGTAAGTCTGTGCATCGGAGTCTCTAAAGTGTGGACACGGCCTCCACCTCTACGTCTCAAAGTAGCAGCGTGGTCCTGTTGTTCGTTACTGGAATCCGTCCGAGCACGCAGGCTGCAGATGCTGATCGTGAGTAGGTGAGCAGTTGCGTTCGGTCTCACTTCAACCCCTATTTATTCATCCATATTACAAGGGAGGAAAAGACAGGGGTTTAATGAGCGGTCTAGGCCCTTAAGGAATAGGTTGGTAAATGGCATAGCCCCTGAATAAATCAAAACTAATTATACAAACGTAGAGAGTCTAAGGGCCCGCATTTCAAAGTTCCAGCCCACTCATTTCAGACTGATAATTGTAATCCTTTGTCATTTTTGAAGTTATTAGTTGGTAGGTTAGGTGCACCTCTCGCCCATCGAAGTGGGGAGTAATGAGGCTAGTATCCCCCCCTGGATGAATAAGTAGTGGGGGGGCCTTTTTCCTCATAGTGACTCTGAATTAATAGGGCGGGGACCCACTTATTCCCTTGGCCTTCTAACCTGGCACAAGACTCTCCTGGCTTTGTCAGGCCCACCGGCCGGGTTCAAATTAGAATGGAGGGTTGGGATACCGGGCACTACTGCCATGCCTACCCTAGCATGCATATTACTTACGAGCATGCCATCCTCAAACAGTACATTATCTTTCGAATGGCTGTAAACAGCACCCGGATTGCTGTAAACAGAACCTGACCTGGGACCCATCCCGCCTACCCAAATGTAAACAGAACCTGACCTGGTGAGTCATGCCCGCCTACCTACCTGCCTACACTCAGTGAGTGGGTCACCCTTTATTTTATATAGGTTGTCTTAGAGAAACCATATCTGATATTATCTATTTCATTTCATTTCATTAAGGGGATTGGGTCTCTATTATATATTCTATTCTTGGGGAGGGATTGCTTTATTATATAGGATATGATTGGGTGGGATTTTTTTATGGAGGTTGTTGAGCATCTTTAGGCTATCTGAAAGCATACGAGTCAATACGAGAGTAAAGGAAGCAATACTTCGTTCAATTATTTGGATATTTTCATCTTTATTATCTCTGAAAGCAGTCAATACGTTTAATAATGAATGAGAAAATCTTTCATTTCCTTCTTCAATACGATCGAAGTCAAGGACAAATTATCTCCCCAGGGAAAATTGGGTGTTCCCCAGTCGAAGGGAGCAGCCTAGCGTTTCGTATACTAGCCACCCTACTTCTACGAAGTACTTTGGGCGGTGTCTTCACTACCCAAGACACTATGTTCGTTCTCCCTCGACTGACGTCATATAAAGAATGAGAAAATCTTTCTATTATGCTATGCGGAAAAGTAATAACTTCTTCGGCTGATCTTCTCTTTCCTAACAATCCTCACCATGATATGGACTCCAAGTTTCTATGGCAGGCAGGCTTATTCCCAGTCTAAGTCTAGGCGGGCTTATTCCCAGTGACGGCTTCTCAGCCCAGCATGCTAGTGTACACGGGTTCCGGCACTACAATGCATCCGTCACCAAAAGCTTCTTGCATGAGGTGAGACCAGCTGATCGTACAGGTTTCTCCCGGCCTTAAAACCTCTCCTACTCGTCTAGGATTGGTTATCCCAGCATAAGTAAAACCTATTAATCGTACTTGCTTTTCAGGTTCTATATCCCATCTTTAGTAGAACTCATTCTCGTCCAGGTCTTTGTTCCCGTAACCAGACACATAGAGGAAAGCGCCTGAAAGGCTATATTTTATGAAATAAAATGCACGCGAAGGTCTGGTTGGGTCAATGCAATATACCTCTTTATCCATTAACTGGCGAAAATGTATAAACAAATTAGAATCAATTCACAGCCTTCCATCGGTGCGTAGAGTCAGTCTGCTGTTGCCATTTCCTTTCCTCCTTATCTGAGGAAGCATTAGTAGCTCGAGGTGTTGGGCTAACACCAAGCTTGGCAGCAATGTCTTCCCAGGGAAGGGGCTTATCCCCCCCCAATAGAAGTACGAGGTCCGAGGTCAAAGGTTAGGACCAACCCAACCCGGCTAGGCCGAGCACAATAAGGGTTTCGGATAATATATTAGGGGGGACGGAGAATCCACCGTAGAATTGTAGAGGGTTAAGACCCAAACGAGCTATGCCAAGCAACAGAAAGAGGAGGTTGCGTAGGGGGCCGTCCAAGGAAGAGAGAAGTAGGGAGCCGTCCAAGGAAAGGAAGGCAGACTAGACTAATACAAAGCATCTGAAAGGCTATATTAAAAGTACACTAAATGAATATTAATATAATGCGCGGGAAGGGCCTGTTGGCATCACCTTACCTTACTAACGAAGATAACAAAGCTAGGAAAGGGTTCGCATCCTCCCGGCATAAAAGCCCAAGGTTCAGGTTAGGCCGAACCCGACTAGGCCGAGCACAATAGGGGTTAAGGATGCGCAAAAGCAAGCTATGAGGATAAACAAACAGAAGGGGCGTGGGCTACCAACCAGCTCTCGTCCACACAGCATCAAGTACGGGTCAGTGTAAAGAAAGAGAGACAAGACGTTGGTTCGCTCAGTAAGTAAGCAAGGTAAGGTCCAGAGCATCCATCGTAAAAGAGTCTCGGACGGTTACATTTACATATAAAATAGAGTCTAGTAAATACTATAGGGAATTCCCCGTAAATAGGATACCAGAAAAGGTAAAATGGGCAATAGCTTAGCTATATCTAAGTATCTCAAAAGAAGGGTTCTATTATTCTATACTAAGTGAAATAATCCCCCCTATTTTTAGTAAGTAATGCCTATTGAGAGAGCCCTCCTATTTTGAAATAAAGCCCCCATATTTTTAGTAAGTTTCGATACTAAGTGTTGTTATTACCGGAAGCACGTCTAAGATAAGAATGCATCGGATGGATGCATAAGATAATATAGCATTCATTAGGAGAGAGGGAAACTTGATTCTATATATATTTATTATTAGTATTATATATGTATGTAAGCATATATATAGATAGAAATTAGGATTTGGTATACTTCATCTCTGTCTCTGGCATTACTTACTAAAAAAAAGAGTTTGATCCTGGCTCAGAACAGTTCAAGTGATGGTGAGATTGCTTGTTCGTGAGCTAGCGTTAATGGGGTGAGGTGGTGAGCGATGGAAGATCTATTTCTATTGCTTTTATGTATTGAATGCTTGGCACGGTTAATCATTTCATTGGATATCTATATCTATTGACCTTTCAGTTCTTATTCATTTCATGGGGAGGAATATATGACCTTGAAGGAAGTTATTATTCCTTGGATAGCTATTCGCCTTTCCTTATCTTATTCATTGAGGGGGGGATATAACCTTGAAGGAAGTTATTATTCTTATTCCTGGAAGGGATATCACCTGGAAGTTCTTATTCTATGGATGTGGATAGAAGCCTTTCACCTTGACCTATTTCTTTTCCTTGAGATGGCTACACCTTTATCTTGCTCCGCTTGTTCGTGTGCCATAGATCGGGTTAGACCCTGTTGATTGGACACTATTGATCGGTGGTACGAGACGATAGAAGCAGTCCCGGTTATTCATTCATTCCCAGAGCTATAGTGGGTGAGGGAGGTAGCTTGCGAGAATGGCTATTGGAAGTATTGATGGCTTGGAAGTATTGAAGGGTTCAGTTTCAACAGCTTGGTTCGGGTAGCCCTGGTTCAGGTTCAGCAGAATTGATATGGGGAGAAAGAGGGTAATTTCTCGTGCGTGTGTAGGGGAATGCATAGATGCAAAGACGATTCTGAGAGATAGGAACATTCCGCCGGTGAACGACTTCTGGATGTGTGGG
>Ga0316213_1000083_pt1 | contig 13502 bp, 12 predicted proteins | sample NRE2metagenome_FD_207798 | JGI IMG/M metagenome (GOLD analysis project Ga0316213, IMG submission 207798) | Spruce roots microbial communities from Maridalen valley, Oslo, Norway - NRE2 | ecosystem: Host-associated > Plants > Roots > Unclassified | place: Norway: Oslo | collected 2017-09-14
ACTTACCCAGTAAAATGAACCTATTTTTTGCCCCAATATAATATTATATCTGGGAGTAATTCATGAATCCTCCATAGTCAAGTTCCGATCCGATGATACGACCCAAGCACGTAAGATAACTAACTAAGTTTCGTAATTGAATGATGACTATAGTGGGGGTTAATCAGGGTTGTCCAGTGTTACTATCCATTTACGATTGCCTTAAATAATAGAAAGGTGGATTGACTCAACGCTATTATTCTTTCTTAGACCGCTAGGCTAGGAGGTCTATACTGCCCGGTTTGTCAAGGATCAGTTTGTCATTAGGTGATGTTTATACTGCAAGGAAGCCTAGAACACCCGAAGATCCACCTCCCTTCGGTCGGGATTCTCACATAGCCTTCATTACACTCTACATCTATTTACACATTAAAAACATTAGGTTAGGGAAGGGAATAAAAAGAATTTCTATTTATTTGGGATTGGTGGGGTTACGAATCGGGATGTATGCTTACCAATGATGGGATGTATCCTACCGACCTACCAATGCTAATATGGTTACTAATGCTAATAGGGATGTATCCTACCGTACGAATAAACAAACCACCCACCTACCTTATCTCTATATACCGAATAAATGTCCGTAGGCTATAACAACCTACCGTATGAATAATCTCTATACCGAAGGGATGTATGCTTACCAATGCTACCTACCTCGCCGGGTTTTGGGTGGGAGTATAAGCGGTCGAACCAATAAAGGCGGGGAGAGTGTATAGTCACCGGAGGAGATCCAATACAAACACCAGAGCTACTGCCTACCGAAATGCTACCCACCTCTATTCTATTTATATTGCTGGGGAAGGAAGGAAGTTTGCATAGGGTCCTAGTCGCCTCCCCTCTCCTTTTAGTCGATATTCTATGAAACGTAGGTCGGATAGATCATTACACCCTAACCTACAGATGAAAGAGGAATCTGCAGGAATTCTCATTCGACCGGAGGTTTAGAGAGAGGTGAAGACGATTCTCCGACAGCATTTCTTATTATCGGGCCCTCCGTCTTCTTTTTACCAATAAAGACCGAGGAACGATACACAGACTCCTTATTACAAGACCAAGAGGATTAATTCTAAAACCTTCTTTTTACTCTTCTTTACAACACTAGAAAAGACCTTATAAAGGAATTCTCATGAAGGAAGGGGTTTGGAAGGAAGGGGAAAGTACAAACTCTATACTGGAGGGAAAAAACTATATTCCCCTCTTCCCCTGAATAAAACCTATATTTTTTAGGGGTGGAAAGGAAAGATTCCCAAAACACGAATTACTATTCCTCATCTCGCTCCAATGAATTGATCCGTATACCTAGGATACGGATTTCTTACTAGGCTAATAGAGATGCATACCTACTAATGAACTATTAGAGAGGAGCATACCTACTCATATACTTATTAACCCCATACTACATAGAACAAGGCATACTCGGGTTACTACTAAGGGCAAGGGTGGGGTGCAAGTATCTTTAAGGGTTGGGTGGGCAATTAGAATATGAAAAGGTTGGGTGGGATAGCCAATAAGGAAAGATGGGTGGGAGGAGAAAGTAAAGGTGACGCTGTGACGCTGACTGGTCCTACCTTCCTTTCTGGTCCTATCTGGTCTTCAATGCAATAATTACATATATAATAGCAGCCACTTATTTCCTCGGCGAAGGTCAGGTTATCACTTACCTGAGTAAGCTACGCGAAGGTTTTCACTTTTAAGTGAGTGATCAATTTGTCCCCTGCACCGCCGATACGAAAAAAGCTTTTCTCGTAGAACCGATCCGAGAAGGCTTGGTGGTATCAAGAATGGTTTCTAAAAAGGGACCTGGAGATATCAGAAGTGAGAATGCTGACATGAGTAATGATGAATCATGTGTTCCCACACGATCGCCTGCCAGTTCCAGGGTTTCTGCGTTCAGTCAATCTACGCAGAGTGAATTGGATGAGAGTTCGATCGAGATCGAGACGTGAAATGATAAAACGAACGACGAAATCCGACCAAATCAACAAATCAACACCAAATCCGAAGAGAAAGACTATGGGGAGAAAAGAACTGACAAGACAGAAACCTTCTCGATATGCTGGAAGGTGCGAAATTAATAGGTGCTGGAGCAGCTACAATTGCTTTAGCGGGAGCTGCTTCCGGTATTGGAAACGCTCTTAGTTCTTCGATGTTGGGTAAGGGGTGACTAGCATGCCTCCCGTACGAAGGTGTTCCTGGCTGAATGGGTGATAAGTAAGTGGGGTAAGGGGGTAAATATAGGTTGGTGAAGCAGGTGGGTTGATGGGTGGTGCTTAATCTTATGGGGTTCTACTGGCTGGATCAACAGAGTCCACTGCTCCCACCTCTATAGGTGCTTTTAGAGGTGCCGCATTAATGGATTAATCCACTGCTTAATCCAAGACTTGATCCGCTTCTGTCGTCTATGCTGCTGGACCTGGAACTGGTACTCCAACTAGTTATGCTACTTATGCTGGATAAGCTAAATCTTATGCTTAATAGACAGACATCAACAGCTGCTTTTACTCCAACCGGTTCAGCTACTGAGTCAACTGCTTATGCTTCTGTCGATTTGGATTTATGCAATCAGGAAGGATGCTTCGGGGAAGAGCTCACGGCACTTCTTCAGTATTACTTCTCTCGAGAGCAACCCCTGGGCTACAGCGCCCAGAACCAAGTGGAAGTACTTTATACGTAAGGCTCCCGATGGCGCTATAACGGAGTTATTAGGATGAGTTGTACTTTAGTCTTCCCCGGGTGCTTCGTAAGGTAGGTCTCGGGATTCCCTTAGAAGTATCCACTTTAGAAACATTAACTAAAAGCGGGATCAGAAGCGGAAGCAGAATCGGAATGCTTTTTTCCGAGGTGAGTGAACCTAAGGCAATGCTGCTGGAACTAGTCAACTTCCATCAGTCGAAGCTGAAACTGGAGAACCATACATACATACTTAGAGCTAGCTCCCGCTGAGAAATCCATCCTTGTTCAGTAGGTGTTTCTAAATCCTCGTTTAGTGAACCTCCACTATAGTAGCGGTAGGTAATTCCAATATGGCAAAACCCTAATTGGTAAATTGGAATTTTGGGGAATGCAGGACTAAGAATGACTCAAAAGATGAACTAGAATTAGGTGGGTAGGTAAGGAATAACTGGTATTGCATTGAATCCGAGCTAGTCTTCGATCGGTGCTTAACTTCAATCCGGTGAAGCTAAAACCGGTGAGTGAACCTTCTGATGTTGCACCAACCGTGTGAAACTTTACATGCAGAGCTTTAACTAGTTGGCTAAGGAACAGACAAAAGCAAAACGAGAACGTGGAATGGAACTAACAATCTCTGAAGCATTCTTCTTTGGCCTAGATAGAGTCCAGGTTCAAACCGCATGACCTACCAGTCCCAGGTTAAAACCCCTCCTTTTTTCCAACCATATACGTAGAAAGAAGGTAGTTCGGTCTAGCCCCTATCCTTCCTTCTCCTATGATATACCCCCACCCACCTAGTGATGTGGTACTTGGTAAATCCCTCCCTGACTGCTTTCCATCCTTCCTTTTCATCTCTTATGCTATGCTTCTCGATGTCGGGAACACTTTACTTGGTAATGAGAACCCATAGGTTTTCACTACTACATTGGCATGATAGATCCACAGGTACAAAAGTGCTCCATCTATTCCCGCTGACATAGATGATTCAATCGCAGTTATAGTCCCTGTTTGACTCGCGTTTTCATTCCATAAGATTGCAACTATAGTTGTAGCTATAGCTATAATGACCAGCAGCAGAAGGGAAAGAATAGGATAAAAAGCAACATTTGACTTACTAAGAGACAGACAGCTTATTTCTAAACTTCTGCATGTACTTACTCCCCTTCCCTCGACCTATCAACCCCCGGCTGAGCGCTTTCATAACGACAAATGCTTACGACTCGAAAGTGGGAACACTCCTATTATCTGGGAACACATACAAATGTACCAAACTTAGAGTAACATGTACTAATCCGCTGGACTAATGGGCTATAATGACTCCCCCAAGGGGCTATGCGGGCTAATTAGGTAGGGTAATCCCAGGTACGTTTGATCTCAGGCATGTATGTATTATTGAAGAAGCCCGGTTCCTGGTGGAGAATACGTCTCGTGGTGCGTGTTGTCCATTGTTACCAGTTATGTGTGAGCGATTGTGCCTAAGCGTAGTGACAGGCGAATACGCCTCGTTGTTAAGCCGAAGGTATAGGGCACGATTCATTAATCCCCCTGAATGAGTTATATCTCTGTAGGTTCTGTGCTCGCCGCGGAGCCACTCCCTTATGAGTTCCCTAAGATCTCCTAACACGTCCTTTCAGCCTCACCGATTTGGGCAGGTTGCTACGGGGCTGCTCCTCATCATTGGACCAGTTTGCTAAAGGGTGTATGGGCCTCGAAGCGGATGGTCACCAAACAGGCTGGTCATCATCATTGGACCGTGTCCTACAGGGATTGTTCATCGAAGCAGATGATTCCCAACTCGGCTTTTACTCATAAACCCACTTCTTTACATATTCAATGGGGTCACCTTAGAGATGTATTATGTGCATATTCCCGTAGGCTTAGCAGATACACTCCTTTTACTGCACCAAGCACCGCTAGCCTCGAGGATAATAACCTCATTTCATATAAAAGGGGGGGCCGGGATTTCATAACGAGCCTTGGAGGTCCGCGTTCAGTCATAGCCTTGCAGGTACCCACGGGTGAGGCAATCTATCTATAGCGTTTCGGCTTTAGAGGACTTGTGTGTGTTCCATTCATTGGAAATACAAGGAAACAAGGTAAGCCGAGCACTCAGGGATATTGAAGCATGCAGAGCGAATGATGCCCAGTAAAGGTATCTATCTATGTCCCTATAATATACGGCAACGAATACTGAACCGCGCTATTGCGACTGACTGCGCTTTCAATGCCTGTGTATAAAGATCGGATATGGACTATTGGTGAGTGGGCTCGGGGATGTGTACTACGGGTAAAACAAAAAAGAAAGATTCCATCGGGTGCCAAGGGAACTCTCACGGAACCATTCAACTAAAACTCCTCACCTGGTGAAGCTGAATCATAAACACTTCCTGATCAATCACGGAATGAAGTAATATAGTAGATGAGTGTTATACAAAGTAGTCCCTATCCATGATTTGGTGTACAGGGCCCTGAAGCCATGCGTGTTGCATTCATGTTTTTAGGTGGTCAAAGGCTCTCCTGGCCCAGACTTGTAAGTTGGCATCACAGGACCTATAGGAGGGCAGGGCAACCCTTTAAACGATAAGGAAGAACGCCCAGCCATCCCTTTGCACTTTATGAGAGCTACTTAATTATGAGAGATTATGCTAGTGAATTGATTGACCCTCACACCTCGAAGCAGCAATTCGGAAGCTTGCAGGAAATGATTGGTGTTCGCTAATTAAGGATTGAGGTTTAATCGTATTGCGCCGTTATATACAGAATGATTTGCATTTCATTGGTGTTCAAGGTTGATCAATCAGCTCGCTTCCCTGTTAAGGCATCTCTGTACGACCATAAACTCCTTAGTTCAGTCATTTGCTAATGTTCCTACATTCTCTGTTGTTCCAAGAAGTGTTGTTCCGGCAATTGCACGTGTTCAAATAAGTGGTGTTCCGGGATTAGCATCTCTAAGTTCCAGCATTCCCTTTGTTCCAACATCTGCTTGTGTTCCAAGTGATGTTTCATTAATCTATGTTGTTCCTTCTACTGATGTTCCGACATATTACCTTGTTCCTAGAAGCGATGTTTCGGGATTAGCTCGTGTTCCTAGAAGTCTAGTTCAGGCATATGAATGTGTTCCCAGAATAGGTGTTCCAGCATTCTCTGATGTTCCAAGAAGCGAGGATCCAGCATAAGCTAATGTTACTACATCCCTTGCTGTTCCTATAAAGGGTGCATCCCCCATTTTACCTAGGAGAGCTGTGAAGGCATTTCCATTTGTTCCAATCCAATAAGTCCAATAAGTGTAGTACATTCATTTGGATAGAAGCGCTGTTCCTACAATCCCATTGTGTTCCTACAAGTGCTTACAATATCCCATGTTGTTCCTATAGGTGATGTACATTTGCACGTGTTCCTTTCATTAGCAAAGACAGTTGACCCAATTGAAGAACCGGTTGATTCAGCAACTAAAGCAGCACCGGCAATTGAACTTGAATCAGTCGACCCAGAACCAGTGAATATGCCAGTTGCACCAGTTCAAAAAGAAGTTGATCCACCTGCATAAGCAGTAGCTATAGCAAAGGCACCAGTTGTTTACCTTGAAGTTGAATCAGTTCAAGTGCCAGTATATGATCGAGATCGAGACCCAGCATCATCAGTAGTAGATTTAGTAGATCCAAAGCTACCAGTAGAATAACCAGAGTCCCTAGATCCAGAGTTTTATGTTCGTGAGCGAAACCCAGTTCCTACTGATGATCGTGAACGTGATTCAGTTTTCGATTGTCGAGAGGAAGAGCCGGACCCTTATATACGGATATATCTTGCACCTATTTCCCCGTCTGTGGTATGAGTAGCAGACCCTAGTGAGTAGCCTACCCGGCGTACCCATGATAGGAAAGCATACCCGTAAATAGCATCCCCGTCCAGATGATAAGCCTACCCCGCCCGTGGTAAGAGGCATACCCGGCTTTGGTATTTCTTCAGAGTAAGATGCTCGTAGTAGAGATTCTTATTATCGAGATCGAGACCCAGTAGCATATCTAGTAGCAGATCCAGTACCAGTAGTATATCCATATCCAGTTTGAGAGCGAGAGGAATAGCGAGATCCTGACCTATAGCCATCACCAGCAGTGGAAATAGCACCAGCAGTAAAGCCAGAAGCATAAGTAGTAATGGAAGAAGCACCACTAGCATCAAAGCCAGAAGCAGAGCCAGGTGCAGAGACAGAGGTAGATTCTTTGGATTCTGTCGATCCTGATCTTGATGCCGTTGATGCAGTCGATTATGCCCCTTTAAATGGTTCTGACCTTGATCTTTATTTATGACGCAGTTTATGCGGTTGATAAGGAAATACAACAACCGGGGGAGGGCCGCTCGCTTCGCTCAACAGCAGTCCGGCCCTCTCATTCATAACTGCAGATCAAGCGGGCAGCTAAGAAGACCATGAGGTGTGCGCATGAGGAAGAAACAAGGAACAAGGAACTCCAAGATGAACATGAAATAGGAGGACAGAGGGAGGAAGTCACCTCTCTTAAATCCCCATTTCACTAACTAACTCTAAGAAAATAACAAACCATGTATACTTTTTTTTTTCAGGAAATATGAGGAACAACCATGAGCATGAGTCCCCGCATGACCTTGAAAAAGAAGGAGAAATGAAAGAATGACAGTCTTAGGTCATTTTGAATATTCCCTTATAAATCAAGGGAATGAAACCCAACTAACAGGACTTAACGGACAGTTACTTGAGGAAAACCATTTTCTAATTGAAGTGCGAAAAGAAAGGAATAGAATAAGTCCATTCCCTAGGAAAGATCCAATAATTTTATGGTAATATTATTTTATGGTAACATTATTTTAGGGTCAGAAAGGAAGGAGAGCTTGCCTCATGACTTGCCTTATGACTTTAAACCATGAGGTCTGCACACGAGGACTTGCCTTATAGGTGACTTGCCTTACTCCAACGTGAGTTCTTGCCTTACTCTTCAACAACCTAAGAAACGGGAAAACCATGTAACCTAGAATTCAGGGTATTTTGATGCCTTCTGATAGACATAACCCTGATAGACATAACCCTTATCTCAAGGAAGGAACAGCTTAGAATGACTTAACAATCTCACCTTCTTATCTCCCATTATAACCTTACAACCAGGTCTACATGGATCCTAAAAAACAGGCATACAAAGTGATCAAGTCCCTAGAGAGAGCCTGGGTCTTTCCAATAGTCAGTATGGTTCAAAACAGGTATACACAGTTCCATTAAATGGGGTTCAACAGAGAGGGGGCAGGATAGAAGAGAGAGGGGACAGGCTCGTCTTTCCTTGTCTTTCCTAGAGTAAGAGTAATAGTAAGAGTAAGCACCTTGTATGGTCAGGTATGGTTAAGAGATAGAAGAGTAAGTATTTCCTCAGGCCCAAGAGATATAAGAGATGGTTAACAAGTCTTTCATCCAACTCCAAGAGTATTTCCTCAGGCTGGGGACACGTAAGTAATAGCGAAAGGCACCTTGAGTAAGGTCAGAGATCTCCTAGTAAGGTCAGAGATCTCCAAGGCAATCGACTCCTTATAAGAAAGAAAGCGTAATTACATATATAATATCGGGAAGAGATTCAAGGCCCTTTGTTTCTTCCCCTCAAAGACTGAGCTTTCAATAACCCTTCGAGCTCAGGGTTGTGATAGTCGGTAAGAGTAGGTAAGAGTCGGTAAGAGAAGGATAAGAGACCACGCATGCCACTTTCCTCAATACGTTACGCCTTCCTCAATACGTTAAGCCTTCGCTGCTTTCAATGAATTTAAGAACAAGTTTCGACAATTTCTTTCAATGAGAGCCTTTCTGCTTGCTGTCCATCAGGCCCTGATTCATTTCCCTCACTTGCTGATAGCACCAGCCCCTCAAATAATAACTGTCTCCACTATTGACCTCGTCCCACTATAAATCTTCCTATAATTTTCTCGAATTTTATCACCTTCACTATATCTCATCTCCGAGGCGAACTCGAAGTGATTTTACAAGAGCCGTTGATCACTTACGAAATAAGGTAGGTGGGTTGGGTAGGGAGGAACACAACTCTGCAGTATGGCAGTCGATAAAATAAGGTAGGAGGGAGAGGTGGGGGAGTGCATGTTATTCCGTAAGTAAGTAAGTGATCACTTACACATTCCAGTGCGTAGTTAAAGGCAAGGGCTGCGTAGTGCCAGTACGCGGTCGGTGAAGGGGTTCAGTGTGTTTCTTTGCGTTCTTCTTATAAAAGGTGTATTCCATCGCTGTATCGGTAGATTGCGTTGCCTCGACTTGCAGTAGTGGATCGGGGTTGGAAAGTGGCGGTGTGGTCAATCTGTACATAGAGAGTCCAAGGGGCTCAATCTAAAGGTGGTATCTCGAGGTGGTATCTCAAGAAGGTATCTCAAGAAGGTATCTCAAGAAGATCTAGGTGATTCCCGCACTCAATTCATCAAAGGTCGAGGGTATGCATGGATGTGCTCGCCCATTCATTCGTTCGGGTGGCTGTTCGTTTCGTTCTGGCTGAAAGATTTGCCTGTGGCTTAATACTAAAACTAGAAGGAGAAGGATTCCCTCGGAACGGGAGAGAGCAGCATTAATGTACTCACTCGACCTTTTCATCAGGATAGCTTATTCTTATTTAAGGGGAGAGGTGCAGCATGAGAAAACTCCACCTCGACGAATGGTTGTAACAGCAGAGAGGTGCCTAGAACAAAATTGTTTCGTTGGCCTCCTGCCAACCCCTAACAACTAACGCTGAAGCTCTTTATTTACACGACTCACAACTTAAGACATAGCATCAAGTGCTGTGCGAAAGACGAACGGGCAAAAGATGTGGGACGGGAAGAAGGATGACATCAGTAGTGAGTCAACTGCTGCTACTGGCTCCCTATCTTCCAGCAAAAGCATCCAGGCGGGATAGATTGCCACTCGGCATTGGATGGCATCTGAACTTCATCAATCTCGGCTTCTGCTGACGTGAGTAAATAGATTCTCTTTTATCTCCCCCCATTAGGCAATGAGCCATTTATGCATCCAGCACAACCTTAGATAGAAAGTGCTTCTCTATTATATTACCCGTACATCAGGTCACTCTTCCAAGTTCTTATTATTTAAGGGCCACGCTCGACTCATAAATAGGGAAAAGCTCGCCCTATTCCACATGGAGAAATAAAAATGATTTGAATGCCGCAACAACAACCCCACCCGGCCATTTCCTTTCGGCGGGGAAATTTTCCCAATGAATTCATCTATGCCGGGGTCTATATTCGACTATTGAATGAGATCTTTGGACGAAAGTCAAATCAGGTACAGTTAAGCATGCTCCTTTCCCCGTTGGCTTTCCCTAATCCATACTCACTGGATTAGAGGGAGAGTGGGCTCGGTCAAATGAGTGTCGACCGGAGGGCTCTTGTCTTTTGGACCTGGGTATGTATAGAGTAGTTATTGACGAATGCGTTAGTGCGCCTACGCCTCGCCATTAATCCGATTGGACCCAACAACCAGAGGAATTTAAACCAGAAGCCAACTCTTTCATTTATTGTCTAAGGTTGGGTCTACCTGGAATAATTGCTTGTTTTTGGGGTGGAATCAATTTTGCGATTCGAGCGCTAGGATTCCAGTTTCAACTATCTCATTCGTCAGTCGAGGGTTCTGAATCAACCTGATCGATAAGGAATTGACACATCCATCTTTTCTTCATTTGATCTTGCTTGCCCCGCTAACAGAAATGGGTTGACTCACTTCCGGGAGAAATACGCACCGAATGAACTTCCTTACTTTATTACATATATAAAACTTCTATCCATGGTTAGGTGTAGTCGCAGTGGATCGAATGGGAAGCCACCCACCTTATTGAGTTAGAAGGAGTGGGAAGCCCGGTAGGTGGTTATTGGGTGAGATGTAGACTGAAACTAGGTCGGTTGTGTATGGCCTTACACACGTCTACTCGACCTAGCCTCACGGTGGATCTGCAGGCAGGCCCCGATGGTTAGTGTTTCCCTCCTAAGCTTACTAAGTAAGGTGAGCCGTCCTTCCTGGTCCCGGGCCCGTGGGCATACCAACCTGAGCTACAGCGAGCGAATAAGCTTCTTGTTGTCTCCCTTTGAAATAAAATAGGCTTACTAAGAATAAGTACAATCTATGAATAATGTGCCCCAGTAACGTAAGTAAGGTACTACTAGCCATAGTCTCCAGACACTAATAGTCGAACACATGCACTAAGAATAACTCTTACAATAGAGTTGTTAAGCCTTAGAGTAGTGCTTAAAGCCAGCAGTTGTCTACATATGGACTTAACAATAATAATCTCTATTATGATGTCACCCACATTTGAACCACCAGACGATATTATATTGAGTTATCAATGGCCTCTCAGGTTCGGTCCAGGCACAAAGCTTGGTTGGACAAGAAGATGAGAACTTCACATGACGTGTTGTTGTTCCCAATATGATATCAAATATCTACGTGATAATCGCATCTCTACGTTTAACTTGTCCATTGTCATTTGTAATCTGAATATGCAATCTGATGATATGAATATGAAAAAGTCCCATGACGGTACACAGGGAAGGAAGGGGCCACCCCGCATATCGATATTGGTGTGATGGCTTGTGGTGTGCACTTGGATTGCTTGGTGGTGAAGGCTAATGGTTCCCGGTTATTCTCCCCTCCCTGATGGAGGTTTGGCCCGTTGTACTTGGCTTTTAGTTCTAGGCTTTTTGTGAATGGTTTCATATAGCCACTGGTGTCGGCGTATGATCCTAAAAATTGATATCAACGTATATGACAGGCGGTTGTCAATCTTTAGAATGGTTCATCGACAGACACCACATGGGTTCTTTCTACAGCTTCGAACCACCTTTCTTTAGCGCCTCAACTTTCACCTTTTGCCAAGAGCCAGCCCAGGTGTTGCTGCTCCAATCTATAAGACACATCGCATATCTACGGGATACTTGCCTGAGAAAAGAAGAAGTATCCAAATAAATCACATTTGTATACACATATGATACTAGCATCTCTATGATTAACTTTGCATTGTAACAACAAATAATACCATGCATAAAGATCACACTAGTCAACTTGTTTCTCATAACCTGTGATAACAATGCTGCTTTGAACACCATCCATGTATAAGCTAGTTAAGAGTTAAAGTAAGTATCTCACCTCTTTAGAGAAGTAAAGAACCAGGAACAGAAGCTGGAAGTCTGTAGTAGTGCCAGTGTCTATGCAGCTAATGCAATTACCAGTATTTATTATGCACTTGTATTTATGCACTTGAGAATGTATGGGAAACATGGTTCTCTCTCTCAGAATAAGTACTAATCCACACATAACATAGGGTCGTAATATCAATCAAATATTAGAGCTAAACCACTAGATGCACACATTTTTATTGTCCGTTGACTAGCATTACCATACTAGAGATGGAATTCTCAATTCTCACCCATGTGTCTTTCGAAGATCCTGGTGTCTTTCGAAGATCCTGAGGTGCATCGTAAGTAAGGCCATTATCAATCAAATTGCAACAACTCCTGTTCGGTACCTGGCTAAATCGAGATGTTCGTAAGTAACAAACATGTCTCATTGCTTGGACTGATGGGAACTCCTTCTTTAGGGCACTTTATCTTTATATAAGCGAGCATTCAAGTTTAGGAGCTCAAGGTTTATACTAATACTGATACGGGTGGCTCTTATCCGGCCATAAATCTATCTCTATCTATGGTACGGGGAGCAATGTAGCCGTCACCTATTGTACGGGTTCGGGGACAATGATCCAGCCACAATATTGTAGAGGGAGCTATGATCAAGGTTAAAGAGCTATTGTTTAGCATAGAGAAAGTATGTTCCGGTAAGTCCGGGTTGAAACCCTATATCCGGTCATCACTTAAGAGAGTTAGGCTACTTCCTTATCTATGCATGCTTAGGAGATAGGAATTACCAGCCCAATAGAAGTACGAGGCTACGTACGAAGGGGGGTTATTCCTCCGAACCATTGTACGAGTACCGGTATAAGATTGAAAAAACTAGAGACTTCGCTCTATCGTATGGGTTTTATAATATATATATAACGATAAGGCCCTTAAGGGAATAATCTACCTTTGATCAAATTCACTTTATAAAAATATATACAATCTCTAGGAAGGAATTATTGGAAGTCCTTCTTTGCCGGCTTCCAACCCTTCTCCTCTGGTTGGTGCTCGGGCTAGCCGGGTTCGCCTTGACCTTTTGGGGCTTTGATCCGGAAGTCACCGAAGCCAGTGAACCCAGACGCGATACAATCCAAACAGCTCATTCGCCGCCTTTTATCAGAGGTTCGCACCTTATCTGTATGTATGGCTTAACATCTTGACGGGTCTGTGAGGCTTATTCTATGGTCTTTCATCAATCATGGCTTAATACCTTTTATTGACGGGTCTGGCTTATTCTATGGTCTGTCATCTCCTGTCATGCCGGGGGATTGGGATTGGTTCGGGAGGGAGTTCCCGTACCCCCTTACCCCTACTGCTCGCTCTTGTGTGGGGCCTAGCTGGGTTGTTGGCCTCCTAACCTTTAGCTTGTGTGGGGCCTGACCTTTACAAAAGTGTGGTCAAATATATTGCATATATGAATATAATATATATAATATATATTATATATTATATATATTATATAACATAAAATGAAAATAACAAAAAACAAAACCAAAATATATATCAAAACGAAATTTCAAATGCCAAATATAACCACATGACTCGTGCGCAGCTAGGGCACTCATGCACAGTCGACAGTCGCATGTAGAGCAGAGTGCCTCACTCATGCAAAATTG
>Ga0316213_1000084_pt1 | contig 13431 bp, 12 predicted proteins | sample NRE2metagenome_FD_207798 | JGI IMG/M metagenome (GOLD analysis project Ga0316213, IMG submission 207798) | Spruce roots microbial communities from Maridalen valley, Oslo, Norway - NRE2 | ecosystem: Host-associated > Plants > Roots > Unclassified | place: Norway: Oslo | collected 2017-09-14
AAGCAAGGAGATTCATGGATGGGATGGATGCCCAGTCAGCATTGACCCAGCCAGACTCCATTGCTAGGAGATCCCTCCCTACCTTAACTTTCATGTTAGTCCCTGCTACCCCACCTGCATAGTTACCCACCTGAATAACTAGACCTTGTCTCCCTATACCACGAACTTCATTAATCGCTTAGTCGGTACTTACAGACCTTCTCTTCTCAGGAACGGATGGATCAACCAACCTTACCCTTTCTTTCTTACTGCCTTTCCACAATACCTCCTTACTCACCATAATACCTAGACCTTTCTCCATATACCACTTGCTCAATTAATTGCTTAGTCGGGAGGGACTGCCCCTCCCAGCCCGATAAGATAAGTCTAGTGCAGTAGCAACAAAGCATGGATGATTAAAGCATTATAGGGAATTATAGGTCTTAAGGTAACTATAAGAGACATAAAAATAAAGGAAGGTAGGTCTATTCTTAGCGATGCAGTGGCTTCTAATTGATGAATCGTATCCACCTCGGCGAGAACAATAGGTAATACGCCCCGGAGATGGATGAATTCAGTGTTATGTAAGGCTGGTAATGCTGTATGAAGCCCGTACACCGGTGCTTTTTCTATGTCTACTCTATAGCCCTTCATCCAATCCAATGCTGTAAGTCTTCTATCTAAGTTCAGCAGGTAATGGAGCTAGTCTATCAAGACAAAAGTTATGTTGGTAGGTCGCACTCACATGAATGCGAGTAGGCAGGCAGCCAAATAATGCCTACCCCCCTCCACAAAGCATTGGATAAAGGCAAGTGATAGTTTGGAAGCTCGTACAACGTCGTAAGTTTGGGGCATTCTTAAGTTAGGTAAGGAGTAAATATAGGTTGTTGAAGCAGGTGGGTTGAACAGTGAGCTCTTGATAAAATGGGAGTAGAGTAAAGGTAGCAATGCTGTGCCCACGCACGCACCCACTAAGCAAGCCTGTCCAATATAAAAGTTAAGGTCAGCCGGTCTATCAATGGTTGATGAAAGGTTGTTGGTTGATTAAAGTTCCCACGCACGATGAGAAAAGGTAATAGGTCTAAGTGCTAACCGACCCAAGCTCATACAAAAAAGATCTGGAGTCTGATTGTATTTAATAAAAGAAGGCAGTTCTGACGATCCCACAAAAGGTAGGTATCTGTCCAACCTGTCCAACATAAAGTAATCCTGTAGGCTTTCGCAGGTCCTTCCTCCCAAAATCCATGCCATGCAAGTAGGGCGTGTGGTGAAGTTGTTTGAGGAAGGGATTTTATGGACTATGGAACTCAATATCGATCCGGATCTGAGTAACCTGTGTCTGCCTACCTGGCTCTGTGCATGCATGGAACCAGGCGAAGATAAGCTGTAACTAGACACTCTACTCTTACTCTTGGATGATAGTTAGATCATAAAGAGAAGATCGCGTAAGGTGCCGTAAGGCCGCTTGCCTGTTAAGGGAAGGAAAGATTGGTAATTTATAAATCTCGAAAGGGAACCGGATGCTTTTTCAAAAAGCAAAAAACTCTGCTGAGCCGGAGTGGCCAGACGAGCGAAGGAGCACATTTCAAATTCAAGTTTCATTTCGAATACCATTGTCGACCAGGCCCTTTGGAAGTGCAAAGTAAGAGTGTGAGAGACGAAAGCCGGATTGCTTTCTTAGTTTCGGGTTGACTTCGACCTGATTGACAATTGTTGCAAAAACCTGGTGACTTTCCTGAGAGACGCTAGCTGGCCTGCTAGCTTTGTTTCGGTTCGACTCCGAGCGTATCTGTCCACTCTTTATGATTTAACCATTTATTATGAACGTCATGTATTATTATATATGTAATTACGTATAATAAAGTAACTAGAGAGATAAGAAAGAGAAGACACAACTCTTTTGTTTGATAAAGTGCAAGCTCTTCTGGTAAGGGATAACCTTACCCTTATAGCTCAGGTCCTGATCTTACTGAGCTATGCGTAAGACCAGGATACTCTTGCGGATCCCAGTAATTAGAATACGCATCGATAGGTCGAGCTAGACATACATTAGGGAGCGGTAGAACCATGGATAGGTTTGTTTCATGAGGCTCTCTACGAATGAATACGAGAGAGAACTAAACTCATAGGCAGGCAGTTCAGAGCTACTCCAATCCAAATCTAAGAAGAGATGTTTATGGGACCGGTTAGCAGTGATCTCGGGAAGAGCCGGGTGAAAAAGAATGAGAAAGGGGCTTCTTTCTTTACCTACCTGAGCAGAGCTCAAGTACTCCTATATTTCTTCCCCTAAAAAACACACTCTTCCCCTCAAACAAGCAGAAAGGATCTTACCTTAACACCGGGACCTTACTGCTCTAGGGGAAGCCGACCAGTCTGGACTGTCGGGGCCCCATCAAGTCAAGGAGGTTCGTCTAGGTTTCCAAGAAGGGGGAAGGGTCAAAATTTGTATAGGATACCCTCAGGAGTCCCTACCATCACGCCGAGGGGCCCTCAGGTGTCCCTCCATCACGCAGAGGGGCCCTATAGTATAAGGTTTCCCAACATGCCGGGGACCTCAAAAATAACACACACACGAACATGTATTCAGAAATAAAAAGTATTATGGAATTGCTATATTCCTGTTATAAAATCTTGGAAAACATTCAGAAAATTATAGATTACATTAAGTTACTGATATATTTCGTAAAGATGATGCTCAGAAATAACTGGTTATATTTAGGTCTGATCTTTATATATGTGGCTCTGTTCTTTTTATATCGCGCGAAGGTGCCGTAAGGCCGCTTGCCTGTTAAGGGAAGGTAATGCTTTATTTCTGTAGGAAAATTTTAGATTGCGTGAATACGATATTAAAGCCCTCAGATGACCCTCAGCTTTCGATTAAGGCTATTAATATAATAAAGGTAGGGGGATGGGCCTCTTATCCCTAAAGTGTCACTCAGCAGTCCCTCAGGATTAAATCAGTCAAGGTGTCCCTCATGCGCCCCTCAACTCAGTCTCAGCATCAGTAAAGGGGTTAGCCGCGTCCCTGGGTACACCACCCAGGGGTTGTGTACCCTATACCTATACATTCCTCTGGTGTCCCCTCACACTCCGAGGGGCCCTATAGCCTGGTTTTCCGAAACATGCCTCGGAACCTGACACCCCGGGTCGACCCAAAACAATTGAACACATTGAAATGACCATGATTTGGATCAATCAGCCAGGGAGGGCTCTAAACTTCCAGCCAGGCATGGCTCTAAACAAGCTTCTGTGGTCCCCTTCATTTGGTAACAAGCTTCTGTGGTCCCCTTCATTTGGTAACAAGCTTCTGTGGTCCCCTTCATTTGGTATAATTGGTATGGGTTATATGGTTCCATTTTATTCGTTTATATTCCTATGTTAGTTATCATTATTTTAATCAATCCGCCCAGCATGTCCGTAAACTGCCACCCAGACATGGATATGGACATGCTTATGTTGCGTGCTGATTTGATCATTAGCTCTATTGGTGACCCCGACAGGGAGACTTTGGTGATCTGTGATAAAAGTGTTAATACGTGGTGTATTGTTGATGATGTGGTGGAGAGTTGGTTCATGTTTGATGTAGTTCAATTTGTACCGGGAGGTACATGAGCTTTCAATTACTACTATTAATACCTTTGCCTCATCTAGAACTTTGTTTTACGGTTTACTTCGACCTGATTGATATTTGTTGCAAAAAACCTGGTTACTTCCCCCGAGATACACTAGCTTATTTGCTTTATTTTATTTCATATTGAACCGGAGCTATTGCAGCATTCGATGGAGTTGGGAAATAAGAAACACGTCCCATGAGCTTAGTATTCTCTCTAGACACACAACACAGCTGCATGGATCTGTACCTTTAGTAGCGACGATGGGAGATACGAAAGCTGGTTTGCTTTCTTAGTGAAAAAAACCTGACAAAAGCAGCTACCCCGAAGAAATACTACTCTTCGAGAGACGAAAGCTGGTTTGCTTTCTTGGGGGGATTTATTATAAGAAGGGGGCTTTATCCCTTAAAGAATAATAGTAGGGTTCGGGTTTGACCGGTTCACTCGCCCTCAACACGACAGCTGCTCATTATTGGCGGCTACTTTATTGCTAATTCCCCTTTTCCACTGGTTTTGATCTGCCCCGACCTAGACTGAAGTGCCCCATTTATATATTTAAAGGCAATCCAACCTTCCCATCCAAGAGACCTTTCTTTATGTTGTCCCTGCCTGAAAAGACAAATAGGGGGTGGAATGGAACCAGAAAGGCATGATGCCGATCTTGCGGCCGCCAAACCGAAGAGGGCTAGGCCATGCTACGGATATGCTCACTATCTTGCTAACGAACGCCCCCTATTTATTATTGCATCTTTGAGAGCCTATTATAAGTAAGGGCAGGCGGAGGTATATAAAGAAAGGATACAGGTGGGTTGCTTGGTAGCCTTAGAATAATGCCTTCCTCCCTGTGCAGTCAGTTAGTCATGCATGAACGGACGGGTATCAGGCTACATTGAGGGGTTCTAAACTGGTTGGGCTGGGGTTATATGTAGTGCCCATCAGAATCCCGTAGCGTAGCGATAAGCAGAGGCTGCCTGTGGGTGGGATCCTTCCTTTAAGGAATAACTGCCTTAGTAAATACTGCCTGAACTTAGTGATTTATTTTACGGGAGGCTTGGGTGGGCTGAACTGGTTTAAATTATCTATGCCTACTTTAATACTTTCTGTTGGACAGCTAGTTGGATCGTTGGAACTGCCTTATTTCATTGAGTGAGGAACTACTCCCAGCGGAGCGGAGATTGGAACTGCTTGGTTCAATACTGCCTCATCCAACTTATTTTCTTTAACAACCTCACCTCTATTTCATACCCAACTTAGTTATGGATGCCCACACCGTGCCTTGCTTCGAACAGGAATCTGGGGTACAGCCAGCACTATTCTATTTACCTTTTAACCTACTACCTTCCCTTAGGAATTCTTCTGGGTAACACTATTACCTTGGATTTCAGGCTTCTACTCCTCATTAATTAGAATCAACTCCATTGCTAGGAATATTAACCTACCCGCCTTTAAGTTAATGCCTGCCTGCTTCCTTCCTCCATTAGATACACTTCGACAGCGAACTAATGAAGGGAGATCTATGGTTGAGGGTCGATAGAGGCTTTCTATTGAGGGTCGATCAATCAATCCATATATAGATAGGCCTAAAGGTTTCTCACTTCCATCCATGCATTCATTCTAGCTAGTCTCGAGTTCTTCCTTCCCACCCATTCCCTATATATGGGGCAGAAAGATTAAGTTCTGTGCATGCATCATCCCAACTACAAGCTCCGGACACGCACGACATATCAACCAACGATCTCCACCCACACATCAATGCCATGGAATGGTTATAATTGACATCAGCCCCGATCCCACACATCAATGAAGCCCACATCAATGGATCAACGATCTCCTTCCCCTCTCCCCTATCCCTCGGCCTATCGCACATGCATAAATGGGCATGAAACGCCCCCCAGCAGGTAGGTAGGTAGGTCGAGCATGATAAAGAAAGCCCTCAATTCCCGAATCGATTGATCTCCGCTCTGATACGGTTCACATAGACGCACTTAACTCTCATGAAGGAAGTAATGAAACCGCTTCAGGAGAACACATGCAAGTTGGGCTGGCTTCCCGGGCAAAAGAACCAAAGAGCGCCGATACCAGCCAGATAGATCCATCCGCTTGCTTTCGTAAGGACGAAAGGAATTGACGACTCTACCAAGGCCCTTACACGTTACAGCAAGCCAGCCTTTCCTAAATTCGTAACCGTAACCCGAACCCCTAACACAGACAGAACAGATAGGGCAGGGAAAGAGCACCTACCTGTTTTATTCTCTATTTTGATCCCTATTGTGATCCCCTAAGCCTGCCCCGAGACAGCGAACTAAGATACCTTGGAGGGCCTTTAGGTAGGCACTCGTTCGCTCGACCGGAAAGGACGCTTATGCGAATAGTTGTGGTTGAAGCCAGCGAAGATGGTAGGTTGTTGCGGTAAAGATTGATGATACACGTTCTTCCTAATGATGGTGAAATGGACGACACAAGTATGAGCTTATGCATCGTAATATAAGCAAATTCTATCTCTTCATCCTCTATCCTCTAACGCGTATGAAATCTTATTATGCGTGACACCCTTTAGGATTGAACTTGGATGATGATGACTTGAGTTCACTTCACTTAACTTAATGATGAACATGAGTTTACTTTTATTCACTTGATGATGAAGCTATTTCCTCAATCCACATTAGTTAGGCTATTAGATGATGATTATTAATATTGATAGGCTACTGAGTTGCAATGGATCCGCAACTATAATGTCTCTTTCATGACGGAGGGTAAATTCAATATGACGGAGGGCAGCAAATTTGATGATGAATGGATGCTAGCTTTGATGGGGCTTCCACTACCTTATAACTTATCAGCGGGATGGATGGGGACCACCTAGAAGATGATATTCTGCGATTTGCCTATAGAAAAAAGAGACTTCGGGACCCCCTATACATCCTTGACCTCTCGACCCTCCATCTCGAACTATACCCTCTGCCCTTGACCCTTTACCCTTACCCCACGGAACAAACAGGGAACTGGCCTGGGCTACTCAGCTTGCCTACTCTCGATTAGAAACAGTAAGAAGACATGCTACTTACGAGCATTTCAATTGAGTTACACTGATTGGATTTTATTTTCAATTGATTAGTCTTCTCAAAGGAAGGACAAGGTGAAGGACAAGGACGAGTCCGCTGGTATCCTCTGGGGCTCGATACAAGGCTGGGCTTAATAGTGATTGGACAGACATGAAGTGAAATGAAAGACAGATCTGAAGTGAAATCAATACATACTTTAGTTCAATGAAATTCACTATCTATATCTCTAGAAATAATGAAATACAGATTTTATGTTAAATCCATCTCTAATAAATATATACATCTCTATACAAGAATCTCTACATCTCTTTAATCCATATAATTGTTCAGTTCATATACGTTAAATCTATATACGTTCAATTATTACCCCATTCCGAGAGTATGTGTTAGGTGCACGGATACTTATTTGAGGATTCTGCTTTGGCTTCTGCTTTTGCTGGCCGTATCGGAGCGGCCAAAGGGGACGGCTTTAAGGCCACTCTATGAAGTGAAGTCATGTAAAGAAAAAAAAAGATTGAAGCTGAGCGAACCAGAAAAGAAAGAGCGAAATTACATATATAATACAGCTAAGTCTGCTAAAGCGTAATTACATATATAATGATATATCTCCTTGTATACGATATTCTACGAGATTATGTACGATCGATTATGAAAGAAAGAGAGTATCAGGTAGTTGGTTAGGTAAAGGCTGACCAAATAGAATTTCGTCATCTCGCGCAACCTTCGGTCCATTGAGAAGAAAGCGTAATTACATATATAATTAATTACTGGAATAACCGCATTTGAAGCATTCAAAAGGTTGGCGTCCCTATGGTTGGTGCCAATATTATATACGTAATTTCAATTGATTAAATAACGCCCGATCGAGGAAGGATGGCTCGCCCGACCCAAGAAGGGCGAGGAAGGAACTAGCTTTCTTCTGAAAGAAGGAAGGAAGAGAGCGTAAAGACATACTGTCTTTCAGTTTCAGTGTTTGGCGTTGTTATAAATAAGTATAGTTTTGCTTTTTTCTCTTCTTTAAAGGCTTTTGAAGCAAATGGACCTAAGATGGATGAAGGGCAGTAAGCCAGCAAGCATTCCATCCATCCTTCCATAAGAAAGATAGGGGTGGAACGTGGCTATTAATATAGGGAGAGAATCGACCGGAAAGCCGCACTCTCTCTCGAATAAATGAAATTAGGTAGGGCATGCATTCATTTAGGCACTCCGTGGCTAGGGAGAGGGGGTTGAGGATCCTCAAAGGCCAATCTTTAGACATTTCTAGATCTCTCTTTCTTTGACGGGTCGAGCGCTCTCCTGACGAGTGGTTGAGTCCAGAGTTAGTTAGTTAGTGAGGGTTGCCTTTGGACCCTCGGAACGAGCGAGTAAGGTCTTCTGTAGCCCTTATATATAACCTGCCTGGGAGTGGGGCGAAGCATATGAGATGGGCTTTGGCTTATGGTCGTATCCATAGTGGGACACCGGGCAGCTTCTTTTATGAGGAAGAACTAGAACTAGCTCTCTCTCATTCGACGGAATCTTCACTTGGATATTACGCCACTCGAAAGGGATATTAGCCAGCCACTAACCTAAATCCACTTGGCATGATCGGGGAAGGAAGTCCTTCTTCTTTTCCGAGCGGTAGTGATTCTGGTGGAATTGGACCTAAATAAGCCAAACCCAAATGGTGTACTGGCCGGTTGGTTGTATCTAGAATGCAGTTCCTTCTACCGAACGGTGGCGATTCACGCTTGCTTCTTTCAAAGGCAGGCGAGCCACTCCCAGCCAGGTTATAAGGGCTACAGACGGCAGACCTTACTTTCCCAGGTACCGACATCCATCAAAGGTTCGATTCTACTCCAGCCAGAGAAAGATAGTTGGCTAATAAGCTTCAGTTGGCTAATTTGTCACAACCTTCAACGTTGCTCCGATCATGGTAGACATATTCGCGCCCTGTTCTTTCGTTGTTATAGTTCGGCTCCCTCTCGATGCTAGAGAGAAAAGAGGCCTCGCAGCTACACAATGAATAGAGAACCGTTTACCACCCCACCCACGCTGATCGGCTGCTTCCTTCAGTCATAGAGAGAGAAAATGTATAGGCAGGCAGGAATGAATGCGCTGTGGCTCGCTATAGTGTAGTGTGAGGCCCTTACTCGTTCGACCGGTTAGGGAAAGAGTGAGCTTGCTCATCTTCTTTCCATCCAATAGAGTAGAGCCAAGAGGTTTTCTCTTACCTACCTTACGTACGATATTCTTTGTTTAAAATAATGCTTCGGGGAGGGAGCGCATTGGACTTATTCCTATTGTAATTACCCATCTACTAGAATTGTGGAGAAGATATTAAATATCGCTCGTGGGAACAACAAACAGTAATCACCCCTTCGGACGCAGAGCCGGGACAAGGGGATATATATAAGGGCTCATCGGATGCGGAGGATGAATAGTGGGAATCATCTATAGCTCCGTGAATCACCCTATTGGCCCATATAACAGAGAGACATCTCGATGCGACTCTTAGTTAAAGCATACTCGCTCTACTCGTTGTTCCAGCCGACTATACTCGTTCTTGTTGTTGCCGACCCGGCCCTACTTGGAACATGTGGACTTCGTAGGGGTAATGCTTCTCCAGCGCCCCGAAGCTTTCCCGCTGCCTGATGGATTAGGTGGCTGTAACTCACCTGCCCCTAAGAGCTCTATCTCTATCCCCCTTTTCACATCTCCCTTTTCTTTTCTTTCAAGGGGGTTTAAATCAATCTAAAGTTAAGGAGTTCTTCTTACTTCTGATTAAGCTAAAATAATAATACAGTTGAGAGTGGGATTACCCACGGAATTCTTAGTGCATCAAAGTGCTCTGCTCCCCCGGTCGAGAAAAAGGGATCACTCTCCCTCCAACCTAATGTGTCGGGCCGGGAGAGGGGGGAAGAACCAAGCCCTTTCTTATTCATTAGAGAGAGTAATGTCACCCGCATGATGAGACGAAACCGCGGAAAAAGAGTGAAACAGATCGGGCCGCGCGCTGGTTGTTCTCACACAGGTGCTGCATGGCTGGCTATCGTCAGGGCAGATTGTGTTTGTGTCAGTTCCATTCCCCTCCCTGAGGTCGGAGAGGGGCCGGGAAGAGGACACTTTTCGAAAGCAGTAGGTATGGGTAGAACCTCGAGGAAAAGGGAACTTTTCGTGGCATCTGGTAGTGGTGCAAGCATCTATTCAAGTGAGCCTCTAGTCGTAGGTCCTAAGATCCAGATGATCCAGTCGATGAAGCAGTCGTTTCAGCACCGGTACTAGGAACCACCTATAGTGTAGACAGAAGCATAGGCAAGAGCAGAGGAAGCAAGGGTAGGTGCATCAGTAGAGTCTATTGATTCTGTTGATTAGAATCTTTATTCCGTAGTTTATGAAGCTGCTGATTTACCTTTTCGAGCATATCCATTAGTATAACCAGATGCACCTAGGGCAAAGGAAGCATTTTATATAAAGGCATCTGTAGATTAAGCCCTTGATCCAGCTAAGATAGCACCAGGAGCAAAGCCAGTAGCAGATCCATACCCATAGCCATAACCAGATGCATAGCAACGTATATAGGAAGTACCAATAGCATATCCATATCCAGGTACAGGTTAAGCAGTCGATTCTTCTGTCTACTCTGTTGATCCAGTACCATCAGTAGCATATATAGTAGCAGAGCTAACAACACTACTAGGCATAGGTTGGGACCGAGCAAAGGCATAAGTAGCAAAGCAAGTAGCAACGATAGCATAAGTATATTCTACATAACCATAGCCTACAGTAGTAGCATAGGAGGCAGGTGCAGGTACAGGTGTACCAGTATATCCAGTCGATGAAGCACCCGTAACAAAAGCATAGGTTGGTCCATCAGTGTATCCCGTAGAGATAAAGGCAAGAGCACCACCAAAGGCACCAGTACCAGCACCATCACTAGAGGCAAAGGTAGCAGCATCTAAGCCAGTATCTGGGCCAGTTGGCTTCACGGAAAAGGAAGGAGTTTAAGAACTACCATCAGTAGTAGCCTAGGTTGATTCATACATAAGCTGATGTTCCGCCCTTTCCTCCTGTAAGTGAGCTTGTACTATCACCATCTCACTAAGCATCCCTTACGGTTTTCAAGCCATAGGTGGACCTTGTGGACCGAAGATGAAACTGAAAGAAAGCCTAAAATTATTGTTAATGAAACCTATGAACTGAATGCTACTTGTTTCATAACTGAAAAGAGGGTATTTCCTGTATATAGGGATGCCTTATAGGAAATAGTATATTAGCCCAGCTTCTAGGGTGTTCAGCGGTATAGTAGTAGCTAATGATAGTAGTTTGTATGCAAATATAAAAGAGTTGTTTATGCTTTTGGTATGCTTTATTATTAAACCTTTTCCATCTTCTGCCATTCCCTTAGAAGATCTACTCTGCGAGATGCTATATCCCCCGGTGCCTTGGATGGATATATAGTCTCTCCATCTGGAAAGGAGGGAAAGGCAGTGGAAGGAAAGGCAGGACTCCACGCGCACTGGACCTTCACTATAGTAAACCTTAGAAAAGCTACGAAGTGCCCAGATTAATAGGGCTAGTGCTTATAGGGAACATAGGCCTTTACCTGGGACCGGAACATACTCAGCCTCTTTAACGGAAGGATTAAAACTGGCCAACCGAACAAAGTTCTCCCTTGCTCTCTCTTCGTTCAAGCAAGTAGGTCTAAGTGAATATTTTATATATTCACCGATACGTGACGAGATGATGGTGGTGGAGAAGCTGGAACCGGATCTGCTAGTGGTTGTTATGAATCTGCCCCCGTCCCTGCTTCCCCTGCCTATGTGCCTACCTCTATCTCTGGTGCATAAACTCGGTTCATGGGCACTGGATCTTGATCTGTGTCCGGAATGGGATCTCCAATGAAGAATGGATCCGGAACAATACAATAGAGGTAGAGACAGAAGTGAAAGCTGTTAACCCCGCATTTGAACCAGTCCTAGCTCCCCTTCGCCCCGTTCCAAAGCGAGTAGTTGCAGAACCTCCAGGTGCAAAGCCAGTGGGTTTAGTTTACTGAGTGGTTGGAGCATTGCCTGTAGCAGGAGCAGCGGTTCGAGCAGCAGTTTCATATACATATGCATAGCCCACAAAGGTAGAGTCAGCACCCGTTGTTGTTGATTCAGTTGTTTCAGATCCTACAGAAGCAGATCTAGGCGCAGAAACAAAAACAGGGATAGCACCACCCATAAAGGCAAAGCAACAGAGAAAAAATAGTGATAGCAAGAACAAACGATATCCATGTCCAACAGTCAATGAAGAACAACAGTATATAAGAAAGGGAAGCTGAACGTACCACCAATCCCCGAGGTGGCCCATAATAGGTGCTTCGTATATTATCCAGAATATGCCGTTCTCCTTGAGTTTCGATATCGTTGGAATTTGCCAAAGAGCTGATTCGATCCCACCAGGTTAGCTGCCCACTGCCCTACGCGGCAGACCGTTGAGCCTCCATGATCCTCAAAAAGGCAGTGATCGACTTTCTCTCTTAGGACGTCAATCTTATTTGGTTGGTTCCCCCATGCGTACTGCATACCAATAGATCCCACGTATCTCTATGAAGAGGAACGATTTACGATTCAAATGACTACCGGAAACTCAAGTGAAGTGATGTGCCCGGACAGACGATAGAGACCAAAAGCACCTAAATAATTGTTTATCATATGTATCCAGCTTCGCCCCGTTTCAAACAACAACCAACGAACGGGAAAGTTTCATGTCGGTCTCTGGCAACTCCCCCTGTTCCATTGGTACAGCGCCATCGGATCCCACGTATCTCCGTAGAAGGAGTGATCGGCATGACTTGAAGAGCGAATTCAGGAGGAAAAGCTTCAATGTACAGGGAAAAACTATGAGCCGTATGGCTCCACCTTCTACTCCCTTCGTACAGGGTAAGCCAAGTACAACTGAATCGTAGCTCCTCGTTCGTTCGCCCTCTGAATTGGTACTGGATCGGAACTTCAAACTGCGCGGATTATGGATTTCGGGGCCTAGCCCCACTTTAGATTATTTCATCTGCCTAACTCGATTAGTAAGGTTCGGTTCCAATAAAGGGGGGGCGAGCTTTTAAGTGTAACCATCTTTTGCTACCTAACCGTATGAGAAACAAGAATTTTCACTAGGCCGACCTGCAGGAGCACCTTGCATTTTTAAGGAATTCTAGAAACGATTTGCGCTTTCCCCAACTATTCGGGGTGCCTGTAATACCGCCAAGTTGACCCGAGCAGCTTGATCTTTGAATGAGTCATGCGTTTGATCTTGGCCCAGCACTTCCGCTTATAGGTCACGGCTTAGCTTGTTAATAAAATGCATAAGCAATTGGATACCCCGGTTAATATGCTTTTTGACTGGTTAACCAGATACCTTAAACCTATCAGGACACTCTCGATCGTGTATACACTGATAGTTCCTGAGTTTCCCACTCCCCTAGTCACAGGCCCTTCCGGAGGAGCATTTTGATGAGTCATTTTGTAAGGTTGTGACAAGGCCTGACGAGTAAGGGGTTACGACAAGGGCCCGTCGACTGATCTCTGGCTCAATGACCTCACTAATAACTATGCTTTTTATAATTCAATTTATGTGCAGCTGATGGTTAATCTTTACGTGGTTTGCTAGTCTTACCTACTTAGGTTCTCGTGCTTTTACTTTCACGGTAGCGGTAAGAAGACCTTACTTTCAATTCAAAGAAAGTGTGATACAATATAATAAGTGAGACCATGTGTGTCTTGAGTAGCCTCTTTTTTTGCATATCCTCTAAATACTTT
>Ga0316213_1000086_pt1 | contig 13070 bp, 12 predicted proteins | sample NRE2metagenome_FD_207798 | JGI IMG/M metagenome (GOLD analysis project Ga0316213, IMG submission 207798) | Spruce roots microbial communities from Maridalen valley, Oslo, Norway - NRE2 | ecosystem: Host-associated > Plants > Roots > Unclassified | place: Norway: Oslo | collected 2017-09-14
CCGAGAAACGTGACACGATTTGGAATACGGGATTACTCTTCTCTATTCTAGCCACTACTGATATGAGAGAGTTGCAGTCAAATTCATTGCATTGGATTTATGCGGCGAGAGACTGACCGCAGGCAGGATATAAAATATTTCCTACCTTACCCCCGCAAAACCAACCCAAAGAGTTCTCCAACCTGCCCCAACGATAAGAGAATTTAGATACCAGAGGCCCCAGGCATCTTTGGTAAAGCCCAAAAAGCACCATCCCTTCGATTCCTGCTTGCTCGAAAGTTGATATACACTGCAATCGTTGAGGTTTATAGAACACAGTTCTCACCTTCTATCTAACAGTAGTCGTCCAACAATCAGGTTTGACAGGCGTTTTCCATTCAAGAGATAGCTGCTCTATTATCATTTTGTTTCATCTTTTAGAAGAAGAAGATGATCATGTTTGTTCAAACACAAAAGAACATGAATAACCATCCCATAGGTTCCCTCCCTCCCCCATTGATGGCGAATTTCGATCTAATTGCTTGAGAGATCAGCAGCGCAGTCTTGAACGATTATTAAGTAGTCGCTCTATATAAGTAATTGGAGGCCCGATTGCAAGGGTTATAAAGCGGGCCCAAAATGGATCTATCACCTATAGGTAGAAGGCCCTTACCTTCTAACGAGACGACGAAGGAATAAGAAAACCCAGGTTGTTTCATTTCTATATGGGCTCATATTACTACGCTTTTAAAAACTCCTGATTCCGGATAGCCGACCACTCAAAACGTATATCTCTCATACTATTATTCCCACCCACACCCCTAAAAGCATGAATGATATTGGTTTAATCAACAGCATAGCCTTATTATAATCCCTACACTTCGCTAAAGATTATGAAGTGACCTTTTTCCTTGGCTTTATGCTATTCCTGGCTGGTTACCGAAACCTTCTCAATTATAAATACGTATTTATTCAATAGGTAAGACACTATACCAATCTTTCAATTTCCCTTCGAGAGTGAAAGGAAACAGCCTGCAAACAAGATCTTCTTGAACAATATTAAGCAAACGCAATCTAGATTCATAATTTATAATATGCTCAAATGCGATTGTTTTCCCTTCACCATTGAACTTCGGCAAGAGATCAACTGCCTTTCTTGGAGGGTCATGTAATGATCCTTGCAGACACAAAGCAGTGTTGTCCTCCCATACAGGAATTTGGAGCAGAGCCATTAGTTGTTAGTGCGTATATGAAAAGAATGGCTCCACGCGGGTCGACTTGTCCTTGTCCCTTCTTCTAGCGCCAAAATGTCGACGCGGGCAAATGACCCTCGTCAACCACATAGGCTTACCTGGTGAAAGGGCCCAATTAGATGTTTCTCCGTTGAAATGGCAAGCCCTCCGGTTATGGCCCGGTTTCCGTATGCAAGATAAGATGTTCTATTATGCTCTCTATCTAATCTAACCTAATAACTGTAAAATGCAGGAATGTAAAATTGGGGTGAATGCGGGTATTTAAATGCACCAAATGCAATATGAAACATGCAGCTAACTAAATCCTAATTAAAGGATCAAAGAACAAGATTCAGGTGTCCAAAGTCCCTGACCAGCAGGATATCCCAAATGCATTCACTAATGCCATCGGCTTGTCGGGATCCCAGGATTTCCGGAAAGTTTGAACCGGCTCTTGCACGCATGTTGGTTGTCGAGAGAGATAGCACTCGATCTTTAGTAAGCATGAAGCCCCTTTATTTACATTAATTCCTTTCCTGCTTGCGATACAAATACGAATAAATAGATGACGACAAATATTACGTACCCCGGTCTGAGGACAAAGATTTGAAATCATGGACAACAACTTTGTTTCATAATCTACAAGGACTTTCAGAATCAGCAGCAGATGATATGTATCAGTATAATTATTATATATATATATGCATAGTAATAGTAGTAGAAGGATAAGCATGAAAAGGAGGATGTTTAGAAAGCTAAGCATTAGAATGCGAAGGAGGAAGGATATCTGTGTCAATGGAGGAATGACTATGACTCTATCCTATATCAAGTCCTGGAAAATAGAGATGGAAATAGAGATGGAAATAGAGATGGAAATGGAAATGGAAATGGATATGTCTCAAGTCCTGGAGATGGAGATCAGGGGAAGCAAGCGATAGCGATCTTTAGCCTACTTATCTTATCTTCCCTTGCGGCGGCTGTATCAGTATCTGGCTTATTGGTCTCTCTCCCTGTCACCCTAGCTATAGTAGTAGCTTGGAAAGGGTTGTGATAAGGAGTCACCGTCGTCCCCTAGGTTTGATACTAAAACAGGGAGAGAGCGATAAATAGATGTAGACTAATGTAAGAGACTTGCCACTAGGGTTTTTATTGATCAGAATAGCCAGGAACAGATAAGTTACCACTAGATCTAGCTAGCTCTAAGGTAGGACAAGAACTTCAATTTCAGGTTTTTTTAGGGGGTGTAAGAACTGCAGATGGGTAGTGTAGACAAGTGGAATACGTAGAGGGTAATGAGTAGTACCTGATTTGGACACGGTCCGGACTAGGCTGCACCTCTAGAGCTGCGCATGCGTCCAGTGCCCCACGCACGCGTCCTAGACAAATCAGGAGGAAGATCCTCGATCTCAGGCTGATGACTCATGAGGAGATCTATGTCTGGAGCGAAGAGCAGAATCAGATCTGCTACAGGGTACTCTTTTAAAGCTCTTTCTTGCTCCTGGGCTAGAGTGTAGACCTGGAACTGTGCACGCATCCAGTGCCTTGCGCACGCGTCCCGGATGGATTAGGAGGAGAAACAGCGAACAGGGGCGGGTAGTCCCCGTGGGGACCCCTGTCTGGAACAAGCGGTGCGATCAGATCTGTAACGGAAAACCGGACCTGCAGAGCCACAAAGACAGACCAAGTGAAAGTCGACAGGTCCACGAAGATGCGACAGAGCAAGATACAACTAGATACGACAAAATAATCTAAAATATTCAAATAGTAGTGTAGGATTCTGCTTTTGGTACGCCAGTGTTGAAACCCTCAGATTACCAGTGACAATGTCCCCGAAATCGAACGAATGAGAAATCAATGAACAATAGTCGACAAGTAATCAAGAAGGCAACACTTCAATTAATTGGTCTCAACACAATTTTGGTATGTAAGAAGACCTTAACTTGTCGAAGATCTTGTCGAATAGCTGCAGAAGACTTTGAGAGCTGTGAACTTGCAAAGCGCTAGAGTATCAGAGGGCATGGGATCATAAAGACATGCGTTATATACCCATTTCTTTATCTATCATTATTATTAATACGTTATAAAAGTGGTATGGTTCGCATGCCGGCCCTACCTCGCATCCGGGTAAATAGCCTACGATAGTACTAAGATATCGAGGCGGGTGATATAGGTGGGTGGGAAATCCTAATCTATGCATGCCTAGGGTGAATCGGAGCAATCAACTACGACTTCAGCTGGTCCGAGGCATAATCAATTTTGATCAACCGCGATAACCATTCGATTTACCGTATAAAACCTACCTATCATTAGCGTTATTGGCCGGTTCCATCACAACCATATTTCTTTGTTCGCCTCAACCCGAGCATTGCAAGTTGTGCCAACCGTACCAGGACGAGGGATATTTAGGTCAACCGCTTCCTTTGATGGGTGAGAGCAACGGCGATAACTAGACTCAACGATATCGGTATCTGCCGCAGAGAATAGCTCCTTGGCATGCGAACGGGTGAAACAGCGGGGTATAACTGAGATCCATCAATCGCATATCCATCGTTTTGTGGTACTACTTGCTGCGTGGGGAGTCCAGTGAACCATAGCTAGAACATGCGGATAAGCCTAGATAGCCCTTCCTATACACAGCGGGCATTACCTCTATCGATGGCACGGGGAGTAAACACATGCATGGGAACCCTTCTAAAGCAGGGGAGGTCTCGTCCATTGAATCTATAGAGCATTGGATAGTGAGATCCGCAACCTCAATTCGATAATTCGTGTACTGCTTTCCTGCAGCAACTGTATCCGCATCAAACGCTCTCCTTGGCAGCCTTTTGTGTATTTAAGGGGCGTTGTATCGGGTCAAGGATATGAATCCCAAGATGTTTGAGTGATAGGCATGCACATGGAAACCTAGGACCTTAAGACTTGGCGTATGCATCAGCCCTTGCAGCAACCTGAACCTTAGTTCGATATGGACAGGGGTACGTAAGATGCCCGCCCAGCAATTGATGGAATAGAAAATGAAAGAAAAGCATAGGCATATTGGTCAACAGGAGTTATAGCTGGAACCACTTCTAAGGCTGAACCGGTCAATCCATACCTGTAACGGGGGTTTTTCTCTGGGCAAACAGAGGTAAGGGCTGGTTCTTCCGGGCTTACTACTCCCATAGTTGTATCGTCGTCGACCCCCGCGTATAAATAAATATGCTTACCTCGCATCTTGATAAACGGCCGATATAAGTAAGCATTCTCGTATCGAATATGACCAGCCGTACCACTAGGGAATTCCACTCTTATTGCTGAATGCATATACTTTGACTATTATTTATAAAGATAGCTTATCGGAAGTAAGTCAAGGCAGAAAAATGAGTATAGATTTTGCGCGTAAGATAGAAGTATTTGAGTCATAACGTTTTTTTTGAGAGATTTCACCTTAGACCACGAACTTCAGACCTTTCATTCTATATTTTGCCACAAAAAGACCATTCACCGAAGGCAGGCATTGATTGTTTGTCCGAAGCCCGGAACACAAGAAGCTATATATGATTAGTTTTATGCATCCATTAAGAATTTGGCTGGTATTAAACTATAAGTCTACAGGTATGTAAGAGACCTACCTCACTCAACCTTGTGGGCACTACTTTAATTCGATGTTGTAAAAAGGGAGGGGGCATCCATCCAGTTCTAGGCTTAGGCGGTTGAGGTTAAACTCTATTCAAAGTCCATCCATTACTAAAAGCAATCTTGATGAATATGCAATTTGGGGTTGTCCCGGTCGATCAAAAACCTCACCCTCGTACCTCAGGAGAGCGCCTCCGGTCCTCATCAAACGCGCTTTGTCTAAATCAAAGATGGGTGCCCGGTTGGGGGGTCCAAGTGTCATATTTATCCATCTGGGTTAAAAACCTCAATTTGTTATATAGGTAACTTGATTCATTTTCTAATTACTGTACCGCTACGCGCCTGAGCGCCTTCATCCAAAATTGTAACTTCAAAAGGCTCCCAACCGGCATTTTATAAAGAACAATTGTGTTGAGACGGGTTCGGAAGCATATTCATCCATCTGGGTCGATAACTCAAATTTGATTGAGCCAAATAGCCTCGTCCCAGCAAGTTCTGAATGCTCAGGAATTCCATCATTGTTAGAAATAAAATCCTAGCAATAAGGAGGTTATAAAGACTAGTCCCTGTTGGATATTAAACTGAAGGCTCGGTGGGTTGCCCAAGAATAATATGAGGTATGTAATTCTTGAATCCCATTTTATGAATATGCAATTTCCTAGGGTTGTTCCGGTTGATATAAAAAACCTTCCCAGACACGCATTTAATAGATCAAAGATTGGGTTTTCCGGTTTCCGAGGTATATTGATCCATTTGTGTCCCGAATTCTACTTTTTATTTATCCAAATAGCCTTATTTAATGAATAAAGGGTTTGTTATAAAGAGCCCTAAACTAGCACCCATATAAATAATATCTAAAAGGGATTTATCTAAAGACTACTAAAAAGGCATTTTAGAGGTTGATCCATCAAAAGAAGAAAGGATAAGGATCTGGCTAAATTGGACCTCGTCTAAAAGGATGGGTATGTATGGTTTTTCCTCTCCAAATATGAGGGTACGGATATGTCTTTCCGAACATGGATGGCTAGGATCAAATTGAAAGGATACGGGGCTGGTAGTCGATGCAATGAAAGGTCCACTGTTGATCAATTCGGATTCGCTGAGATCACTTTAATCCCCCGACCTGGTTACATCAAATGAAAGGTCGCTGTCGATCAATTAGCTGAGAGGGTTTCCCTTTTGCAGAGATCGTGAACTGCCTAATTATCTCTCAACAGCCAAAGCATAAGAGATCGTGCAGCACTTAACTTAAGAGACACGGCACAACAAACAGCCTTCTTCTCTCTCTACTGCCAGCCATTCACCAGATATCGTACGGTACTGAAGCTGAGGTCGTAAAGCAACTAATATCAGAGTTCTTGAACCATGAGGTAGGTGTACCGCGGAGCCAACAACCGATGCCTTCCACTCGATGCCTTCCTCTAAATACTGAGATCGAGTGTTCACTGCCTGATTCTCTCTATATGGCCCACACTGAAGCGGATGGCGTAAAGAACTGATGCTGAGGTCGATCGTGAACTGCCCGATGATTCTATCTCTACAGCCACACAAGGAAGCGGCAGAAATCGACGATAGCGGACGGGAGGGCAGAGATCGATCGTCAAGCAAGCACCGAGATCCTGGAAATGCCCTCTCTCCCCAACACTTCAGAGAAATGGCTGGAAAGTTGATGAGCCGATGAGTGTGTTGACCTTTAGCTCCATCTCATTCCGTCATCCCGAAACATAAGTGCTCCCAAGTCCCAATGCCCCCATGAGTAATGGCTGGGATGGTCGATTCGCCAGGCTAGCCGAGGACAGTCTCGTTCCCTTGCCACCCATGCTTTCCCGATTGCGGGATGGTCCATGAGCCGAGAGGGATGGTTTACTCAGATATCGTTTAACTGCCGGATGACTTGGATTATGGTTCATCAGAGAGCCTCGTTGGGATGGATGGACAGGCTTCGGACTGCTAGTAGGGAGGGATATGTACAGACAGTCAGAATATGCTTTGTTTATAACTTGCCTTTAGGAATATTAGGAGGGACATCTATATGAATGCACTCAGGAGGGACTGCTATGATCCCTTACCTTAGAAGCACCAGATGGATGGATGCATGGATGGGGCAGGGCTAAGCGACGATACCTCAAACCAAGAGAGAGTTACTAAAGCTTTTTATATACGATTCACCTGTTGAGCATCATACGTCATACGCAGAAAGCCATACAGCAGGTCAGGGAGAGCGGGTAGATCGAGAGACTTTCAGTGAGAAGGGACTAGAGAGGAGAGAGCCATTCAGAGAAGGCAGGTAGGGCCTTTAACCTTAGGCCTAGAGCTAACAGCCCACCAAGGATGAAGGCATTGTAACAGGTACTTTTATGGTAACCCGTTCACCCCATGAATCAGCGCAGCAGCGATCGAACCAGCGTATAGTTCATTAAACAGGAACAAAAAAGACCTCTGTCACTAGAAAGGAAGGAGGACATGGAGGGATGGATCCCCCGACCCTTTCCTATTAAGTGTGGGAGCTCGAACAGACATTACCCTTACCCCCGTTACCTGATGCTTCCTACCGCACCTATGGGGCGGGAGAGACACGAACCACCCCATTAGCCTTCCTATAATGATTCATCCTATTTACACTTTCGATGCCGGAGAGGAAAGAAAGATATACTGCCTTCTTTTATTACGGGATTATGCCTTAGACCAGATTCCGCAGACAGCACTCTCTTACCGGATCGGATGGAGACAGCCTTAACCTTCTTATATTACCTGATTCCACAGCCTTCTTAGTCTTATTGGTCCAGCGAGTCGACCACCTCACCCTTTTAATATGCCGGAGAAAGACAGACAGATTGAATATGGTCGTTGGATCCGTTTTCACTGAGAGAAATAAATGTGCTCCCGCTCACCCCGATAGTTCTTTTCCTTCCCCTCATCCTTGAAACCCGCCCTTATTCTTTATTAAACCAGCTGAGATTGAACGGGGAAAGCTTGCTTATTAATTAACTCTCCTCTCCCAGCCGGTTGTTTTGTTTCTTACATCGAACCCCCTTCCCTATTATTAAAGGTTTTGAACTGCCCTCTCTATCATTAATGTGCATTTCACAGAGCCAGGCAACGATGGAGAAACAATCATTCACCTACGGATCGTCCAGGGAAAGCCTTTCGGGTCTAGTGCATAAATCTCCTTCTCCCAGCAAATGAATAAAACCTTCGACTTCTTTACCTAACCGAGCTTGCTAAACCAAGCACAGGGAATCTCGCTACACCTACCTTGCCGGGTGGAACCTATTATTAGTATTATGAAGGTGGGAGCGATTCGATCAAGTGAAGCGATGACTGGTGAAGAATGTGCTCGATTCGCATAGATCTATCTATTCTTTTTTCTCTATGGCCTGCATCCATCTACCTAGCATCTATGGCCCGATCTGCATCTATCCCTTCCCCAAAAGCTATAGTTGATCCTTTCGATCCAGCTGGATGAGACGGGCACAACATGCAATTTTGGGAGTATGCCGCTACGCCTATTGATAGCTATGTCTCCCCGATACCCCTTGTTGCTCCGCTGCTACGAGAGATTAGTGCCCGTGGGTATGGGTAGGACCAAACATATTAGTTCGAATAATATGATTTACCAAGCCCCTGAACCCACATATTCTTACCACCCGCCTACAGATATGAACCAATCGATACTCCAACTGTTGCAATTGACAACACATTCCCTCCCGACGAAAAACCTTCTTCGGCTGGATAGACGTGGAGAGAAAAAGTGGATTAATAGCTCCTGGAACTTGCTCCCACTTGGCCATCCGTACCACCCTCCTTTACCTCAGTTGCATCTATCTCTGTTGCAAATCCTGGAATATAAGCAGTATCATTTCTAGTGTAACCCCTAGGATCAGCAGTACCCATCGCACCGTACTATTCTCTCGCATGAGCGTGAAAAAGCATAACCATTTGGTAGTGGAACAAGCATTGGATCGGGATCTTTGTATACGTTTAAACATCCAGATCTTTCGTATCACCTTAGTCGCACCTAAGCCTGGAACGGTTAGGAAGTGCCGTCGAGCCTCAGAACGTTACACCTAAGCCTCTTTATATCCTACTGATTAAGCGGTGTTATCTCCATCGCCAGTAGTACCAGCCATTACTGATTAATAAGTGCCGCCGACCCCACCGAAATGAGATGCTTTCAAGGAGGTTCAGAGAAGGATTCGAGTTCCCCCATAGCCACGATAGAGATAGTTTTTATGTTCCCATGTATGCTAGGCCCGGTGGAGAAGGATGAAAAGAAGTTGCCGCCCCGAGATCGGAAGATTTCCGAGCCCTATTTGTTTTTATAAGCGAGGAAGCTAGTCTTGTGTTTTCGGTTTGTCAGCTGCTCCAAAGCCCCTACTGCCAAAGAAGGATGGTATCGTAGGATTGGTAGTTTTGGGAAGGGTCGAGAAGCAGAAATTAGTGATTGGATATTAGTGATTGGATTACAAGGGTGATGTTTCGGGGGACGAGAGAGAAGGCTCAGGTGCGATCGCTAGCAGCAGTAGCTCCGAGGACCAAGCATATCGCCATCTTTTCCCCAATTCCATTAGTTTGCCATCCCTAAGATCAGCAGCTTTCTCATTCCCAATCATTCCAATCATCTCGTTCCCCAGTTGCAGTATTCCCAGTTCGAAATCATCTGAATCATATGGAATAGAAATGGTGGTGAGCCCTATAGAGAGCATGAGCGGGACAGCATATCCTTCCGTACTCGCATCCCTATCGTTACTTCATCGTCACTTCATCGCTCTTGGAAAGGACTTGGTCATCACGGCACTTACTTATTTATCAGTAGCATCTCTGGAATCTCCGTGAGCATATTATCCTATCGTTGCTTGGATCGGAGTGGGAACCGTCAGAAACAGTTGAACCGGTGCCCCCAATTATTATATAGAAAGAGAATGGGTTATTCCAAAGAGAAGGCTGCCCTCCTCCCCTTTTCCATAGACTAAGTCGGAGAAGTGAGTCAACTATAGCTTTTGGAGTGGGGTAGCGAGGTTGTTTTTAGAAGCAAACCCAACTCTCGAATAGAACCGATCAATAGTCATTCCTTCCTCAAATAGGCAAATAAGAAAGTATAATAATAAGGCTCACTTATGCTGCGGGAGATCCAGCTCAGGTACGGTTTAGAGACAGCAGTTCTTCCATCCATAATGGCGAGTCTAGTCCCGTGAGCAATTTAAGTATCGTAACATTATTCAGATCGGAGGGGATCTCGTTACTAATATCTCAGTTGGTCCTAGCGGCATCTATTCCATCCATCTGAGCCAGGAGTTTGCTTCGTCGGTGCATATCTTCATGGAAGAGAGAGCCCTTCATTCATAGAGGTGGGTGGGCTTATAGAAACAACTGTATCCGGGTGGCATTATCTACGGATAAAACCCCATGAAAATACAACCTTCTCTATTCCTTCTCTAAGTGCAGGCATCGGAGGTAGGGGCCCCACCTTTCATTCATAGATGGCATTTAAAGTACTTCCATCGGGAAAAACATCTCTCTTTGTCTCTGCTCTAGTAACTAGCTAGTAGCCAGCGTATGGGAAATGGAAATGAAGAATGAATAATGGTTGGTAGCAGTGCTCACTTTCCCGGTCTAATCCTATGCTGCCTCTTTTTATTCATCGCAACTAGAACCAATCTCCTTTTGTGCTGCCCTCATCTTCTTGGAGCTAGAACCAATATGATTCTGTTGCCTATTTGAGCAGCTAGAACGAGAAATCCTCAAATTGAGACAACTTTTATTTACTATTCCTTTCTATCTCGATGTGCTTTTCCTCTTCCTCTTGCAATCGATTAGAATTGGTTGAACAGGCACCTGGTTACTTTACTAGAATTTGTTTTGACCTAATTATTGGCGTTGTAAGTATATTTGACCCATTCTCGCGGCTGCCTGCTGCCTAAACCCTGGACCTCCTCCAACCGGGAGGGAGACGCACCACCGCCCGCGGCGCGGAACAGACACCAACAACCCGCATTCATTCCATTCTTTCCATTGCTAGGCTAGGCAGGCAAAGGGCAAAACCCCACCCCGCCTTCAGAATGGGGTCTATGGTGGAGTCATTCGCATCAAAGCTCTCTCCGGCTGCTGAGGCTTAAGAGCTTGTAATTAGTCGGTCGAGCGTCGCTCTCTAAAGTTTCTAGTTTTTGAGTAAACCCCGTGGAAATATGGGAGGATAGAGTTTCTTGACAGCATTTCATCGTGTGGAGGAAGAGGGGCAACCTTTCCTTTCCGGATGGGCATAAGGCTTGTACCACCGTCCGAATTGATCATCCCAATCTATAGGCATGAGGCCGATGAAGCAAGCTCCTGCCTAACCCTAGTAGCAGCGTCCATTCTTTACCTTAGTATCGCTAACCATCAAGGGTTACTCCACTTGTAGGGATATCACTCATCCAGGTGTCACGCATCCGGCGCTCATTATGTTGCAGGGTTTCCTCTGCGAAGCGCATACACCTTCCGAGGTGCATAGGGAGGACCAGGTAAGCCTACGCCATAAGAGGAATTAGTTTGCTTTCCGAACCAGAAACGGTTGGATGCAGGGAAATGGAGAAGGCAGATCTAGAGATGGAGGGGGTACAGCATTGGAACTGACGACTAGTGGATACAACCAAGCGGATATGGGGGCGATAACTGGATTAGCGGCGGGTATACAGACAGCATTGCTAGGAGATGGATGCCCACTTGCTCATGTTAGTGCCTGTAACCACCTGTTCTATTTACCCACCTATAGATACTGCCTGCCTCACTTACCCCACTTAGGAAGGAATGCCCCACACTTACTGCATTGAATGGAAGGACTTCACATAGAGCTGCACGGGCTTCGATACAGCATTCACCAGCGTTCCATAACACTGACTGAATGAATCTGCTGGGTACCACTATTACTATTGTTCCAGGGCCGAGCGTTTACCGGCCGGATACGATTCTGGAATTATTACCAACTGCTTTAGAGGAAGAGCCCTACTTGCACTTTTCTTTTCACTACTCTAACTACCCACCTGTTCAATTTACCTACCTTAGACTCACTTACCCTACCTCATGCCCCAACCTAGTGCAGCCAGGAATGCTCAGTAGGTACGACGACGGCACTAGTCTATGAACCCTTTACCCTACCTTACCTTTACTTCAGCAGTGTTTCCAAACACACTTTACCCAAGACCTACCCAACCTAGTTATTCAGGCAGGAATGCTTAGTGGGTGGGTACCACTATTTAGCTTTTCGGGACGGGCTTCCAGATAGATACTTTTAGGAATGAATTCAGACTCCATTGCTACCAGGAACTTTAGATCCTTACTTGCCTTAACCTTATGTTTACCTACTCTATCTACTACCCACCTGCTTAACCTTACGACTTACCTTTGGACATGCATGCCCCAAACAGCCTTGCACTGGATTCCCATAGAGCTGTTCGCCTTCCAGACAGCATTCACAGACCTGCCATCACACTTGCTGAAAGATGGATGGATGAATGGAAGGAAGAAATAACCTTACATGCATTCAATCATCGAATTGCCTATATACAATTTCGAGTTCGGGAACCCAGATGGAGCATACTGCTCGGAAACCGTAGAAACACAACTTTTCTTTAAAAAAAGTCCGTTTGGGAGCGTTTTTGGTATCGACCAGACCAACCTAGCATATTCATCAAAGTGTTTATTGGTCAAATTGTTTCCTCTCCCAAAATAAGGAATCGAGCGACTACGTTCCTCTCCCTCCTGCGTCGGAAGAGCGACTACGTTCATATTTTTTGATTATTTATATACGTCATTTCGGGATCTTATTTATTTACTTTTGATTTATATTCTTTACCCCCCGACCTAAGGTTGAATCCTTCCATACCCCTTGTGCCAGACCCCTAGCCCTTTTGTCGTTTAGGCTTCTTCTTTACGAATCCACTTTTTGCCGTATCTTATTTATGAAACTTCTGATTGGCCTTCTTTACAACCAACACTCCTTCCCACAACCCCAGCTAGCAAGGTTCAGTGCTTCCTGAATCAAACCATCACCACATGCCCGGATTGCATGGATGGAGGGAGGGATGGATGGAGGGAGGACCTGGTTAACCCTACTTTCTTAATGGAAGTTTTTTTACAGCTCAGTTGTGGTGTGGGTGGGATCCTTTGAGGAAGAACTGCCTTAGGAAATACTGCCTGAACTTAGTGATTGATTTGACGGGAGGCTTGGATGGGCACTTCGAACTGGTTTCACTCTCTATGCCTAGT
>Ga0316213_1000087_pt1 | contig 13059 bp, 8 predicted proteins | sample NRE2metagenome_FD_207798 | JGI IMG/M metagenome (GOLD analysis project Ga0316213, IMG submission 207798) | Spruce roots microbial communities from Maridalen valley, Oslo, Norway - NRE2 | ecosystem: Host-associated > Plants > Roots > Unclassified | place: Norway: Oslo | collected 2017-09-14
ATTCCCTAGCCCGCATTCAGTTCCATCCGCATTATCCAGTCCGCATTCAATCCACTCACCCAAAGCCCAGTACGCGTAAAGCACCTGATCACTACACCCAGTACGCATTCCACATTCAATATGCATTCCCCCATTCAGTTCAAGCCCCAGTACATTCAATATGCATCCCCCCATTCAGTTCGTATTCAGTACGCCCAGTCCAACCCAGGAAGGAAAAAGGCCTAGTACACATTCAATACGCACGCAACCGCCCACATCTTACAAGAGGGGTCACCGGCAGGCACTGATTGGATTAGATTGATGATATTGAGAACATAGTTTGAGGTGAGGCGGTCCACCGGATGGGAACGAAACAGACAACATCCGAAAGGGGTGGGGCGGTACAATGGACGGAAGATCAAAACTGAACACGACAGAGAAGGAGGAAGGATCTGTTACAGTTGTGATTCAGTCAGTTCTCAGAGTTGTTCAGTTCATGCCCCGTTCTATACGCATTCTCCCAGTCTCGTATACCAGTACCCCATTCCGTCCACATACACAATCCACCCGCATTCTCACATTCCCCGGTCCCACATTCAGTCAGCCCCAGTCCGTTCAATACGCAAGTCTCCCATTCTAAACCCAGTAAATACCCATTTAAGTAAATCCCCCATACCCTTCTCGCATTACCGCTTACCATACCCGCATTCAGTACGCACCTGCCAACTCCCCTGGTTCAGATAAACACAACTGGTTGTTCCATATTGACTCCCCCAGTAGTTAAGAGCCGACTCCCCACATAGAAACGCTCTACCCCATAGCCGAACGAGCCATAGCCTCCACGGGACACAGTATGGCATGGCACAGGGACGCTACGGAATGGCACAGCATCGCACAGCATCGACGACAATCAACGCACAGCATCCAACGACGGTATGGGACGGCTTTGAGAACATCCGCACCTGCCAAGGGAAAGAAACACCAGCAGGCGGACAACTTACATGGAAATAGATGGCAGAGGCTTTGATTGATCGACTTTATTCTCTCTACTGATTAGGATTCTGACGAGGCTGGCCGGATGGAGCGGACAGGGGAATGATATGTCTTCTGGGGGAGGCCACTAAGCAAGCTACTGATGTGAGAGATTCACTTGATCCAACACATTTTTTGAGGTAAGGCCCGGACACTGAATTACCCCATTACCGATTCAACCCATTATACCGCGAAAAGAAGGAGGACCAGGAAGGAGGGCCATGTTTAAGATTCATTTGCCGGATCAGAGAGAGTCAATTTCTATTATGAATTATATATGTAATTATGCGTTCATTCATTATATATGTAATTACGCTATTTCAGAATATCTCGATTATTCGTCTTCGACATCTCTTAGCTTCATCGATGAGGTAAGTCTGATCACGACTGCATGATCGATCGTGGAGTCCTGATCCATTATCTAATTATATACGAGCATACGCGTGGGATTTTAAGCTTCCTCCATAATTACATATATAATATAATAATATAATCACTCACCCATATGATGAGTGAGCGTTAACACGGGGTCGAGACGAGCTAAACGCTCTCCTTATGTCAGGCGAGCCCTCCGTCCTTGCCTAAGAATTTGTAATCTATGTCCCCATTATCTTTTTCAAAAGAAACTATTCCCATCCTTCCTTTCTACCTGAAGATTCAGCGAAGAAGCCTTTCCCCATTCTTTGGAAAAAGAAAGAGGCCTTACCTGCAGACCTCATAGCAGGCGAGGACCTACTACGACACCTATTACTATACAATATCGCCATGGATACGTTTACCTTGTCCCATTTTAAGAGGTTGGATCCTTAGCCGATAGGAAGGAGCTGAGAAGTTAACCCATATAATCAACCTGAAGACAGACATTCATTACCTACTTTCTGACATTACCACCAGACTATACCCCACCACCAGACATTTAGTTGTTATCCATGGCGGCCTCAGGTTCCGGTCGGGGCAGGCACAAATCACTTTGCCGAAGTAAGCATCATAAAACCCATTGGGCAGGGCATAGGACTATAGGATAGACTATTATATATAGATATACGTTTCACTTGCATATCCATTCTATGGTCCGCTGTAGTTTGTTTTCTATAATCATTCCCGTAAATACTATGAGCTTCTGAGTAAGCCCTCTCCCTCTAGTGGCCTAGTCCATGTAAGAGTCCATGTCACTAAACTTAGCCTAAAGATAGACTCTCTCTTAGTCCACTTAGTTTCATGCCTGCTCTGTTCTCAATTGCTCTTCCCTCCCGAGGGGATTTGGGGGTATAGCGTTCGTTCTTCTAAATTAAATAAGAAACAAATAGAGTATAGGCCATGCACTATAGCAGCCTCCACGGGACAGTTTCTGTAAGTTCTGGTTCTGAACAACATAAATAGAACCTTATTTAATCTCTACGTTTTAACACATGATACGCGCATATAAACGTTGAAACTTTCCATGCCCAAAATTAGCACCGTTAATCTTCTGTAGAGTCAGTCTCTCCGCTAGAGCCGCATGCACCCCTTATTATATTATAGTGGCTGCCTTCCTTGTCCATATAGTTAGTTCACAAATTAGTGCAACTTGTAGTTAAACTAATCATTCCATATGCTGCTGTTGTAGTGCACACTCTAGAAAGAGAAGAATAAATAGGCCGGTCTCCAATGAAGTTAGTGGTCAATGGGAAATCAACAAGGGAAATTCAAAATATATGAGATCGCATGGAGACGTTTAACTAGTCCATTTGATGAGGTGATCGATCCTAGCACCCTTTCCAAATTCCATAGCAGAGAGGAAGGAGAAGATAAGTTACCCATATCAATCAACCTGGAGACAGACCTCATTGGAGCCCGTTGGTTACATAACAAGCGCATATACATGAGGCTATGTTGTTTTCGCAATAAATAAGGAAAGAAGCTGCCGCATAGACGACGAGACACCATACTGTGTGTGTGTTAGATCCTGTTAGATCCCCGCTGGCCGAGAACAGATGTTAGCCAATGCAGCTTGCTCTCTTGCTGAGGTTCCACAACCAACTTCTTTATATACGCGATATCGCCATGGAGACGTTTCACTTGTCCGTAGACACTATCTGCTGATCCCATGCACTTAGTTCCATTTCTGTTAAAGCCAGTAAAGCCCCTTTGGACTGGCCTACCGAGACCGATACTAGCTCTAGAGACAAGCCATAGAGAGCGAAGCTATAGTCTGAAGCTTACCGTGTCAGAACTAAAGGTCTTAGAGCATGCCATTTATGTAAGTTTCTCTCTGGGATATGCCCTTGCACCCAGACCCACTTCCATAGCCGCCAAGAGTAATTCCACATAGCAGAGAGTAAGGAGAAATAAGTTCCCATATCTACGACTCGCATATAGACGTTTAACTTGTCCATTTGAATGTGTACAATCAGAATCTTCATAGGGCTAAGATAAGGATAAGGCTCTTTCTTAAGACATTGGGAGCCATGTTGGTTACTTAATAGCATATACATTAGGAGAGCTAGCTAGTATTATCCAGTGGGAAGTTGTAGATAGATAGCACCCATCATAATTCCCCTTCTTATTAAGGTCATACAAATACGAGGAGAGGATATACTATCTGCTCATTGGGAATAATCCATTGGGAACAAGCCGACGATATTGCCATATCATCGCACGCATATCTACGTTTCACTTTGCCATTGTAATAAGTAAAGTGGCGGTTGAGACAAAGAAAGCTTCTTAGAAAACCATCCATAACGAAACTAAACGTCAAGGAGGGCAGGAAGCGTGACAAATCCCAGTGGCCAGTTATCCGGCTTGACTCGACCTTCTTTGCTTTGCCCGAAATCTCCCTATTCAGACTGACACGGCCCAGCTAGAATTCCCCCCCCCCCTTCACAATAGTAACAACATCCCCATGAGACATATAGACAGGAGGTGCTATTTTATGGGTCCACCCGAGAGAGAATCTTCCATTACCAGTTGGGCGTGATCCGTAGATCCCCTGCCGCCCTAGAGTTGGTTGGGTTGTTTGCTGCTCAGGAAGGACACGTGCTCGTGCCAAGTTCTCCTTGTAAAGCCATTAGTTATTGGGAACATTGCAGTGATAGGTGCCATTCATAGTCTGTGGGGGATAGCTGTTGGTTGCATGAGTCCGTGGAATATCCAATCCCCATAGGTAACAACTTCCAGCATGAGTAGTGGCAAATCCGTTAGGCACACATACAGCTGCCTTCTCCACCTCTAGTTCTCTACAATGGCACCACTTCTAGAGCAGCACTTCTAGAAATGGCACTTTCTAGAGAGAGCTAGAATTGGGAATAGTTACATAGGTAGAATAATCCATGGGAGATATAATCTGCTATAAATCCCCTAGGTCCGCTTCTATAGTTAGTGTCCAATGGGGATCAACAAGGGGAAATTCCAAGTATATGAGCGCATATCTACGTTGACCTTGTCCATTGTAAGAGGTTATCCTTACCTTAGCAACCTTAGCAACCACCATTCCCTATTAGATTTTTCTTTCTGGAACTAGGCCATCATTTAATGAACTTGCCCTAGTGGCAGGGCAGCAGGACGTCTTTATATTGAGGAGGCTCAACCAAACTCGTATATAGATGTGTAACTTTTCCATCGGCAATTGTAAGTAATCTTCTTAAGATGTAATCTGAAGCCGATAGGAAGGAGAAATAAGTTTCCCCACCAGGCCTAAGGGAGAAGGAATTCTATAGCTCTTCTGGTTCCCACGTAGTTGGTGAGGTGAGTGAGTGAGTAAGGTTCATTGCCTCCCTTACTATACTTGCCTTAGTCCATAGTGTAAGTAGTTCCCCATAGAGTAAGGTCTAATAGCTGTTGTAGAGTAAGTTACTAGCCCAGGACACACTAGATAGACTAGCCGTATGAACTAGCACTTGAGACTATTAGCTTTGTCCATGCACTCCATAGAGTTCAAGTCTTATCTTATGCCGATACTCGTGCATCTCATTTACCTTTTCCATTGTGTTGATCCCAATTCCCATACAACTACTAGTTCTAAATTAGTGTGCAACTTGTAGTTAAACTAATAACGACTATAGTGCAACTAGAATGGGAATAATCTGCAGGTGATCCAATGGGAATCAAGGGGAATCAGTGCCTACTTCTCATTGATATACCAGCTCGCATGGAGAAGTTGAACTTTTCCGTAATGAGTAGTGCAATCTTAGTGCACCTACCTCTTGCGATTCTTTCGATATCGCATAATCTATACATTTAACTTGGACTCGCATCTCTACGTTGCTCCCCGGCCAGATCTAATTCTACTGGCTCTATTCCAATCGTAGTGGCAGAACCAGAGAAATCCCATTTATATATAAGCTCGCATGGAGAAGTTGAACTTGTCCATTGTAACAACATGAGTGCAACAAACAACAGTCAGAAATTGAGTTGGATGTGTCCCGCTCTAGTGAAGAAGTAAGTTGTATCCGTGTAGTTCCATTCCAAAAGAAATGAGAGAAGAACCCCTCCCTCTCTACCTGTGTGTGCCTCTATAACTCTAAAAACCTAGCTTCCTTCCAGCTTATTCCTACGCTTCCGTCGATTGAACTTCTTCCCACCTCACTTTCTTTGACTCGCATATCTACGTTGAACTTGTCCATGTTCTAGCAGCCTTCAGATACAAGCCTTAGGCGGCCCGTCTCTCTGTAGTCCCTAGTTGCCTTAGTAAAAGTTGAACGGGTTTTTAATAAGTTCCAGAAAGCAAAGTAGAGTTCTCTAGTGCACTAGTTCTAATAAAGCAGTAGAGAGTAGAACCCCAGTCAAATTGGCATGTCACAAGAGAAAGTAGGATTTGTAATCTGAATATGCATATGATGTAGTCCCGTGAGGTTGGGTAGCCACCACCTTGGTCTCGCTAACCCCATGTTCGTTCCCACCTTACATTGGAGCAGCCATCCACCTTACATTGGAGCTATGTTGCAGCCATACACAAGAGAGTAAGGACAAGGCGGCCTCCATTGTGTCCTAGTCAAATTGCTTAGTTAAATATGAAACCTAATCATCGGGGATATAAAATGGAGATTATTGTTAAGAAACTCTACCCTTGAAGATCGTTTCTCCTTGGCTTTTAGGTTGAGCGTGAATGCTGCTCTAACTTTTTGCATATCTGCTCCTTGCTGTCATAATTTGTAATCTATGTATGCATTCTTTAGTCCCATGCCCTACGAGTTCATTCAATCCAAGTGAAAGCCCCCGTTGTCTCCTTCCCGTGAAAAAGAGAATAAGCATAGGTTCTAGGTTTTCCTAAGCTCTCCGTTTCCTAAGCTCTCTGGGTCCCATGTAACAAATAAATAGTCAATCTCTATTTTAGACCAGTCATACCCTATAGTCCCCATCATAGCCAGCTTGTTGTCATAGCCCCATGACCTGAACTAAGCTATATCCAGTGCAGCCAATCCATTGAAACATTATAAATCCCGGTCCTTGTGGAATAGTATAGCAATAGTCAATCATTGTCAGGTAATAAAAACATAGGATAGGCTATGACTAATGGGGGAAATCCATTCATTGTCACCTGTATAAAACTAAAAGGCAAAGTAAGAATATGGATCTCGAGCACGAAGGTCGTCAGGTGAAAACACTTATCTTACCAACGGTAAGCATCTCGCTCTCTAAAACCAGAATCTCAATCTCGCCCATGAAGGTCAGAAACTGGGTCTCTATCTTGAACATCATAATCTCTACCACGAGCATCACAAAAATCAGCATCTAGATAACAGTCAGGAACTGGAACTACTAGCTATGGGACTGAAGGATATGAAACTGGTGGGGGTGCTGCCTCTTCCGCTGCTTTTGGTACTTCAGCACCTGGTCCTGAAGCTACCCTTGCCATTGTAGTTGTTGGTGCTACCTATGCTAGTGGATCAATAGAATCAACAGCATAACCCACATCTGTCTCCGCTAGTGGATCTGCTGCTGGATATGGATGGGTCTACTGGATATGCTTCTGGGTATACTGTTTCTTGCTCGGTAAACTTAGTAAGCTGGATAGTAAACTAGGTAAACTACTGGACTGGTTAATCACTTGCTTAATCACTTGCTTCATCCACTGAACCATTTAAAGGGGCATAATATACTGGTTCTTCAACTGGTTCAATAGGAACTAGAATTGTTACTGGATAAACTTGGTAATCGACTGAATCAACTGGACCAGTAGAGTCGTAAACTGACTCACCGGTGGCTAAATCACCCGAATCACCTTTTGCTTCACCGACAGCATAACCTATATATGTGAAAGAATCAACAGACACGACAGCAGCCACTAAACCCCATCTCTATTCAGGTCACCACTACTATGAAGGAAATCCAACATTAATGATGGCCATATGTAGTAGCCGTATTAGCAGTAGGTATTATGGTCTTAGTTGGTATAGGCACCCGAACCTACCCTCGTCTACCCCTATCATCGGACCAGACACCGCTGAAACCAATCCCACTCCGGGCGCTACAGGAACAACTGCTGCTGAACCAACAGGATCAACGGCTGCTGCGTCAAGGGCTGCGTCAGCGGCTTCTTTCCCTTCCTTTGTCCGTGCTACTGATCGAGGACCTGGAACAGCTGCTTATATAGATAGCTCAAATGCTGCTACTAATGCTGCTGGCTAGGTAGGGGTAGTAGTAGGTAATGCATATAGGTAATGTCGTGTTTTCGGAACAGGGTAGAATGTACCAAAAGTAGGAACAGGCTAACCAGTGGGTGAATAATAGACTTCTGCAAGAGAAAGCAGCAGCTCCGGGCACATCTAATAAAGATCCGGATCCCACGCTAATTGATGCAGTTGTTCATGTTTCCGTTTTACACCCTCCATCCAGTTATAGATTCATAGCGAGCAGATTCAGTTCCATGCCCAGATCTAACTGTCAAGCTATAGGTAGCGGGTGTAGTTATAACGGATGCCTATCCAGGTGCAATTGATCCGGGACCAGTGGACTAAGTTTAATCAATCCCACCAGGAGCAGAGACGATAGAAGCATAACCAATTATAGTTTAACCACCATCAATGGCAGATCCAAATCCATTTGAAGCATCCGTCGTAGACCCGGTTGTCTTACCACCATCAGCGGGAGAGGGAGCATCTGGGCCTGCATCCTGACTTTGTCGAGAGCTAGTTGGAGCTCGATCAGATCCCGTGGACCTAGTTGACTGAGCAATTGAAGTTCCAGCTTCCTTCCCTTCGTTCGGATCCAAATGCCTATGTGGGTCATCCAGTTTCACCTTTTGATTTGGTGAACTCAGTTTACCCTGTTTCTCCGGACCCCGTTCCAGGTGCAATTGATCGGGAACCAGTTAGTTTAGAATGTAAGTGATCCTTACCTTACCTCCAGCACTCATAGTTCTCGACCCAGGTGGAGATCCATATCGAAATTGAAAGCCCCCAGAAGCATTGGATAGTCCGTTACAAAGGAAGTTGACCGGGGTGGATCCAGTTCCTTTCCTATTGAAGATTCAGTTGATTCCGTGCCAATTACATATGCAGTTGGAGTTCGAGATCGAGTTTACCTGATTAACCGAGTGTAAGCAGCACATGTTGCATTTGAATCAATTGAGAAACCAGTTGTTGTGTAAAGTGGCTAAGCTATTGTGCCTAAGCTTACGATGATTTTCCCGCCGTCTTTGCATGAGCACAGCTGCCGGATGAGCCTATGCTGGCCTGAAATGTGGGTCCTATTACTAATGGAGCCACGCTACACGAACGATCGATGTGGGCGCCTTAACCCCAAAGTAAAGGACGAACTGGGTGCTTAGAACTGCGATATCTAGCCCCCACCCCACCGGTCGCTCACTAAGTGGGACCAGCACCCAAGCCAGCAACATAAACAAAGCAAGCACCGGGGAGGAGATAGATTTCGCTTTCACTCATAACTTTGATAGAGCCAAAAAGAAAGATCAATGCTCAAAGTGAATCTGACCTTCTTTGGGTTAAAGTGGGGCTACAGCGCGTTTCGCGTCAATGGCCATAGAAATGGTTTTCCCTAATCCGCCTAAGCCTCTCTCTAACTGGCCCACCTCCCTCCCTTCTTACTTTCTTCGAGCTGAGCTTTTCTTCAATTCTCCAATAGCTGCAGAACAATTGTACCGCTACGCCCGGAATCAGAAAAGAGTGATCAGACCGGTAAGACGGATTGAGGGTGTCCGGGATAACCCAAATATGAAAAAGTTCTTAAATAAAACTTCGTTCTGTTGCGTTTTCCGGGGTATCGTTAGGTATTCTATCTGGGGTAATAACTCAAATTTTGATTTAGTAAACTCAATGAGTCGCGAGGTTAAAGGGGGTGGTGCTTACAAACTCTATGCATGCCCGGGCCCGGGATACAGGGTATTGCGTTACAACCTGCCCTGCCTTATTTAACAACCCCCCTTTTTACTTATGATGCGTTGGGTGGGAAACAAACGACCCATCACAGCATGGTTGGTTACCGCTACGCCCGGGATAAAAAAAGAGTTCACAGGCCGAAAAGAAAAGGCAGTAGGCCGGCCATCGAACAAGAGCTGCTGAATGAAACCGCACGAGCCATCGAATCAGAGCAGCCTAACAAACCCAACCGCAATTTATACCAGCCATCCCTCCCATCGATCCCATCCGGCTCACCCAGCGATCCAGCGATCCTAGAGATCCCAGCCATACCAGCAAGCAAGACCAGCCTTACCACGCCCTTCAATCGTGGGAATTTAAATACTTAAAGGAACGAAGTCGCTCATCCATCCGATGGGTGAGGTGGCCTATCGCTCTCAAATGGGGCAGGGGTCCTACTAAACCATAGCCGAGGTACGAAGTTAGGCACATCATGGTTTTTTAATCTATGTATGAGTAGGGTAGGATGTAGGACTTGCTCTGCCAACACGAACGCCCGGCTAGCCTTAATCACCCGCCGCCTAAGCTTATAACTGCCCTGCTCACTAGAGTAGAGCCTGGCCTGGAACTATGCCCAGAAGGAGGCTAGGTGTGATCCATGGGTGGGGGGGAAAGCCACTTAGGGAGGTAGCAGAGTTCTTCAAAAAGCCACTTTACTAAAGCCAAATTCGAGTTAGGGAACCCAGTTACCGATTATGCCTACGAACCCGCCCGGCATCAATCAAAAGGTGAGAAAGGATGGCTCCACGTAAATCTCCTTGTCAAGATCTAGTACGAAGGGGAATCAGCACTAGAACAATGAGATAGAGGATGTGTTTGGATGCCCCGGACTGGGTCTTCGGTTTCAATCACGAATCAAATCTGCTTTTGCCAACTATAGCTTGTGCCAGCCAGCTAGAAATGCAGGATTCTGTTTATTTGATGAATTGGTCAATCGAATCTGTCTTCATGACTAGCCCACGCACTATAGAAGAAGTAGGGGAGGAATCTGCTCTGATGCTGCAGTGGCCGAATCCTCTTCCAAATATTATATACTAGTTTCATGGAGCCCCCTGATGCTCTGCTGAGTCCCAGGACCAGTCCCTCTCTAGAATGGGGGGTGGATACGAATCCTCTACCAGCCAGCAACCTATACTTTTTATTTACCCAATCTGTCACCGCCATTGATCATGGTCGGATCGGACACTGAGCTCAAAGTCACGATTTCTTTTGGTGAGTCATAAAGGAGGGCTGGAGGCGATGCGACTTGAGGCGAAGCGCCTTGATCCGTGAGAAGACGATGTTCCTGAAGGAGGCACATATTAGGTCCGTGAGAGGCTATAAGCCTTTATCCGTGAGAAGATGCTATGCGCCTTTATCCGTGAGAGGCCGAAGTCGACTTGAGGCGATGCAACCTTGAGAGGAGGCTTCAGATCCTCCTCTTGAAAGCCCTAGCCGTGAGAAGGGAGTCTTTATATACCCTAAAGGGGTTTTTATCCGTGAGAGGCAATGCGACTTGAAGCGACTTGATCTGTGAGGCGATGCGAGAGCAACAGGAGGTTATGCGACTTGAATTGGAGTTAAGCGCGTCTTAAAACCCACAGTGAGAGGCATGTAAAGCCAGGTCATTTACACAAAACAACCAGAAATACGTCCAGGCACACCTGTGCTATAGTAATCCGGTCATTCCTGAAGCAATACGCCTCCGCAAGGCGGGTGATAAGACCCAGCCTTCATAACCTCTTAAAGACGCCAGGGAGGTAATTCCTCCTACAGACGCTAGGATGAGAATCCTAGAGCGCAGATGGAGTCTTCGACCAAGCTAGAGCTTGATGTCTGCGCCGAGATAAGACCAGGTTACGTCATAAACTTATATGAAGGCGGGTTGCTACTTACATGAAAGGGAAAGCTCAAAACTCAAGGGTGTTAACGCTCACTCATCATATGGGTGAGGGAGAGGGGTCCGGTTTCTCGGTTTAGTGTGGAGGGAGGCGCTCTTTGTTGACCTTTCAGAGGACATGTTGTAATGTGAAGCTGGCAATACGTGCTTGAGTCGATGATCAATCCGCCGTTCAATACCGGCAAAGGCCCCGTGGTTGGACGGGAATAGATAAGAGGGGAAAAGGAGAGCAAGCACTCCGTACCTCGCTTCGTCTAATTTCTAACTGATACGCCACCTCGCCCCTCTCCCTAGGGTCTTCGCAACTTAGGAAGCCGAACCAAGTCCGATAGGTCACAATTTAGAATGTGAAAAACCCAATAAACTGGAAGAAGTAACTGAGTGGCTAATGGCGTTACCTCGCTCTAAAGGTAGGTGTATTCCCTTCTGCTCAATACCCGTCTCGGCATCATAGCAGTACTCTGCTGGGTCTTACTCACTTATTTCCCCTCGATAGCTACTCTAGGTTTGTTCCATCCTAATAGCAGTATTCCGGATTTTATCCCAAAGTGTCTCCCCAAGATGGCTGCTCGAGAAGTGTCCCATCACTATAACAGTAATTCGGGATGTGATCTCGGCATAAAGGTCTTATTATGAAGTCTCCGTAGGAGTCTGGGCCCGAATAAGGAAGGCTTATATGAACAAGCCTAAGACCTTTCCTATCTCACTCGCTAACTTTTCTCTATTGAAGAGCATTGATGTATAGGGTTTATATTCACTAAATATTGTAAAAACCTCCTACCTCGGGCGAGTCACCACTACGTGCCTTCGTATCTCTCCTTCTTACTCGACTTACTCACTTACTTACTTATCTCTCCTTTCATCAATGCCTCTCCCTTTTGTCGAGCCTGCTTGCGCACCCTATTTAATTTTAATTCCATCGCAGTTCACTTAGCATAAACCCAATTTCCCTTCTAAGAAACCATATCGGTTGAGCCGTTCAAACAATGGCTGGTCTTGCTTTTTAATATTTCATCAGCTAGCCGGGACGATATATCAATTCAAGTTGGGCAGGATCTATCTCTTCTCATTTGTTCAAATTGGATATGGGGGGATGTGAGCAACCCTTACTTCTGCAAAGAGCGGGTAGCGGTTCTTAGAGCGCGAACAGTTCTAGATCCACCGTTACCAGTTCGACGTGCACAGGAAGGAGGCGGTTCCAAATGCGTGACCTGTTCTTGATAACACGTGCCCAGTTAGTGAGTGAGTAAGTGAGGGGCATTCCCGATAGCCCATTACATGGTTTTCTACGTGACCAGTCTCGATTACACGTGCACACGATAGGATGGATGTTTTCGCGCTAGTTCAGTATTACCAGGAAAGGGAAGTAGTTTTACGTCCTTGTTACATCACAGGAGGTAATTCATTCTAAGTGTGTAACAGTTCAACGTTGACAGGAGGTAATTATTCTATTTGAATGAAGTCAATCTAGAGAAGACACAACTCTCTAGTTACTTTATTATACGTAATTACATATATAATTAATGAACGCATAATTACATATATAATTATTGAATGCATAATTACATATATAATGAATGACTGGAAGAATTGCTCACCTGAAGCATGAGGGTGAGGAAGAACTGCATTCAAATCGAGATATTCTGAAATTGACTCGTATCATGTCGGTAACTAGAAGGAGCTCATTACTTTTCTTTCTTCCCCTCAAAAGAAAGAAAGAGCTCTCTTTGTCAGGACTTTCCTGGACCAATTTTGGTAACTGGACCAACTGGCTGTCACTAAGTTGAAGTTATGGAGTGAGCCTTACTGGCTGGC
>Ga0316213_1000088_pt1 | contig 13050 bp, 12 predicted proteins | sample NRE2metagenome_FD_207798 | JGI IMG/M metagenome (GOLD analysis project Ga0316213, IMG submission 207798) | Spruce roots microbial communities from Maridalen valley, Oslo, Norway - NRE2 | ecosystem: Host-associated > Plants > Roots > Unclassified | place: Norway: Oslo | collected 2017-09-14
GAAACAGGCATTGATTAAGTCCTTTTCCAGGGAGAGCATACTCCAACATCGGACTTAGTTCTATCCCGCCGGGAAGAAGAGAATGAATCGCTCCATCATCAATCAGTCAAGTGGATATATAACTACGGATTCTTCCGGGGAATGAGATAAAAAGCTGGTCGGATAGAACGAAAGAGGATGTTTGATTCGTTTCCTAAAGGGCTGGTTGGCGGAGAGATCTGAAGGGATCCGATGTTCCCACCCTTCCCGGTCGGTCGCGGAGGAGAGAAAGGATGCCCGTCGTGACACACTGCCAGCATCCTAGCACCCGTCATAACACACTGCCAGTGCCCTCCCCACGGCATGCTCCTTTCGAAAAAACTGGGTTGAATCCTCGCGAAAGGCGCAGGTATGTATGTCTTGCACTTATATCTAAGAGCCTTTTCCCACCATTAGTGAGGAAGCCCACGTCCCACTCTTCCTCCCCCGGCCTAGGCAGTGAGTCGGCCAGGGCCTCCCTTTACGATTTATTCATTCAACCGTGGACCTGTGTTGCTTATGTATTCCCCTAACCCTCCTCGCCAAAACACGCACGGACCGCGGCTGAATCCGTGAATATATTGTCAAGCTAGCACCCTTTCATCGAGCACCTGCCTGATTGATGTTGGGCCCTAATAAAGAGAGAGAGAGGTTTCTGAATGTTCAGCACCTAAAGCGTGAGTATGGTGGGTGGGTCCCAAACGCCCCTCTAGTCCAGGTGGGAAGGAATACCCTTTTCTCATCCAGAGAAGAGGCTTGTTCTTCGATTTTCTGACCTCCCTATTTCCACGTCAGTAAGAGTGGGTGAGCTCCTGAATTATCGTTATGAAATACATCGACCCATCCATGAAAACTTGAAGGGAGAGGACGGACACTCAACCCATGCATGAATGCCAACGTCGAGGGCCCTTTTGAGACCGAGAGAATCCCTCCCCTCTTACTTACTCGAGAGATCCCCTCTTACTTACTTAAGATAGGGAGCTTAAAATACGCCTGGCCCTCCGAATTCTTTGGGAAGGCTAGACAAATCAATATCTCCGGGAGAACGCACTGAGAGCGGAGTGCCAACCGCTTGCTTTCATATTCTTTCTCTCTCTCCCTTACTTTGGAGATGCTTCCTTCGTATATTAAGATACTTGGTAAACCCAGAGAGAAGAGATAAGAACCTAGTATTCATCTCGTACTCGTATGCTTTCGGTAACTAGATAGAGATAGAATAAAAAGAGAAACTCTTCCTTCACATAGACGCACTTACCCACCCACTCCTTCCACCCACCCTTTCTAATGAAGTAATGAAACCGGTTCCTTCAGGATTAGCTGTACGCCTGCCTAACAAACAAACACATGCAAGTCGAACGTGAAAGGGCAACCAACCAACCCAAGAGCGCCACGATCCATCCCTCGCTCCCCGCTCGCTTTCGGAAGGACCGGGATTTGGAAAGGAAGGTGGAAAATTGACTGACTCTGGCCCTTACACGTTACAGCAAGCCAGTTCCCCTTTTAATGCATTCTGTCCTCAATTCATTCCCCAGACAAAGAGGGACGTCATTCATCTCCATATATATGTAATAGAGTAAAGGGCCAAGATGAAATCATTAGTTCACTGCCGCTAGATCTAACGAACCAAACCCCCACATCAGTTTGACCTATCGGTTGGTTGGGAGGAGGGGCCTTCCCACCGCTTTCTTCCCTCAATCTAGCTAGCTCAGGATTTCAGAGGCGAGGGGGAAGGAAACCGACCCGCTCGACCGACCATAGAAAAGGGCGAGAGGCGAGGGTGAGGCAGCGAACTCTCGACCAACGGGAGAGGAAACGTTAAGTGTGGCTCTAAAGACCAAAGGGAGAGGAATAACACCATAGTATGGTTAGATATCAGTCGAAGATTCAGAGGTTATTCAAATACTACCAGGCAAGTCTTTGAATAACCATTCTACGAATATCATTTCAGATAGAATAAAGAGAGATCACAATCACCTCCATAGCATATGTACTTGGCTCTGCCAGATTAGAGGTTTCCTTTTGTTGTTCTATAGATGTATTAAACGACCAATCAGGCAAAATGACGTCAGAACATTGTCAAATTAAATACCAATTCAGTCGTCTCTTCAAGGGAGGGAATGCTTCTGAAAGCAATGATCTTCCTCTTGAGGATAATTTTAGCATGGAATCATTACCTTGGTCTATCTTCGAATCTTGAAGCAGAGCAAGCGTTCGATCTTCCATGGGTTGGTCTTGGTCTACAAATCCATCAGCAATGCCTTGTACTCATTTCGGTACCAGCCGGCTCTTTGAGATGGCCGGGTCACCTAATTTCTGCCCTTTCATAGATCATTTCCGTTTCGGCCACTGTCAATAAAGGATAAAATGCCATTTCTGGAAATTGCAATTCAAACTGAGAGAACGTATTCGACGATTGGGTGTGATTCACAGTCTTGGCACAGCACCCTGCATCTGTCGAAGGTTAAGGTACTATACCAATCGAGCAAGATGGAAAATGGCGAGGTAAAGAAAATTGGTGGTGTTTTCTTCTCTCAAAATATCCTCTCTCTCAGATGGCCAAAAAGAAAAGGTCGAATTCTCTCAGGATCCGGTGTATCATAAAAGAAAGATATCACTCGAAATTACAGCATAGTGGCGGAAGGTACAACTTAAAATGGTCTCTACAAACTTATTGCTTTTCCTTAAATAGCAGAGGGAGGGTTCTGTAGTCTCTCCTTGAGTGGGCCCTTACCCAAGAGAGTGTAGAACCCTATCAAATAAACACTATCAAAATAAAACTATGCTCAGATCTTTCTTTTTAAAATACTCAGAAATTAATACAGTAGAATGATGCTAACTCTGCTCCCAATGAAACTCCGACTATACAACTACAGCAAAATACAAATTAGAAATGAACATTCATGGAGCCTAACTCTGCTATGCTATCCCATAAAAATACTGGGGCTACTCCTAGAAGGCTCTGACTACTTCAATCAATCAGATCCCTTATTGTTTGGAAGTTGTCTACCTTATTCCCCTTACCCAGGCGCAACTGAGCATTGGAGCTTTCTTATTCTACTTCTTAACTGATTTTCTTTCAAACGGTGGGTAGATTTGAAGGAATCGAGCTGCTCCAGGATATGAATGTTGTTCCTTAGTGCTAGAAGCTCATGTACTCTTCTTCATAACTGAGGAAGACAAGATCCCTAGAATTCCTCCCTTCTTGTACCCTTGATTGGAATGTTTGGAGTTCAAAGGGGAAGGTGAAGGAGGCCCCCTTTTATGCATGGTCATGGGATGGACTCCAACACCCTTAGCTAATGCAGCAATGAACCTTTTCTTACCAGACATCATTAGTGCATTATAATTCAAACCACATAATCAACTAGCAATACTCAAGACATCAGATGTTCACCATAACTTTAGGAAATAAGCCAATCATATTAACTTGAAATAACATGTATCAACATTGTATAGTTTGGCCTTTAAGCAAGAGTATTTAGGAAGGTCTTAAGTAAATAAGGCAAATACAATAGTGATATGTATAGCAAAAAGGATGGTCATGGAGGGTACTCTGAGGGCCCATCATACACCCCCCCCAACTGGAGGGTTGCACACCCCTGTGCAACATACAAAAAGGAGCTCAAAAACTGCTATGATCACCCATCATCCTCGGGCTGTTTCTCCCTGCATATGTCTCTAAAGACATATACCATTATGTGTGTAATGGCATCTGAATGATTATACCCTGCATTCCTATCTATTGTTCCCCACCTTCTCCTTTCTGCTTCTTGGTCAATCTTACCTGAAGATCTCCATGATGGAGTAGGGTGTGAGAGCAACGGCAATCTGAATCTGAGCCCAATCCAATGCAGGTTCATCCTCTTAAGGGTATCCACATACAAATGTGACTTGTACATGGCAGCTTTCAGGCCCTGTGGGGAATGAGGTTCTGCTCTTTTGAGGGCAGAAGAGAACTCTTCCCACCTGCTTTGGCAGAATTGTATCACCCTATTCCCAGAATTCCTCATGGTCTTTTAATAGTGCATTATATCCTCATGTTGTCTCTCTCTCAGGACTGGAACTAATTCTGGATCTGCAATCATCCTGGCATGGTATCTAAGTATATCTTCGGGCTTAGTGCCTTCATCCCTCACCCATAAATTGCTGCTAAGCTCTTATTCCCTGTACCTTAGGGCTTCTATGGCCCTAGCTTCTAAGGCCCAATATCCTTCCTTTCATTTCTTATTTATTATTAATTTCTCATGCCATTTGATTCTCTACGGCTGAACAACCTCTGTATGAAATCAATCCTCCTGCCTTAACTCATCTAGGGCATTAAGATGATCTAATATTTCTATTTGTGCTTCAGAGATGTCAAGCCCTAACTCCAGGGTTGTTCTGAGTGTTTTTATTTCAAATTCAACTGGGAGCATAACTACCTTTACATAAACCAACTCATAAGGTGAAAATCCTATGGTTGTCTTCCATGTTGTGTTGTATGCCCAGACAAAGGCAAAGCTGTGAAGTCTGAGAATGTCCAACAATTGTTGTTCTTGGACAGGGGTGAATTTGCTGCTTATTTTCAGAGTTTTGTCAGGGAGGATCTCTATTGTTTGAACTAATGGTTGTTCTATTTCAGCAGTGAGTAAATCTTGCTAGGAGGTATTATTTGTTGTTTATGTGCTTACTTGTTGTTCATCATCTTCATTGTCACTGTATTCCTGAATAGGTACAGAGCTGGAATACAGATTTTGCATGTATTTTGGGATTTCATCCTCCTTGTTATCAAGGTGTTCTATGATTTGGACAGTGTTGGGATATAGATTCTGCATGTAGTTTGAAAGGAATGTGTCCTCATCCATTTATTTCAATGCTAAAGCAGTTTCAATAGTGATAAAAGGATGGATAGTATTTCCAAAGACTTCATCCTCCTCCCCTTGTCCTACCCATAATGGTGATTATGTTTCAATAAAATGTCTAGCAGGGGGGTAGAGAGTGAGCTTCTTTTGTGATTGACCATGAGTAATGGTCATGTTTCCTATCCTACACCCTATATGGGCATCAGCTGTAGGTAACCATGGTCTGCCAAAGATTAGGGGATACCCACAGAGTTTGGCTTTGGGTTGCAGCACTCTCAAGTCTGTTGGACATTCCCAGGAGTCTATTGATATAGTAATATCTTCTAACACTCCTTCAGGGCTGACAGTGGACTTGTCTGCTAGTTGAAGGACTGTAGGTGTGTGTCTCAATAAATCTATTAGATTCAATCTCAACATTGTGTCCCTAGTCATCACATTGATTGCTGCACGTAAGTATATTAAGGCATTTGGGATTAGACACATGGATATGTCAAATCTACGACAGCGCTACCTGGGTCAGCATATTTAGAAGTGAACACCTTCCCTAACATGAGATCAGCAAGCTTACCTACCACATTAATGGTTGGTGGATCCTTCTTTTTCCTTCCAGGCCTCCTGATGCACAGCTCCTTTACTCTTTTGTTGTAGATTGGTACATCTTTGGAGGGGAGGGAGGCCCCGCTCGCTAGCTATTTGTGAGGCTTAGGCGACAATCAGTCAGTCAGTAGCTGGTATGAGAGGAGGGACTTACACACGGTACTCGGGTGCGCCCAATGAAATGATGCCTAATATAAGAACGGGAAGAAGCAATGACGTTAGGAGGAATGAATAAGGGAAAACTCTGTGGTAGGACAGAGCAGAGGATGGGGCGTGAAGCGTACGTCAAATCCCAGGCGGACCAAGTAGAGAGGGGCAGGCGGGCAGGCAGGAGCGGTGAAGTAGAGATCGCGGGGTTGGAGTAGGCTGGCTAGGGGAGCCCAGTAGTGCCGTACGTAAACGGATCGACCCGTGCAGTGCTGTAGGGCCCAATCATAAACATCAATAAGGCCCAACTAAGCTAAGCTAGGAGAGGGATTTACCTTACGAGTTATTCACCTACCTACCTCCCAGTCCCGCCCGCAACAGCTGGTCGTGCATTCGATCCATTTCTATTATATCCTCTTTCCTTCCTTAGAATATAGAAAGAGCTACTGATACATTTTCGGAAAGGAGATCAGGACGTAGCACGCTTTTTTCTCGATGGGTTTGGTTTGGATGGATCAAATCCTAGTGGTATGGTGGACACGCTGCTGAACGCCATCTACCTACGCTCGCAGCTATACGTCTTAAAATACGTTACGCCTTACCGACCGTCTGTCGAAGCTTTGGGTCGCGTTGACTTGCAGCTGCAACAACATCCCTCCTCGAGCGAGAAAGAAAGATATGGAGGCCGGCATTGAGGTCATAAAGAAATACATCGAAATCACATTATGAAATAAATAATAAAATACATTCCACTCGGAACCGAAATCAGTATAGGCAATCCAGAAGATGAAGAATCAAATAAAGGCTCGCACCGGCCCGGTGCGTTGACTGTTGGTGCGTAAGGGACTGAATTAGCCGCACAAGGAAGGAATCAATATCGTCATCAATATCCGTATCCAACCAATAAAATAGAAATCAATATCGTAATAAATCATCAATCCACAGCAATTGGACAAGGAAGAGCCAGATCTCCTCTATCGACCCCTACTCCAACCCCTTCAATGGACAACAGTCTCTACCAGGCAGGGAGACAGAGATTCACTCTTCCGATCAATCACACGGAAACGGAAAAAGAGATATCACTCCACCGACCGAGAGAGCCCTCTCTTCCCTTACCCGGCAACGAAGAGGGAGGGACACTCCACCGACAGGCGGACAGACAGTCACTCTCTTGCTTGCCCGCCTCCCCTTCCACGGCCCCCTCTCACGTCACGGCGACCGACAGCAAGGCCGAGCGAGTTCCGAGGGAAGGGACCTACCTTCTGGATGGATGGACGGGTTAGATGGATGGATGGGTGTACGGCTACGCCTTCCTTCCATAGCCAACCCAGCCAACCCAGCGATTGTGTCGCTACGCAATTGTGCTGCTACGCTTCTGGCTTTCCTCATTCAATAAATAATCAATCCATTCAGTCCCTCACCTTAGATCTGGGTAGGCAAGAGAGAGACTAAAGTATAAAGCCAGCAGCCCTTGATCACCCACCTTAGATAACCCATCTTAGATCTGGGTAGGCAAGAGAGATACTATAGCCAGCCGTCCACCCAGCAGCCCTATTTAATGTTCGCTGCTCACCGATAGCCACGTAGATAGACCTTTCCTCATTCAATAACAAATCTCTCTATCCACGGGCTGGCTTTCAAGGAGGTTGGCAGGAGACGAGGTCGACTATCCACCTAACTGTCTAAATGGAGAAAAGGATAAATGGCTTTCAATAGGGCTAGGTGATATTCCTTCAGTGCCCTTGAGCTTCCTTTCCGCCCTTAAATAGTGCTCTTAAGCTTCCTTTCAGTGCCTTCCGACTCTCTCTGGTTTTACTAACTCTCTCTGGCTGGTCCTGCCAATAAGACTAACTCTCACTCAAATGGAACTGACTCAACCACTCATATGGATCTCTCCTTCCACGACTCACTTACTCACTGACTCACTAGCCCATGAAGGAGCCCTTCCAAGACTCACTGCCTCACTCACTCACTGCCTCACTAGTCCTTCCAAGGAGCCCTTACTCAACGGCTCATAAACCGTTCATAGACAAACTAGTTCATAAACCGTATCAGTGGTATGCATGGATCTCGTATCTCTTCAGTGAAGAAAGACTCTATCCATAATGGAGTATTGATAATCGGGTGTTTTCGTTTGACAGATAGAGCGATCTCCATCCATAATTACGTATGTAATTAGAATAAGGAGAGTAACTGAATCTAGCCTTAAGGGGCATTGGAGTCACTATCCCTTACTTCTTTAAGATAGGGGAAGGACTGAAACTCCAACACGCCTTTAGGGGCATTAGAGTCACTATCCTTCCAGCCTTCTTCTTCCTATCGCCGGGTCCCCTCCTCCTCGACACAATCTTTCAGTTGACCTGAGTTGTCGGTATGGGGGGCAGTGATGATATTATAATACGATGCGCCACTTTATGCCATTTTCCACCTTACGATTTATGGCATGTAACGTATGAAAAGAACCCAGATTCCTGCTATTGGAATGGGACAACTCTAGAGCACTTCTCTGGGGAAATACCGGATTGGGTTGGTTGGTTTGGGCTAGTCCCCGCCCTGACCAATTCAAATATCCCAACTGTTTGGAGGAGAGCGTTAACATATATAATAGGGTTTAAGTCAACTAGCCTCTAAGCGTTAAGCCTGCCAGTCAAGTTGAACCTACCTCTACAAGCCAGGAACACACTTCGTATAAATCTGCCTTGCTACCTTAAACTTTGCAGAGGAGTTCATTATCTGGATTGAATGTGCAATAGGGGGTCTTCTGTAGAGCGTAGATGAGGTGATTAGGCAAGATTATGCGATCGTGCTGAGACGTGCTAGGCCCCCCAAGAGTAATGTGACCAAAGGGGAGATCCAGGCCCTCAAGAATATTAACAATAACCCAGACATTTTGGTGTAAAAGGCGAACAGAGGTAACGCAACCGTCGTCATGGATAGATCAGATTACATCTCCAAGATGTGTGACCATCTTATCAATAGTGGGAACTATAGAATTTAGAGTAATCTGGCAATTCGGAAAGATTTTGAAAAAGGGTAATGAAGGCAATCAAGAGGTCTTCGATCGAGGGGGATAAGAGAGACGGGCTCATCCCGAACATCAAAGGAGGTCACCCCAGGAATATATGGTCTGCCCAAGATCCACAAGGAGGGAGTTCCTCTTCAACCAATTGTGGACACGGGCGGGCCCCCACATACTTTTTTGCAGAACTCTTAGCGAAGAGGTGAAGTGCTTTTTTGGGTAATTCGGATTCGGATGCGTTACATTTTGTTTCTTTCATCAAAGATAAGAAGGTGGATAGCAAGGACATCCTTGTCAGTCTCGATGTAGTATCCCAGTTTCGGATTCCAATGAATGAGGCTATCAACATCATCAGAGAATTGGTGGATGAGGAGGCAATAGCCCTGGTGGATCTATGCTTACGCTCCACGTTCTTCAGTTTCCAAGATGATATCTTTGAACAAACAGAGGGTGTGGCTATGAGTTCTCCTGTGATAGCCAACTAATTTATGGAGAGATATGAACATAGGGCTTTTCATTCTCTTATACTCAAACCGAAATGGTGGAAGAGATATGTGGATTACACAAATGTCAATTGGCCTCATGACTTAGAGAGCCTTGAAAATTTTGACATTGAAACAGTTTTTGTAGTAGCATTCAGTTCACTCGGGAGTTAGAACAACATAATTGTTTGCCTTTCCCGGATGTTCCGATCATTAGAGACGAAGATGGGTCATCAAAAAGAGGAGTCTACGGGAAACCGACACACACGGACCTCTATCTCCAGGCTTCTTATCACCATCATCCGTACCAAGCCAAGAGGGGGGGGTGTTAAGAACCTTAGTAACTAGGGCCAAAGGAATCTCAGACGACATATACTTTTTTCGGGGGGAGAAACACCTAACCAATGTCTTCGAAAGAAATGGCTATTCACAATTCCAGATCGATAAAGCGTGAAGAGAGGCTTCTAGAGACCCAAGGTTGAGACATTACAACAATGATAGTCCTAGAGCATACATCCCTTATGTGGAAGGTGTTTCAAATAAGATTGATCGGCAGGAAGAATTTGAATCCAGTTTTCATAAAAAAAAAGCAAATTTGGATAACATAAAGAAAACGCTTAAATATGAGAAGGATTTTGTGGGTTCGAAACTAGGTAGCGGTGTTTATATCACCCCTTGTTCATGTGGTCATGCTTACATTGGGGGACAAGAAGAGCCATTCGAAAAGGGATAGAGGAGCACACGAGGGATCTTTAGCATTGTAGGACAGGTAAGGAATCAGCCCTAAATATCCTTGTAGCGAATAGCAACCATATTTTTGCTATTGCTTTTATATTCCCCCCGCAAAGGTGATCACAAAAGAGAAGCATGGTTTCAAAGGGAAGTTAAGGGAGTCCATCGAGATCGAGCAACATCTGGATAACTCTTCGACAAAGATGATGGGATGTGACTTAGTAAGTCTCGGAGACCGGTCTTCAATATTATCAAAAATAGGTCCCAGTTCAATTTTCAATGAAATTCCAATGAAATCTTCAATGTTAGATTATAATTAAAAACCTCTTTTGTTATTCCAACATAGAGCCTATTTAAGAGGCATGCACTGTATGCAATCCACATCAGATGTCGTATCCTCATGATGGATTACGGAGTTTTATCCGAAACATCGATTTCACAAATTGTTTTTGCACATAGATCTCCCGATTCTAAATAGCATTACTTCTTTTTGTGAAACTCCACAAGTATCCTCCCATAATATGGTATCCCTTGTGCGGGACCTCTACTTCTTGTATTCATTACTCTGCCATCGCAGAAAATAGCTTTAAATTATTTACATTTCCAAACCCCTATTCATTTTTCATAAGATCTTACTATGTCCCACCCCCGGGGAAACCCCCTTACGTCTGGCCACCCACCAACCTCAAGAGATTCCCCCTAGACTGATCGATGAGGAGCAGTATCAATAGGAAGGGGTGGGAGGGCCCAACAAGGGAAGGGATTTGAGGGAGGAGTTAACCCACCAACCATAACCATATTTAGGAAAAGGCATTCATTCATTGGGATAGCAAGCGAACACCCCACCATATATATTTGATTTATCAATATTGATTTAGCAGGCAGAAACCACTCTGAACAGCGCTTGCAGCTCACTCTCTGCTCCCCTATTTACTAGTATTACAAGGTTGTTGGCTAATCAGTATGACTATTGGTGGCTTACCAATCACACACCGGTCCAGTCAATCCGATCGATAGAATCATTCATTCAAGTAGTGAAATGGATGAATCAATGAGGGGGAGGGAGCTTTCATGGCCTTAGTATATTTCCAATTCAATCGGCCATCCATCGTACGACAAGTGCTTTCTATGAAAAGGGTACCTTTATGCCCTTATCACTTTACTTTGATGCAAAGAGGAGAGCTTCGCTTCTCTAACCTCTCCGTAACGTATAGATTGAAAGGAGCGAAACGACTTCTAGGTGGTCGACTTGAGCTTTTGGAGAGGAAGGGAAAACACGAAAAGAACCAACCTCGAAACGCAAAAAAAGAAAGCACCATATAAGTCAGCTTCTTTATCTCTAGAGCCGGCGGAAATAAAGGAGCGGCACTTCGGCGGAAAGAACGAGGAATTATATGTGTCTGTATTCGGTCTAAGTGGGGAGTATGTGTCTGTATTCGGTCTAAGTGGGGAGTAATTGGTTTGTAGCACCTAGTGACGATAATTGGTTCTGTAGCTCGTAATAGAAATAGTTGGTTATGCTGTTTAATGAGTATTAGATCAATAGTTTCTCGAGTTATTGGTACACATAAGGGGGGGGAGTTAAGGGCCCCGACCGAAAAAGATCAACGTAGTCGGTTAGCTCCCCCCGAACCTATTATAATGAGGAGGACGACAGAAGGTCGGGAAGCGGGGCTGCTTTAGTATTACCGGTTCGACTCCGGCCGACCTTGTAAGCGGGTTTACCCGTAAAAAGCAAGGGTATGGGCATCAGCATTGGTAGAGGTGAAAACAGTTCCAAAGTCAGATTTTCACATAGATAGTTATAGGAGTGATAGTGAGAGGGAGCTTACTTTAGGTCCTGATCAGACAGATTTTCCCCTAAATGCATATGAAAGGTTATCCCTTCCCTGACCTTCCTTGAATCTTGACCTTATTACATAGACTATAGCTTCGCAGTGACAACCTCTTACGAATGTGTGGGATAGGTGGGAGGTGGAAGAAAAATGGTGAGGTGGGGGGCCTCGGAGATGAGGGGTGGGGGTAGGATTTCGGAGTCTCTGTGCGAGCCGGCCGTATGCGGTGAGAGTCGCACGTACGGTTACGGGGGGGGGGGGGAAAAGCTATACGTATAGTGTGGTGGCCTACCCCATTTGTTCCATGATCTATGGGTCTACTGGAGTTACCCACTTCGATCAATTAGCCGAGATTTTGACCGGATATGAAATCACTTTGTTCGGTGCTCGATCTGGTGGTATTTTTTTGGGGATTCTCTTTATCGCTGTAGGATCTTTATTCAAGATCACTGCAGTTCCTTTTCGGGCGGCTGTAGGACGGCCGCCTATGGGTGGTACCGCTGCCGACAGATTGCGGCCAATCCTACTGGCTGGAAAGAGGGCCGGCTTATCCGAGAGCGCGTGAGACTCATCACTACCTCGTAAGGGCGTTGAGACCATAGCATGTTACACGAAAGCGTCGCTTTATCCCTCCCTCCATAGTGTTGTCACACAGCCGCCCGCCTAGAAGAGCCGCTCGCTCCATAGTGTTGTCACACAAGATAAGCACGCCGCCTGCTGGCCGGGCGAATCGAAGTTCTCTCCCGGTAAACCGTCCACCCAGTTAAGTGCAAACACAGTGGAATCACGCTTAGCGAACGCTCGCTGCTGGCTGGTGTGCCTCCTGCCCGTCGACGAGGAAAGAGCGACAAGGTTCAGATTCGAAATGATTACTGCTTGCAGCATGGGAGCTGATTACCCAACAACTCTCTGGGAACAATGGAAAAAAGGATATCCCGATAACGGAAACCATAGGGGCTGTATCGGCGAGATCCAACGGTGAACAACTAGATTCCCCAGAAGAAAACCCCGGCTGGAAGTCTGAGGACCTTTAGTACCCCCGAAAACACCTCCCCAGCAGCCAGCGCTTCGCGCCAAGCAAGACCGCGTCCCTTCATCCATTCAATAGGGCCTTTTCATTCCAATTCATTCCAATACGTATGGGGCCAAGCGAAAGTGGAGAGGGGTAGGTGCTTGTGGGGGAGGCTGCCCCTCGGCTCGGGAGGGAAGGGAAAGGTATAACCTCGAATATGATAAATTACTTTCCTTCCTATAAAGATTGATTTTCCGTTTCAGAAGAAAGGAGGTGGCCTGCGGTGTTATCTGAAGGGCGAAGGGAAAACGCTTCCCGAGGGAGGGATTACGAGGAGATATCCCCGTTCTTTACCCCCCCCCCCCCC
>Ga0316213_1000089_pt1 | contig 13016 bp, 6 predicted proteins | sample NRE2metagenome_FD_207798 | JGI IMG/M metagenome (GOLD analysis project Ga0316213, IMG submission 207798) | Spruce roots microbial communities from Maridalen valley, Oslo, Norway - NRE2 | ecosystem: Host-associated > Plants > Roots > Unclassified | place: Norway: Oslo | collected 2017-09-14
CCCCATCCCAGGGCCAGACATGATTAATCCAAAATTATTTGCAAGAGCAGATCCAATACTCGATTTCGAAACAGTGTATTTAGGGGGCTCACCATTGTTGCAGGTCTTGGGATTCATGCCAAATCTAGGGCTCATTGGGCCCTTCAGAGTCATTTTCCCACTCGATCCATCTCCCCACTACCCTACTCATATCTTATCACTCATTAACTTATTTAACACATGGGTTGTCATGAATATATTTTATTTCATTAAATGAAATTTGTCATATTTTATGTAATTTTCATTTTTTGAATAGACTTTGAATCGAAGGCTGAGTCCCAAGTCGACTTTGAGTCACTTGCCTGGCACTTTCCCTTTTAACCCAATCTGCAATAGTTCCCATGATCCTCTTTGGGTTTCGCAAACCTTCCTCTGCAAGATAGTGCCTTCTAGTAACTCTTCCTGTTGGTCTACTACCGAGTAAGTTATTGTTGGCAACAATGGTTCTGTCGGATCCTCATTAAGCATCGATGGCTCGAAGAGTTTCAATTTGTCAACATTAATAATAGATGCTCATGTAGACAGGTAGATAAAGCTTAAAGGCATTGTCTCCCATCTACTGAATTATTTTGAAAGGCCCATATCGGATCAGCTTCATTTTATTACCCCCTGCTTTCAATCGTTCTTTGTTGAGGTACAACCGCACCATGTCTCTTACTTTAAAGTGACGAGTTGTCATGTGCTGGTCATGGCATAGGTTGGTCCCACCCAGTCCTATATATACTTACTTATTTATCTGGCCAGAGAATATATAAAAGGGTTGGTTGCTCACAGTTCTCCCTTCAACCACATTAATTATAACGTTGTTGGGCTCTGCATAGCTGCCCTTGGACTTACCTATAAATCTGTTGAATCCTGGCAATAAACTTAACATCCTTTTGTCGTTCGTCACTAATTTTGATAGACTAATTTCCAACAGTCGCAGAGAATTATAAATAAAAAGGCGCTGAGGAAGAAACCCTAGGCATACCTCAAATGGCAATTGATTCGTCGAGCTATGAATAGCCCGATTATAACAGTGTTGTATGTATGGTACATTGTCGTCCCATGTCTTCGGGTGTCTCTGATTATACCTCCGTAGCAGATGCACTAGCGTTTGATTCACGACTTCTATCTATCCATTTGTCTAAGGATGAAATGCAGTGCTCCTTCTTTTTCTATTGCTTCAAAAAGCTGGGGCTATCAGGTGAGGCAGGCTTAGGCGAGGCAGGCTCAAGTGGAGACCGCAATAACATATGTATTTTCTGGAATAACAGATTTGGTTTAAGGAACCTTCATTTGAGGTGAATAACTTTAATGCATCAGGGCCTGGTTTAACTGTTTAACTACAGAGGGCTAACCATCGTCAGATGGGGACTAAACAAAGCTTTATTTATTGATTGATTCGTTTCACAGATTTTTAGTGATCAGGTACTTACACCAATCCTCATTCATCAATCCTCATTTGAGTGAACCAATGTATACTTTTGCTAACATCCTCTAGCATCAAGGGTTGACTCACCTCGTGATAATTTCTATACCAAGCTGGATCGTAAGGTTGGACCTTTTAAGGCAGGCTCAGATAAGGTAGATTCGGGTGAGGCAGGACCCCTAGGGCAGACTCAGGTAAGTCAAGACCCTAAGGCGCATACTCAGGTAGGACAGACTCTGGTGAGGTAGACTCAGGTCAGGCAGGAACCTAAGGCGCATATTCGGGTTAAAACGCTGGGGGCTGTAAGGCAGGCTCTGGTGAGGTGAGGCAGGTGGGAACCGAAAGAACATATATGATTACTTGCTGGCTGATATTGACCTAACCGCTTTCCTTCAAGGGTGAGCAGCTGGTACTGACCTAACTGCGAGCATTCATAAGCGTGCGTAAGGGGAACAATTGCACCTTCCTTTTTCTTCATGGGCGTCAAAAGGTAAGGACCTTTACACCTATCCTATTTAGTAAGGTAAGGACCTTAAATCAAAAAATGATGATTTCGCATCTATCTTCTTTTTGAAGTGTAAGGTTAGGATCCAATTGCGACGCCTACCTTTTTTCGTAAGAAGCGCAAGGTAAGGAAGGACCAACTGCACCTTCCCTTTTAAGTGCAGGATAAGGATCGATTGTACCCTCAATGGCCGGCTAATTGGTCAGTCACTATAAGACATCATCGTCAGATGAGTAGGCTGGTTAACCGGTCAATAACTATAAGCACTATAAGATACTGTAAGATGAGTATTGTTACCACACGCATATCTTTTTCTTTTAGTTGTTTATGATAAGACAACTGCTTTGTGATACAGCTTCGGGTCAGACAGTTTCATGATACAGCTTTGGGATAAGACAGCTCTGGGGTCATATAAATAGGTAGGTTGAGGACCATTACTACCGCTGAAATACTTTATTATTGATTGATTGGACTATGAAACATCTTATTGGTTGGCCCCGAAAAAACATGTTCCTCCGGTAGGCGCTTCAACGTGAAAATGCTTGAAACCCACTCAAGTAGAACGAGGTAAGTAAGTACGCGAGATCAGGTCGGGCGAGATTGGAAGTGGGACGAGACCAGGAAAGAGGGCGTGAGACAGGCATACTTTCTTATTGGTCGGCCTAATCAAAATATGTATCGAGAATAGGCAGCACTATAACGCATGAAGAAGGGCGAGACCAGGTCGGCAGGAATAAGGGAATAAGGGGGGGAGAATGGAAATACGGTGCAACTTTCCTTGGGCTTGCCTGACTGACACGGGGAAACATAGATTGTAGGCAGTTTAATGACAGGCATATTTTATTATTGCCTTACCATGTTTGTTTTTCCCTACTTACCTACCGTATTTGTTCTTCCCTACTTTCTTGTCATATTCGTTGTTCCTTACTGCTTTGTTATATTCGTGTAATTCCTAACTGCCTTAGCATATTCGATTACCGTATTTCCATATTGGTTCTTCCTTACTCCTTCCCTTACTATATTCGTTATTTATTATTGTTGCTTTTTTAGATTCGTGTACATATTCGGATACTTATTTGGATTACTGTATTATCATATTCGGATTACTGCCTTACTATATTCGTTTCATATTCGTTTACATTTCTTATTATTTCCTTACCGTATTCCTTCTCTCTTGCTGCTGCTTTATCATATTTCATTTAGGGTAAGCGCTATAACGTATTGATTTATATAGTGAGGAGCCTGTTCCTTACTTGAACTGCTTGTCTGGCTGGATAGGAGGATCATCGTATAGCTTGCTTGGGATGGATCGCTGGGGTGGGGTCAACTTTGAAATGGGGGACTTACCCTTCTGGCTAGCCATTTTAGGGGAATAAATATGAGGCGTAACGTATTGAAAGCTAGGCGTTATTACATATATAATACCAGCATTTTTTAAGGGACCTTTTAGTTATGGCAAGGTCGAAGAACTACTGGTAAAGACAGTCTTGTGCTTAAAGGATCATGTTTTCTCATCCAAGAAATCACTCGCTCGATTTTTTCCCCCAAAAAACACCAATTGCAAAGCTGCTTCTATACAACCTATCCCCCATGAGGAGCCGCTGCTTTACCTATCCATCATCCAGGTACCCTCCCGTAGCTTTTTACTCACACCCCATACAGCCAGACACAGAGACAGACAGATTGGGCGAAGCAAGGAATAACATTTTGTGGGGAAGAATGAATCCCGCCTTCCAGCCAAAGAAGAGTGGGTCAGTCATTTTAAAGCTTGATCTGCATCTAATATTGCATCTCGAACGGGCCTCCTTACTGCCCATGCCTTTGCTGCCTCTCTCTTTCTTGCTTGCTTTATGAGCGGTTATTTTATTTAGGAAAAATGGAACTTTAAGTATACTTAGCGGGATACCTTTTTTGTACGAAAGGGAGGTTCTATTGCCTTATACATACCCGTATAATTCATTTTTACAATTTAGGAATAGCGGGCTTTAGCACTGGATTCTATTTGGCTTGCTACTGGTTGCTTTATCCCTTGCTGGGCTGTAAGGACAGATGAACAACCTTTCTTATCCCGTACCGCAGTGTAACAACCAACCCTTTCACTTTAGGCCCGGGGAGCACCCGAAACCTTTACCCCAGTACAGTCCACTTTAGTAGCTGCTTCAAGAAACCCTATGAGTAGTAGGGTTTTAACCCATTACCTCACCGCTGACGGAAGACACAGAAAAATGAGAAAGGAACACCTGCTAAGCAAAGAGTTTGCGCTTTACCTCTCCCCCATCCAGCGAAAGGAGCTTACTGCTTCCAGCCTACAGGGAGCATACTCCGTCTACCCAAACAGACATTTGTAATCACTCGAACAAGTGCTCACCACTCGCCCACCTGACACGGCAACTCAGTAGTGCTTATCACTCGTACACCAGGGAAGTACAGTCTTCTTGCGCTTATCAAAAGACAGTCTGGTGCTTAAAAGGAAATGGGGGTTCATCCAATATATTTTTTTATCTTCCTAAAAAAGCAATTTATTGACAAGATGCCTCTCTCCAATCCATCAAGCAGAAGCGCGTGTCTGCTAGAAGTTTGTGTCCAGCAGATGTGTGCGTGTAGAGCTGCTGTCTCTTACCCATTTTAGTTAGTAGTTTTTTCCTTTACGTATACTCCATTAGGATTTTGTATAAACACTTTTAACCCAGTACACTTTACTTCCTGCTTACCCTTTAGCGCCTGCCCACCCTACTTCCTTGCGAATGATGGCAACAGTAAGTGAGTTATAAAGTTAGAACCAATTATACCCAACCTCAACCTGTGCTTACCCATGCATGCTTCTCCAAAGAAAGTATAGTGCTTCCCCATGAGTTGTTTGCTCACCCACACTAAAAAAAACATTCCTTCACCCCTAAGCGAAGAGGCTTTGCTTTACCTATACCCATCCATGAGTCAGAGCTTGCCCAATGAAGTAGCCTACTGCCTTTAGCTCCCCCAGTCACAGGTGGGAGCGTCCCCTAGTTGATGCCTATCCCTCATACAGCGCTGTGAAAGTTGTGGCGTACTGCCTATCCCCAATGAATTAGTAAGTCGCGGCGGCTTTACGTCTACCCCAGAACTAGTACAACAGAACTAGGGAACCAATACACTTTAGTTGCTCCACTATTTACCCAGAACTATTTACCCAGATGCTTTCACCCGGGACACTTTAGGAGCTTATGATGTAGTGAACTGAACCAGAACTAGTGAACCAGATGCTTTGAGTAGCAGCATAAACACTTGGATTTACACCTGGAATCGCATATAATTTAGTAACGGTATTTAGTAGCGGGATTTAGTGCTTGACTGCCGTAAGAACACAAGGATAGTTCATGATCAGTTAGTAGTGGTAGATGGTGATCTATTGCGAGTGCTGTTGGGTGTGGGATGCCAGGTAGCATGTAAAGTGCTAGCGGTAGTATGCGTAGGTAAGATCGTTTGCCATTGTAAGTTCCATTGCTGTTGGGTTATACCGATTGCTGTTTCACACAGCATGGGGTAGGCGAGGGATAGATAGCTTGATCGATGGAACTATTGCTTTGGAGATGTCTTGAGCGATGGAAGAACTATTGCTTTAGAGATCGATTGCTTGTGGGTAGGTAAGTTTCAGTGAATCAGTTAGTAGAGGTAGGCAGGTTATACCATTTGATCTGGCACTATTGATCTTGGACCTGTTATTCGTGGACCATTTGATCTGTCCCATTTGATCTGGCACTATTGATCTGGCACAATAGGATTAGTAGGTCAAACTTGCTTGAGGTAAGGCAGTAGAGAGTCAGTCTTTGTAGGCAGGTTAGGATGCTTGGTTCAGGCTAGATAGCTCTGGCACATACTTGTTTCACGGGACACAGTTTCACGAGGACAGCTTTATCTTGGACCAATGGTTCTTGGCCCATTTCATCTGGCACTAATTTTATCGTGTGCCACTGGTTTGGGTTAGACCGTTTCATTTGGTACAACATCCCGGTAATACTATTTCATTGTTCTTGGAAAACTTCCGCTTCCGTTTAGACCAGGTTCGCTTGGACAACATCCACTACTTTGACGGGGCAATTGGTACGAGACGAGGTGGAGCTTCCTTCGCACAGTATATCTTCCCAGTGAAAGTCTCAGTCCCAGGAAGTATCAGTAGGAGGTTTACCAGCCAACCGCCACGCGATCGTAGCCGCTTCTAACGTGCTTCTAACGTGCTTCTATTGCCTTGCCTCATGACTTTCCTTTCGTTCGAGTAAGAAAGGAGACCAAAGGAACCTGGGAGTGGCCGCGTGGACTTCCAAAATAGCATGGAAGTGACAGCGGGCGGCATTGCTAGATACGGAGAAGAGCACTCGTCGAAGTGCCTGGTCGTGTAGGGCGAATAGCAGCCGCCTATGAGTATTACTCCATAGCCATCACCCGGGGCATACTGAATCTTCTGGAAGACAGCGATAGCTCGGGAGTACAATGAACGGATGTTGCGGTGAGACCTACTGATCCTAAGCTAAAGTCGTGCTGCTTCTCCATTCCTACTCGTGGTCGAGACATTCATAGTGATTATGTTTAATAGCAGATTTTCAGCGCTTCTTATAGTAACGCATTTCGCTATTTCTGAATGATGGCAGCATTTTCCTTCCAGGATTGATTCATTCGATTGGTGAAGTCAAGCATCTTGCACCCCTATCTTGCATGACCAATGCATTTCACACTAGCACTTTCGGGATGGAGATTCCGGATTCCCTCTCGGTAGAGCACTTAATATTGCATTCATGTTGGGATTGATCACTAGATCGCACCGAATCTACATTATTAGGGAACTCAGATTGAGAACGAGTAATGGAAGTCAGTTGGGCCATGGAAATGACGTACTGTTGACTGGGCAAACCCAGAGAAGTAAGCAAGTTGGTAAGTTGCATTTACGCAAATTAGCTGCACTGGTCCCTCCGCGTCACCCAATGAATCTAACCGCTCACCACCAGCCAATCGTAACGGGATATGTGACCAGCATTACACCTCACGGATCGATTTGGTTTTCAAAGGTGCGATAGGCCCCTAAGTGCAGAAATAGCAATCCCCCAATTGAATGACTATTGATTTGCTCTCCCGTAAATAATTCTCAACAGTCAGCCGGTTGGTAAGTTGGGCAGTCAGAGTGAAATGTCTAGAGTTTTCTTACCATGTCTAGAGGATGTGGTGCGCAGCGCCATTATTACACCACCTCAGGCAACGGCACACATCGATCGATAAGAGTTGGACACCTTTATGAGCTACTCGAAACATCTCGTTCCAGCAAATATGAAGCATGATTACAGCTACCGAGTTAGTTCAAGGTTTCAATGTCGATAATCAGTTTTCTGTCTCCTCGGTACTTCAACAGAAGGTCTCACTCCAGCTATTACATATATAAGACTGACTGCTACTCAGTAATCTTTCCCGCCAAAACCAAGTCTTATTTCGTGGTTCGATTCAATGAGTAATACTTCTATGGTACTCGGGTGAAACCACCTGTCCGCTTGGACTGTAAAACTGCTTCACATTGTATAGCTAAACTTCACCTTGTATGTTCCATCCGATCCACCGCAAAAAAAAAAACACCTCTATTCCGTTTCTAGTTTCTCGTATAAAAATAATAATAGCGGTGGCAGGTTCGACTCTATGGGCGGATCTCCCCTGTTCCCTTTGGGAATAATGCTGCTGCAGAACACGATTCGAGAAAGGCTCTCAACTATGCTATGGTTCCTTAAAGAAAGTGGCGAGGCGTGGGAAGAGAAAGTGACGAGGCGTGGGAAGAGTGAAACAGATGGATAAATAAATCCCTGGACCAATCGAATGAATCAATCGATCTGCTTGGTGCACCTCTACCGAGTTGTCTCTGGGTTTGCTCCCTCCGAATAGCGGCCCGATACTGATCATCCTTTAGGCGAGTCGCTATAACTAAGATTTCCTTCGGTAGGCATAGCCATGAGTTTCTAACTACTCAAACAGATGGATTCGCCCAGTCCACTTCTCTTATTAAAAACACCTCTTCCCGTAAGAAGCTGGCATTTATACGCTGGTAATTTCGACTTAATGAGCATGGCACTGTACCTGGGAATTTTAGCCTTTAAAGCTGGCATTATAGTAACCGGTCAATTCTATCGTATGAATCTTCATATGGCTTGGTAATTTCTCCAGCAATAACCTGGCCTTAAATATTGATTCTTAGAGTAGACCCAATAAACTCCGCTAACCAACAATGCTCAGATAAGTAAGGGGAGTTGAAGCTATCAAACCGCCCCTAAAATAGATTATTTTGAGGCTCCACGAGAAATCCTATCATATCAACGAAAAAGAATCTATTTATCTTGAGAGAACCTGATGTTTATTCCTTGTTCATTATGTTATGGAGCCCTTGGTGTCTCTTCCTCTCTTCCCAGGATGCTTTGTCCCTAATAAAGAGAAAGAACAGATGTGCTATTGACTCATGAATAACTAATCTTTTGAACAGAGAGCCAATGAGGCTGATGTGCTTCCTAATTAAACTACTAATGAAAGCCCTAATTCACAGAGAAAGAACCGAGGCTATGTCCTAATGAATAACTAATCTTTGTTACATCTCAAAATATATGCGCTAATGAACCTCCTAATTAAATTACTAATGTTCCTAATGCTAATTCCTCCTTTCTCAAAGTATAAAGAACCAATGTGCTAATGACTAATTCAATTCCTAATGAATGAACTCCTAAGCCCTTTCTAAGATAATTAGTTTTCTTAGAGGATTTGTGAGCCTTATGATCCAATGATGATAAAATGATTTCTACTATGTTTTTCAATGTTCTGTGTTCCTTCTTCACCTAGGGTTTGATCAGGCTTTGATTTGAGGAAGAAAAGAAGGAATTGAAAATCGCTCACCCGCATCGGGGGAGGATGCGCAAGCAGGCTCGACCAAAGGGTGTTAACGCTCACTCATCATATGGGTGAGGGAGAGGAATTTCTTGCTTGTCCGCAGAGGGTAAGGTGCGAAGCTCTTGCTCGAGAAAAGGTAATTGATTGCTCACCCGAAGAATGAGGGTGAGGAGAGCAAGGTAAGTGACCAGAGAAGTTCCTGAGGTAGAGGTTTAAGGAAGTGTGGTAGAGGTTTAAGGAAGTGTGGTGGGTAGTATAGGTCTCGGTGTCTTGTTCGAGGTTCAATTCTCTAGGTGGAAGTGGGGTATAGGTAAAGTGGTTATAAAGGGGTCTAAAAGTTCAGTAGGCCTTGGTGAGATTGTTCTAGGCCGAGGTGATAAAAGTGAGCTATCTATTGGGTGAAAGTTCCCTAGTTCGAGGTTCTAAAAGGCTAGTTCTAGGTGCGGTGTTTCTAGTTCCTTCTGGAGTAATTCCTTGTATAGTTGTGTTTCCCTCTGTCTAAGTGGTGTATAGTTATAAATTGATTCCTGTTGTTTGTGTTACTAAGGGATATCTTCCTTTTGTTAAGCGAGTAGTTATAGTTCGTAATTAGTTCCTTGACCTTGTGTTTCTAATAAGGGATGATAGGCTATTACTAATATGATGAGAAGGGAGTTCTAGTTCTAGTTAAGTCTAAGATCCTTATGAAGAGGCTGAAGAGGGGTCTGGGTCGGAAGGGTACTTGGGGGTTCCTTTATGAAATATGGACTAAAAGGGCAAGTCATAAAGGGTCTGGGGTCTGAACAAGGAGCCTGGTCTGGTGTCTTTATCTTTCCATCACCGTAAACTCTCTATCTCGTAGCTAATTCTATATCCTAAAGATACTAAATATCTGATCTAATCTCTAAAAAGAAAGTAATTGTTCGGAAAATCCCCAAAAGTAAGATTTGATCCTTTCTTATAAGAAGAAGAGGTCATATGAATAGCAAGAAGAGTAAATTGGTTGAATAGGTATCAATAGGAATAACAGGAAAGACATAGATAGGAGCTTAAAAAAGATCAGTTTTACACTTCTTCATACCGAATCACTCTTCGCTTCGAGCCATGTTTTACCCTCGGCCCCAAATCTATGCCCCTTACAGCTCACTTTTTATTCAGAGTGACACAGGGAACCCTATCATCGCTACATCCACCAGCTCTCTCTTTCCATAGATACAGAACAACGCAGGCCAAAAGAGAGGTGTTGAGGAATTAGACATCGATACCCATATGCAACAACTCGCAAACCCGCATGATGGGAACAACCTCGATCGACCCCAGAGGGAAACCACCTAACCCAGAGGGGCTATCCTTTCGACCTCTTTGTAGTGACAACCTCTACAGTTAGGATAGGGTCTACCTCCTTAGGAAGGGATTAGAAAATATTCTTTTATTTAGATATGTCTTATTTCTCTATGTTTAGGAAGTTTAAAAGGAAATAAGAGATCCTTGCCTTTTCCTTTCCCAACCATCGCCTGAGCCAGTCACCCTAGTATACAGGGGAGCAGGAGAGCCTGAGCCAAGCCCCAATGAATCAATCTATTATTTTATTCTTTCCCTGCCCTTTATAGTCGAGATTTCCCAGCCCTGTAGAGTTGAATCGATCCAGTAGATATAGATAAGAAGACCGATCGAGTTACAACCCCGGAGACTTCGTTACATTAACTTCGTTACAACCCCGGAGACTTCGAGATCACATTAGAGCAAGCATTAGTGTAGATTCATAGTGGGCTATCCAGTTGAATAAATCTATCCAGTTCTTTATAGTTTGGTCTATTTTCCTTGGTCTTGCCATGGTCTCGATTCTTTCCCAGCTAATAAAACCAATAAATCTATCCAGTCAAGCTACGCCTTCCTCGGGCCCGGTATCCTTTTTATCCAAGAAAGAGAATATATCAAGGTTAGCGGTGCGGGTTATTGCGGGTGCGAGGTATCATTAACTCAGGTGCGACCCAGTAATAACCTCAATCCTTCCAGTAATAAACTCACTCAATCCTTCCAGTAATAACCTCAACGCGGGTCATTACGAACACAAGGAGAAGGCATGTAACGTATTATAATATGTGCTATTCACGCGGCTATTCAGGAGAACACGTGAGCCCAAAGCGAACGTCTATCAGTTGAATGGCCTCTTTCCCAACCAATGGCCTCTCTTTTCGGTCACCCAATACAGTAACCCCAGTATTCTATTATTTCCGGGACCTCATATTCGATTCTTTCCCACCCAGCCCAGAGAATAAATCTATCGAGTAACTCTCACTGTTGTCCCCGGGAGAGCTGGTGCGTGGGGCTTCGCGTGCTATACCAACAACTACCGAAGGTGCGAGGTTTACCGAAATTTAGGCACCAGGAAAGCCAGGCGAACGTGTAGAAGGGATTTCACCCAAGCCCAGTAAAAGACAGAAATCCATCCAGTAGAGCAGCGGTTTACCCACCAAGCAAGCCTACCCAGTAAAAGAAATCTACCCTATCCACTAGGTTTACCCACCACTCAGGAAAGCAAGTAAACTTAATCCAAAAATCCTATCCAGTATTGAATGCTATCACATCTTACTGATTAGGCTTTCAGTTTCTTAAGGAGTGTGAAGCATGGGATCAGGAGTTGTCAACGAGAAGTAGCTCGTATAGAGGGCTAGATCAGGCTTGCATAAGAACTAAACCATGCTCTTACTATGTTATCTTTCCCTATGTGGTTCTCAACTAGAAGGCTTATTCTTAGAAGAAGGAGTCGTGAGCACTCCCTCCCAGGCTAGCAGAAGGAAGAGCTAACTGATGGCTAGAGATTCCTAGGTAATTTCCTTTATCTAAATAAGTTATCTGTCCCGTAGTGAGTGTGAGACAGAGAAGGATTAGCTCATTCACTCCTAAACTCATGAAATCAGGCATCTGGGGGCGGATAAGACTTACAGAGGGGTGAGAGACTTCCTATCCTGGTTGTCGAGCAAAGAAGTTAAATCCTATCCCTGTGGGAGTACTTGAAAGGATCTTACTATCCCTATGTGGTTGTCAACGAGAACAAGCTATCCCACGAGGAATGTTTCTGAAGATCTTTCAGAGAAGTTAGATAGTGAGATGAACATCAAGGGAATACTATGAGAGTAGAGCGACTTCTGTTACCTCTTATAAGAATCAATGAAAGCTAGCCTAGCTACTAATGAGAAGTCAACCTTTCTAAATGCACACGCTTTACTGTGCGGACGGAAAGCCCTCGATTAATGCCATGGCTAGAATAAGACAGCTTCGAAGACGAATAATGCTATGGCAAAGCCTACTTATCTTTTATCTGTCTTCCACCCCATTCTTTCCCTAAGAAGAGGGGTTCCACCGTCAACCTAAGTGAACTCTTTTTGGTACGGTACCCCAACTCCAAACTTCTCGTGTACTTCTTGTGTTTACAGCAAGATCTCTATCTAAGTGTTTACATAAAAAGAAACTTCCTTACGGCAGAGCCCGCTCTTGATGTAGAGGCTCGAGAGACCTCGGCTAATTCAGAAGCCCCTCTTTCGGATTGCCTCAGCTACTGATACAGATGTTGGCTACTCACAGACGTTCTCATATCATACAGAATCTACTGGAAAGCGGATGTGCAGATTTAGTTGAATATTAATAAGTAGCAGCTGTTCTTGAGTCATATCTGCTGTCTCGACTACTATTTCCCATCCAAAAAAATGTGACAATGAAGTCCAAGCTTCGCTAAACGATACTCAAGAGATTCACCCTCTCCTGGAACAAGATCTCTAGTAATAAAATCCTCAACTACCATAAAAAAAGGAATGATTTGTGAAAGGGAGCGTTAAGTTAAGTAAGGTCAGGAATCCTAAACATAAGTATGCCTTCGGGTCCCTCCGTGCCTCATCAGAATAGGCATACAATAATCTGGTAGTAAACAAGGGAATGTATTTTCCACTTCCTAGGTAAGACTAAGTAGGGGCGAACGAGCTTCTCATGTCAATACTCCCTCATGATCAGTTCGTTCGAAAGGTCGAGCAGCAGCCTAACTTGGAAAAGAAATCCTGTCCTGGTTGTTCTGGCCTTGCCATCGAAAGCACGGTTTCAGAAATGCTTTAGTTACGCTCCGTGGGCTTCGCATGATTAGGATCAATCAGAACAGCCTCACCTGCCCTGGAAAGCAGATCTGCTGATGGTTAGGTGGTTAGCGAA
>Ga0316213_1000090_pt1:0-7500 | contig 12893 bp, 5 predicted proteins | sample NRE2metagenome_FD_207798 | JGI IMG/M metagenome (GOLD analysis project Ga0316213, IMG submission 207798) | Spruce roots microbial communities from Maridalen valley, Oslo, Norway - NRE2 | ecosystem: Host-associated > Plants > Roots > Unclassified | place: Norway: Oslo | collected 2017-09-14
CATTGATTTGCCCTTCAGATCGGGGGAAAGATCAGCGTGGATCCGCCCAGGTGAGAAGCGTGTTTTAAAGAGGTGTCCTGCAGAGCTTTCCCCACAAGAATGATACTTGAGGAAGACCCAAGGCCAAGCTCAAGTCTCCATCTTGGGAATGAAATAGAAGATAGATACTTGAGCAAGATCTACATCTCTTTACTACGAGCTAGGAATATGATTTCATTCACTTTGAGGCCATAACACCTCAAGGACATATCCAACGTGGAAATATTCATAATTTTTTATATAAATCAGCTCTAAATCGAGGTAGTACCAAAGAGATCGGGTAATCTTTTCTTAGAATGAAATAAAGGAACCCGCTTGGCCGCATCGGGCAAAGAGATTCTCTATATTACCTTAAGGGTGTAGCCTTACCTTTTTAAATAGTTAGGGCCAGGAGATATTATTACCGATCCAACCTTACCAGAACCAAAGCGATAGGTCTGCCCAAAGCGAGAGGTTATGCCCAAAAACAAAGGGAGAGCTTATCTTACTGACTTCCTTACCAATCCCTCCCCTTGAGCTGAGCTTACTCACAAATAGATTGCCTTACTTAGGTTCTACCTCTTCAAGGTGAAGGAAGATCCTTCATAGCTTACATTATTTGGGGTAGTCATTATCCCATGGAAGGAAGGATATATTTCCCGTGGATAGAATAGAAGCGTTGGCACGGGGCCTCAACAGGGACCAAACCCGTGAACTTCTACCCAAGGAAGAATTACTTCCCATAATTCCTATAGATATCTCCCATAATTCCTATAGATATATCGTATCTATATCCAGTTAATGTTCTCAAAGGTAGCGAGCTCCTCACACAAACACTTGGGCTAGCCTAGATTTTTTTACTTATAGTAATTTACGCCTGCTTCTCCTCAATCGCCTACTAATCGTCTTTTACCCATACTTATCTTCTTGGATAGAGTTACTTACTAGATAACATTGATTGGGCTTGTTGAGAAAGGTCAAGCCGCACCACCCCTCACCATTGAGCTCTGTATAGATCCAGATGGAGATCTGCCCGTGGCACTACATATAGGCTAGGTATCTGTATGTCCAGAAGGGTCTATGTCCATAAATGAGGGTTACTATGGCCGGTCAGTGTCTCTGCGTGCACGCTATCGCAGTGCTTTTTGCCTCGAAGGGGGAGCGGGCCTACTGAGTATAGTGTTCGTTCCAGCGTGGTAAGAGAGAGACCTCTGTCCGGTAGTCTCTCTGTATGCACCCTATCACTGTGTTTTTAGCCTTTCAGCTATAGGCCGGGTGTTGGTCTGGTACATTGAGGTCAGGTGTCTGTCCAGATAGGTCTCCGTTCCATACGGCAAGGTAGGTACTAGGTAAGGTAAGTGTCTCTGCTTCGCACCCTATAGCTGTGCTCTGAAGCAATCACTTAGACTCTGGATCGGCTAGGAAACACGAACTAAGATTATATAAGTGAAAGCCTCCTTCCTAGAAGTGGACATTGTATAAAGAAAGAGCATCTGAGCTGTAATGCCTTTGCGACCACATTGATTCCTTGCCCACCTCTACCTACCTATGCTGTTGTAGCCTCTGTTTCTGCCTTTGAAACTCAAGCATCAACTGCTTGCTTATAGGTAAACAGATGAAACAACTGCCGGAGCCTCTGCCTCACCTGACCGAACGTCGTCGCTAGGTGCACGCAAACTATTATCAATTCCTGTCTTTGCTTCTACTGCTTGCTCTGGATCTCCGAATGGATATGGGGCTCTCGATCAATTGGATTTCACTCAGTCAATGAATGAAATTGGATCTGTCCCCGTAGTCTCTGCGGATATGGATAATTCCTCCTCCAGCAGCAGTTGTAGAAGCCGTTAACCTCATAGTCAAGTAGAAATTAGATCCTTAGTATCTTATCTAGTATTCTATAAACTAGTAGAGGAGGGATTAGGTATTCTTTCTTTAGCTATAAGTATTTATCAGGATTAGAAGATGTAGGAATCAATAGGATTATTAGTTGTTAGAGTCTAGGTATAGGAATTGAAAGAACTATTATGTCTTTAGTCAGAGTTGGAATAAGGCTACTTTCTCTTATTCTTGAAGGACTAGACTATGTATCTTCTTTTGAACTCCTTGTAATATATAACTAACTCATCTTATCATTAGAAAACTCCTAGAACTATCAAAGGAACTAGAACTATCAGAAGGAAGAAGAAGAGACAGTCTATTAGTAATCTCTAAATAACTAAATCTCAAACTTCGACTCAAACTAACCAGATCACTTTTATATCATAGTTCGAACGAAATCTATTACTTTGAACGAACACCCTAGAACATATACTTTGATGCTAAGCTTAACATAACTCTCCCTTAGATAAGGAACCATTAAATAATTCCAAACACTAAATAAGGAATATAGACCTGGAAGAAAAACTTCTTATCACTTTACTCCTTACAATCAACAACCTTAGGAATTATAGAAAAGGACTACTCAACTTCAATACTCGAACTAATAAGCCCATCTCACTAGAAAAAAGCCTATATCAAAAGAACGAAACCCAGCTCACTAGAACTTTACCTAGCTCAACCAACTAGAATCTATCTATACCTTAAAATGAAGATTAACCCTACTCATATTAAGAAATGCAATCAATTACTCAGTAGACTAGACTTGCAAGAAACACAAGAAAGCTCTAAGTAAGCTATAAATTAGAAACAATAGGAAGCATCGAACAAATTAGAATATCTTCTTTAGGCATGATAGACGTTATCTTCTTAAGCACTTTCACTAGCTACTTCTTCCTACAACTATTGCTCCTACCCTTGCAACAACTACACCAACCAATGCCATGAGGGTATAGTAGAGACACTTCTCCGAACGCCATATAAAGTTTTGAAAGGGCCGGAAGTCGCCAAAGGAATCAATTACAATTTTGAAAGAGAAAGTAGTAGGTCTTCATCCATTTAGAGAATCGATCGGATTGACTGTGCTTGGATTTAGGACCGTGATGGAATGTCCTAATGAGAAATGATTCAATTTTAACACGTACCCAGCCCACTCTATTTTTTATACTTTATCATAGCTACGTGGCGGCTTGCCCGCATCGATCACCTTGGTAGCTTATCTCCGGCTGGCGTTACGGGCTGGGCAGATCGGGCATTTCCTTACCCCGCCGTCCAGTTAACCTCTCCGAACTAGGCTTCCCGCATCTTTATGGTCTAGGTTTCAGCTTACAATTTCGCATCTTACCGGATCAATCCCTATTTTGAGGGCCGGAATTAGTCACTCTTATATGGAGGGGATAACCTTTCGCTAACGCTCCTCACTATCCTTCCTGTACTGTGCTTGGGTAGGTGATTGCTCGTATCCGTATATACGTAATTATGGGTTTCGAAGAGATGTCCTTTTATGTTTCTTTGCTCCCCGACCTTCTTACCTATCAGAAGGGCTATCCATCACCCACCAAGGGCAAGCATTTTAAATTGGACGTCCCAGAACCATTGTGATAAGAGGGACTCCCAGCCGATTCAGTCCTTAAGCCCACCCAGGAAGGAGCTTTCTTAATTAGGGACTACCTGAAGCCAGTGAGTTAGTTACCTTCGATGGGATGCTTTGACGATTTACAGCCAACAGATAGATAAAAGAGCCCGGGGACACAATTTGCTCTGCAGGCGGAACAATTAACTGGCGGGGCAGGCACGCTGCTCGCGCTCGAACAAAGAACTCAAAGGGCAGGGAGCTTGTCTTGCTTAGATTAATGGCTATAATCGCTCCCTTGCTTGGGATTGCTCGCTGGTCCAACGCAGATACATATTAAGCAATTAATTCACCTACATTCCTTCCTATGACTAGAGATCTGTAGCTCAAGGTTCCTTCACTATAGCATGAGAATTCCTTCGACATATTCATGTGCTTCTCTTACCCTTCTTCTATTCTATTTTCAGTACTTCTAGCCGCCGTTCGACATCCAAGGCCAAGACACACCTACATTCACTTCTATAATGAGTTATATGACTTGCCTTATTACTTGCATTGACGTCGCTACAATCCAATTTTTATATATGTAATTACGCCAGCCTGCCTATCCATTCGGGTACCGATCACTAGATAGATATACCCAGTAATACATAATATAGAAGAGGTAACGGGACGTACTACCTTGCATCCTCAGCCTATCCATGCTTAACCGGTTCATTCGGGAGGGCCAGGGATTGAGACACTTATCTCCAGGGAAATCACTATTTGGGCTAGTGGGGGTAAGAAAAGATGGTTGGTAAGTGTTACGATAGGAGGATGCCGAGTGTGGGCCAAAGGGAGAGGAACGCTCAGACTTAAGGTGCCAAATCATAGCGGGATCGGGATTAAGTAACTGGAGCTAAATTAAGGTAAGGCCACCATCGAATTTGCAAGATTTGATCTGATCATGTTCAAAGTAAGCATTTGATCTTCTCCTTTTATTCTCTTAAGAAAGAAAGAGGATGCGCAAGCAAGCTCGACCAACGGTGAAAGTAGGGCTTGACCTCTTGATTGGCCAGCAGGCATGGGGGCATTGAGGCACTCGCTTTACCTAGACGTACGATAGGGAGAGGAGAGGAAGAGCTTTGCGAAGCTCTAGAGGGGATGAGGGGGAAGGACCGGGTAGGTGGAAGAGCCCGCCCGGGAAATAAGGAAGGAAAGATAAGATAAGGAGATAATAAAGATAAGTAAGTGATCCAAGATCCATGTATCCGGCTTGAGCAGTTATCAAATCCGATCCATCCATCAATTCCGATCCATCCATCAATCAATAGGTAGGCGCCGCGACTTACCTGGTTAATGGGTAGGGCGGGACAAATGAAATGATGGTATTTCAATGAAGATGCATTTTTCTTCTACCACTCACTACACTATAGTATAGTAGTAGCTCTATGTCTCTTCGATAGTAGAGCAGGTGCCTGCCTCTTGGTCTATTTGGTAAATGCCAAAAGCAGGAGAATGCTACTTATTTTTCCGTCTCGAACCCAACTTCTTCCTTCCTTTTGCGCTCTCATTTCGTGTGTGTTCCCTCCCTCTATTTCTTTCGCTTTCTTCCATTCATCTTTTCTTCCTTCCCCCCAACATTCTTTAGTGGCGATTACTCCATTACTTATATATCTTCTCTTCCTCTGGACTCTGCTCTTATCTTTTTAAGAGGGCGGAAAAGGTATAAATGAATGAGAGGTGCACCTTTATGGGGCATGGCATCCCCCTCTCCCTATCAATAGGTAGGGCGAGCTTCATTCGATACGTAAGTCAGTCTTATAGAATAGAGGAGCAGTGCTCGGACCAGCCTTTGACAGATTCATCTGTGCCGGTGAGAAAGCAGGAATTATGAAAGAAAGGGTTGGGGGGCCGTAGGTAGAACAATGTGAATGGAAGAAAGAAAGGGTTTTTTTTATTTTGTCTTTTCTTTTCTTCCGATAGGAATTGAGTGAGGAACCGGGTCAGCAGCCGCGGTAATTCCCCTCGCGGGAAAGCTTCTAGTTGCTCCCGTGCTCTCCCCAACGAACGAGACTTCTATTCCACATTTTCTACGTACGTTCTTCTTCAACAAAGAAATGAAATGAAGCTCGCTCTCTCTCTATCTATATAGATAGCTATGATGGTTCGTGTTGTTGCCCTTTTCTCATTACCAAATAAAAAAGAATGCTCGCTTCCGTGTACCGCATCGAAGGGGTATGCAGGCAGCCTTCCTTATAGGTCGGAGTAGGGCCCTACTCAATCATATAAGGCACAATCATGATTTCCGGCCCCTACTCATATAAGCTGCCATGCATGCTGGGACGGACGGGACTGGGACACAACCCTTCCGTGGGACAGCGGAGGTAAATCAATCCAACCAACCAAGTAGTGGTTTTGGTTTGGTTATAGAGAGAGAAGTCTGTATTATCAGAACGGAGCCGTATGATGCGGGAGTGGCTCACGTACGGTTCATTAAGGAAAGGATTCGGTACTACCTTATGTATGAATGAGTAAGTAAGTAAGTCAGTTTGCCTCATGCTCTGTGTCTCGAACGCCCTACCGGTCATTTCTGTACTATTCCTAATGTGGGGGCCATATTCGTTTATAGAAGAACAATCCCGCGCTCGACTAGACTTTACTCTTGCTTGACCTGGAGGCGAACTATAAGAATTCGACAACCCAGAACTGAGATTACTGGCATTCCCACTTGTTCTATGCGTCATATCCGTGTGACATGATATTTTGAAAGATTACCGATAGCAAGCAGCTACTTAGATTAGCAGAGAATCAATGTACTTTCTCCACTCGGCCCATGATCCCAGAACTTCTGGCTGGATAAGGGTGTTCCGTGATTAACGAGTCACTTTATCCTAGCCGACATGGGGGAAAGATTGAATCCCAATTACCTTCCGAAACGAAACAAATAGGGTCCACCTAAAAGCAAGCCCCAGCCCCCTGCCTTACCGCCGCTTAGATTAGCGCTCTTTTTTTTGAGACCGAGAATGGGAGTCGATTCAAGCTTAAACCACAATATTGAGTCTATCGCAAAAGCTAGCTGTTCTGAATTCGTTTCTGCAGGAATTCAAGGCGACCTCTACATGAGGATCTCATCGTTCTGTACTTGGGGGATCGTTCTGTACTTGCTAGATCTCGCTCGTCTATAGGTGGGTGGGATCATTGGTCCTGCAGTCTTCAGGTCATGGGCCTACTAGATCTTACTCCCCGCTTTCCCTCCCCCCGCATTATTTATAGCCTTTGATCGCCGGTGAATTAGGGTTTAATAGCTAGATCGATCATATATAAGTAAGGTAAGATGCTCCAATAGATAGATCATATATAAGTAAGAAAGAATAAGGCATCCTTCTCTTTTCTGTTCCCGGATCCGATAAAAGTGACTCAACCTTCGTGCGTGGAGTAAATGGTGGGCCTTGCCTGGGTCCGGGCCGTGGCTCTCATGCATGAACGGACGGTGGGAAGAATAGATTGATTCTCGCTCGGCCATTCATTTACGTTACATGGAACGAGATGCCAGATGAAGATCCTATATATTATATACGCTATTTATAACGAGCGAATAGGCTGAAAGAGAGCCTAGTTCGCTGTCGCGTTAGAGTGTTATATAAATGTGGTATTAGCGGCGCTCCCTCCCTAATGGGAAATGGCCAAGAAATAAATCCCTTTTCTATCTATGCTGTCTATACTCTAAATAAGATAATATAACCAACCTTACTTCAATCACAGGCGAGTAGGTCCATGCCATAGCATCAGACATACTCCTACCTACTCAGTGCTGTACTCACAAGAGACTCCCCAGGCGGCGTGTTCCACTAGCCCCCGAAGGAAAGAAAGAAATAAAATATGAGCTAATAACCGTTTTGTGGGCAGTGAACCTCGTTGTTCCTCGTTGTTCCTGTGGGCAGTGAAACCAGAAGTTGTTCCGCAGTGAAAGCAGTTCATCAGTGAAGTTCAGCGGGTTCATCAGTAAGGAATACCGCATCTGTACTCTCTCTTCAATCGAAGGAAGTCAGTGA
>Ga0316213_1000092_pt1 | contig 12829 bp, 3 predicted proteins | sample NRE2metagenome_FD_207798 | JGI IMG/M metagenome (GOLD analysis project Ga0316213, IMG submission 207798) | Spruce roots microbial communities from Maridalen valley, Oslo, Norway - NRE2 | ecosystem: Host-associated > Plants > Roots > Unclassified | place: Norway: Oslo | collected 2017-09-14
TAAATATTATATCTTATTTTATTTCATAATGAAATTAATTGATTCATTTACAAAGCCATCTAGTTGTTAAAATAATTCATTTTAAAACAAATTATTTAATTTTAATTTCAAAATTAAAATTATCCCAGGATATTTATTATAAATATCAAATGATAAATATTAAATAAAGAAACCTTTTTTTCAATAAAAAAAACTTATATTAATAAAATATAACAGATTTTGTTACAATAAATAAGTCCAAAAAGAACCATTCTATCATATCGTTAAGCATCATACACTTTATAAACTGTTAATACATATTACATAAAAAAAACACTGTAGATTTGAGCAATGATCTCTGAAGTGTATATCAGTTAAAAATTTAGTTCAGTAAACTGAAAACCAAAAATATCAGCATCTTTTCCTTAACCCTTTTACACTATTAGATGATTTCCATTCTTTCAAAAATCTATGATTCTCCTTCACCACCTCCTGCAAAGTAGATACCATCCTCATTGAGAAATAATGTTGTTTTTGCAATGTAGATACTATCCTCATTAGGAAGTAATGTTGTTTTTTACAGTTGACCCACTTCTTGATTGAAAAAACATCAAATACAGATTATCATCAGTAAATATGGTTATTAAAAATTAAGATTATCCATTCTATTTGAAAATATGAGAGTAATGACCAAAAAAAATTACACTCTTGTAACATAAGAAGTTAAATATATAATCTTTTTCGAAAGAATACGGAAATACAGAGCCAAAACGGATATGGGCCAACAATATTTTTTCAAAATTACATTCGACAGAAACAACAATCCAACTTATTCTAAAGGTATAATCAGTTTGACCGTTGGATTAAATATACAAGTGGAAAAACAATTCTAGCACTAATTATATAGAGTCTATAATAGTTAGATGATCTAATTATAGTGTAGAGTTAGTTAATCTAATTGCTCCAGGAATACCACTTGCTTATTTATTTCTGTTAGTTGTTCTTCGCCGCTGTAATCTTGGAGCTTGTAAATGACGGCCATGATCATGTTGAGCATGTAAATTCATGTTATCAGCAAATCCGATGAGATGTGCTGGAGGTAACGGAGGCACAACCATGTTTACAAGCGGATCACCATTACCAAATCTGAAAGAATGCGGTGGAAGTAACGGGGGAGGTATAGCCACGTTCCTAAGCTGATCACCATTACCAATTCTGAAGAAATGTGGTGGAGGTGACTGTGGCTGTACAGCCATGTTTGCAAGCTGATCAGCATTACCAATTCTGGAGAAATGTGGTGGAGGCAACTGTGTCTGTACAGCCATGTTTGAAAGCTGATCACCATTTCCAATTCTGGAGAAATGCGGTGGAGGCAACTCTTGCTGTAAAGCCATGTTTGCAAGCTGATCAACATTACCAATTCTGTAGAAATGCGGTGGAGATAACTGTGGCTGTACAGCTATGTTTGCATTCTGATCACCAAATCGGAAGAGGTCTACTGGGGCAGGTAGCGGTGGAGGTATAGCCATGTTTTCCAGCTGATCATGGAGTCTGAATAATTCTGGAGAAGGTAATGGTGTGGAGAAATGCGGTGGAGGTAACTGTGGCGCTACAGCCATGTTTACAAACTGATCACCAAATCGGAAGAAGTCTACTGTGGGAGGTAGTGGTGGAGGTACAGCAATGTTTTCAAGCTGATCACCAAATTGGAAGAAGTCTACTGGAGGAGGCAGCTGTGGAGGTATAGCCATGTTTTCAAGCTGACCATGAAGTCTGAATAATTGTGGAGAGGGTATTGTTGGATGTACAGACATGTTTGCAAACTGACCTCCATCAAATCTGAAGAAATGTGGTAGAGGTACATCCATGTTTGCAAATTGATCACCAAATCTGAAAAATTGTGGGGGAGGTAAAGGTGGATGTTCAGCCAAGTTTGCAATCTGGCCATCAGGTCTCAAGAATTGTGGCAGAAGCACAACCATATTAGCAAGTTGATCACCGATTTCGTTGACCTCTGGTGGAGGAAAACGCTGCACATGATGCCCCTGCTCCTCTGTGGATGGATGTCGTCTTCGTGTTTTGAGAGGAGGTCCAATTTCCTGATGAAGCAACTCAGGTTTCTGGTGTACCAATTCCCTTAATGCTTCCTCCCTTGCAGCAAAAGCCTCATTATCTTCTATCTCATTCTCTATCAAACTACACTTGTTGCATATTTGACAGGGCTTCCCTGGTTCTCCACTATATAGAAAACAACCACAAAAATGATCACTGCCTAAATACGAAATTGTCCTTCTGCAAACGTAACACATTGTATTCCCACACACACATCTCAGTTTATTGCATCCATGCGCCTTGATTAACTCCGCCTGGCAAATGTTACATTCTCTTATCACAGCTTTTGTCATCCTCTCTTCAATTTCCCTACGAAGAGCAGTCTCAGATTTTTTGGCAGCCTCTTCACAGCGTAATGGTAAGTGACTCAGCTTCTTGCATTGGATACAGGAAGCCTTTAAACATTTAGGGTTTGGACAGTCCAAAACGTGTACACACTTGTCTACCTCATATGGAATGTTACAAAATGGGCAATAAACCAAACCTTCAATTTTGGCTTCAACTATAGTTTCTTGGGCCTGACGATATTCATATCTTTCAATAACATCATTTGGAAGAGCTCTCTTAATTTCTGACAAAGGAATTGACTCCTCGCAGTAATCAATAGCCATGCAAGATAGAGAGGCATGTGCTTTGAGACCTCCATAAATGATTTCATCAATCCGCTTCGTTATACATTTAAAACAAAACCGATGCCCATTTCGACAGTGTACCATATTTTCAACCAGATATTCCCAATAACAACAACCACATTCGATAGACGTTGCCCCTACTCCATCCATTTCAACTGCTTCTATCTCACTCAGGCCTACCATATGAGAGATTTCGGTTCCTAAATTCTTTGGAGTCGCAACTTTTCCACCAGTTATTTCATCAAAGTCTCCTGCTCCACTAATTATCGCGAAGCCCTTCTCCTTTCGGGAATTAATAGGCCGCCCCATGAGAGAGGATCTTTCCGCTGCTCTGGTCCTCCTTTTAACTCCTACTCTCGCCAAGCCCTTCTCCTTTTGGGAATTATTAAGCGGCCCCATGAAAGAAGATCTGTCCGCTGCTCTGGTCTTCCTTTTATCTCCTCTGACCAATCCCTTCTCCTTCTGGGAATTATTAAGCTGCCCCATGAAAGATGATCTTTCTGCTTCTCTCATGATTCCTGAAGGTCCATTGCCTGACGAATCCAAAGCAACCAACTTTTCATCGTTCGATTTAGGGGCATAGTCTGAAGAAGATGTTGAACGTTCGGCCATATTTCCCAAACTCAGTAAGGAATTCGACTTGGCCCCGTCAGATGTATAAATTCCTTGAAATTCTACTTGGCCCCGTGACAGATAATTAAAATCAAGAATGCGAGAATAATCCTTCAGCACCTGAACCCTAAGTTAAGACGAGGCATGAACGAGGACGATACGTAATTAAATACAACTCGACCCACAGCTTTAAAGCTGACAACATTTGGGCGCAACGGTAAGCCCGTAGATTTTGGAGTATGAGGTGTTTTAAGAAGGGGATATAGAAATTTGGATTCCGTCTTTTATTTCATTTCAATTAAAGGTTAAGATTTATTTATTAGAAGTGGGTTAGTTCAATTTTGATGGGTTAGTTCGAGTGACTGTACTGTGGGTATAAAGGAAGACGTCAAGTTTCCGGTCAAATAGATATACGGCTGAGATTGTTGGGCCTTCTTCAATGTTTACCCCATAATCAATGTGAAGGTTTATCCATTTTAGAATCCGTGAATAATGTGGATGTACTAGGGTTTTCTTGAAAAAAAAAATGAAGTTTGGATTATTTTACCATCCATGAATAATGGGGAAGTATATGGATTTTTTAAAAAATGGGTCTCCCTCAATGTCCCTACCAGTTTACCATCCATGAATAATGGGAATGTACTAGATGGTTTTCTTGGATTATTTTACCATCCATGACTCATGGAAAGCGTATGGATTTATTGAAAAATGGGTCTCCCTCAATGTCCCCACCAGTTTACCATCCATAAATAATGGGGATGTACTAGATGGTTTTCTTAGCGCCGGTGACTTATAATTAAAATCAAGAATGCCAGAATAATCCTTTAGCACCTGAACTCTAAGTTAAGACAAGGCATAAACGAGGACGATAGGTAATTAAATACAACTCGACCCACAACTTTCAAGCTCACAACATTCGGGCGCAACGGTAAGCCCGAAGATTTTGGAGTATGAGGTGTTTTAAGAAGGGGATAAAGAAATTTGGATTCCGTCTTTTATTTCATTTCAATTAAAGTGTAATATTTAGTTATTAGAAGTGGTTTAGTTCAATTTTGATGGGTTAGTTCGAGTGACTGTATTGTGGGTATAAAGCAAGACGTCAAGTTCCCGGTCAAATAGATATACGGCTGAGATTGTTGGGCCTTCTTTAATGTTTACCCCATAATCAATGTGAAGGTTTATCGATGAATCCGTGAATAATGTGGAGGTACTAGGGTTTTCTTGAAAAAAAAAATGAAGTTTGGATTATTTTACCATCCATGAATAATGGGGAAGTATATGGATTTTTTGAAAAATGGGTCTCCCTCAATGTCCCCGCCAGTTTACCATCCATGAATAATGGCGATGTACTTGATGGTTTTCTTGGATTATTTTACCACCCATGACTCATGAGGAAATAGATGTCTCCACTAGGTTAGCCCCCCTAAAGTTTTACCTAGTTTGGGGATGTACTCAAAGGTTTTTTTGAAAAAAAAAAAAACAAACTTTGAAGGTTTTTCATGATGGTTTTCTTGAAAAATGAGTTTGGGGATGTACTTTGAGGGTTTTCTTGAAAAAAGACAAGTTTTGGTTTAAAAAAATGTAGTGTGGATTATTTTACCATTCATGAATCATGGGGAACTAGGGGTTTAAAAAGAAGCTTTGGTTTAAAAAAATGAAGTTTGTATTATTTTACCATCCATGAATCATGGGGAAGTACTTGGAGCGTTTTCTGCGAGGGTTTGCTTGAGAAACAAAATGAATTTTGGATTTGCTTGAGAAACAAAATGAATTTTGGATTATTTTATCATCGAATGGATCATGGGGAAGTAGTAGGAAAGTAGGAAACAAAAAAAAAATAGCATTGGTTAGCAAAAATGAAGTTTGGATTATTGTTTTAATCATTTGAATGCTAAAGTCTATGGATATATATATATATACCCTAACCACCCAAAACAAGCTTTGTTTTAAAAAACTAAAGTTTGGATTTTTTTTTTTAATAATCTGTTTATTAAAGTCTATGGAAATGTATATACCGTAACCACCATCTCTATTTGAACTTGTGACCTCTTAAGAGGAAACACATGTTCTTAACCATTAGGCACAATAACACAACAACACACTATTTTTAAATATTTTCATTATTAGCAAGGACTATTGTAAATGGTATGTCATTTTTCAATATGATTTTTACACAAATCAATGTATTTCCCTTATTTTAACCCCAAGATGTTCACAAACTTACAATTTTTCCAATAACGTTTAAGGAGATTAGCCTAAGTTTTAAAGAGATTTTACTTTGAGGTTTTATTTAGCCTCATATTGAGGCCGCTTTGTTTTTTGATTTTTTTATGTCACCTGTCTAGCTGCGAAATCTCATTATGGTAGTTGGCATGTTGGCCATGTGCCCCATAGTTCTTTGTTGGTACGGTGGAATTTGAAACCTACTCTCTACATCCAAACCCTTGACCATCGAAGGGCTCAGGGATTCACTCACTAGATTTCTTTGAAGGCTCCACAACCGTGGCCCATACATTGCCGAGTTGATGTTGTGTTGGTTTCTATTGGATATTTTTTTTATCCCACCAGCAATTAAACGATCAACAAGATGGAAACCCTATGTGTGAGGGTGTTGTAGGCAAGCTTGTGGGAAATTGTTATCACCAAAGAAAGGGAACCGAGCCTCATGGTGAGTATCAATCCATATCTCTCATGGAATTTCTTTAGTGAGATAAGGTGAGCCATTAACTATTCAAACCAAGGAAAACAAATTCAAAAATTGGAAGAGGATAACACAATGATACCTAAAAGTCCAATTTTCCTTAACTCAATACCATGGAGATGATGTGTTTGGTCGATGTTCATCCATTTGAATGGCCTTCATCCTTTTACTCTACTTCTGAGTCCGAACAATGTTTTAATATATTTGATTTTCTTCCTTCTCTCTATTTTTATTTCTTAAAGAACATGGCTTGTGTTTTTTTCTACTAAAATTAGATGCCTTTTTGTACATAGTATTTCCACCAAACAAAGATAGAATTGATTCTAGATTTTTGGTCTTCACTATTGCAGCATCCATATATTCATTGAACATCAAGACAAATGAGTTACAATGGGAAGAAGAGTAGCTTTTGGATACAACGATAAGACAAGCTTATCATCTCTAATAGTGAGAACCATCACCTCCCTTGACCACCTTATCTTTCATCGCTAGGTATACAATTTGGCAAGCTTATCATCTCTAATAGTGAGAACCATCACTTCCTGTTGGCATAGGGGCATAACTAGGGTTCAACGCTTAAACAACGCAGCAAAAAAACCCCAACTACCAACCCTTTTGGCAACACCTGTGAAGCAGATGAAGTCTCACCCGAGGTAGAGACATGGGGGTTGCAGGACTTAGGTGTCTATAACCAATCTCGGACACAGATCTATGATTACAACACTTAAGAGAGCACTTCAACAACAATATGCATTAGTTATTGAATCTCATTCACATCGGAGATAAAACCCTTATTACAGATCAACGCAATAACAATAAATATCAAGCCCTTAAAACCTCTCAGCACATAACATTAGTTCGGATCTCGCACCCATTTACACCATTAAGCACTAAGCTACATAATCAGATGCATTCATTATACATAACAACAAGAACACTAAGAAAATAACCACATAAACAACATCGCACAAAGCACATCGAGACACACGATATACGTGGTTCACCCAAGTGTGGGGCTACATCCACCAACTTCCAATCTCTTGCACTAAGCCAAACATATTGTGGACATATATAAAAATTCTCTTGGCGTGCCTCTTACATCGCGTAGCTACGTATTTATACATTTCCAAAGAGACCTAAACATGGGTAAACCATGGGACGACATCCCTTAACCCATTAAATAAACCCTAGAAAACCACTTGTTGGGTCCACAACACAAGTGAGATCCCGCAATATCCACTTCTCCTAGGCTCTCCATCTTCGTCCAGCCTATTGAAGTCCAAAAAGTAGTCAAACACGACAAATATTTCCTCAAAACTTGGTCAAGGGCCAACATGCCCCCAACACTCACCTGTGACTCGTCTCGAGTCACTCAGATATGGGTAATGCTCCTTCAAAGGCATTGATCTTACCTCGAGTTGCCTCGACTTGTTGCTTCACCAGAGCTTCCTTCTCGTCGAACTCTTGAATCAATTTCTGTGTAACAGGCCCTTCCAGGCGTTATTCCACGATCACAACCAGTTGGTATAGCTGTGAGCCTTGTCCTTCAACCTCTTCAAAAACCATGCAAGCTTCATCCTGCACTCACTGTAGTCTCTGCGTGACTTCGATGAGTCTGCTCTGGATGGTACTAATCTGTTGTTGGAATGCACATTGTTCCTTTGATCTTTTCATCTTTTCGACTGCAGTAAGAAGATTCATCTATCCTTGCATGGTGGATGTGTGATGCTTCGCCTCCCGGAGTTGTGCTTCCAGTTTCCTCAGGTCTCGATCTTTTGCAAGGAACTCATAGGTCTGCGCACTTCGGTCGCTCAGTTTCTTACACTCTGAGGAAATTGCCCTGACTCTTTCTAAAATACAAGTTTTGGTTAAAAAAATGAAGTTTGGATTATTTTACCATCCATGATATGAGGGTTTCCTTGAAAAAAAAATGAAGTTTGGATTATTTTACCATACATGAATCATGAGGAAGTACTCATAGGGTTTTATGTGAGGGTTTCCTTGAAAAAAAAAACAATCTTTGGTTAAAACAAATGAAGTTTGGATTATTTTACCATCCATGGATCATGATGAAGTACTAGGAAAGTTTCCTTGAATACAAAAAATCTTTGGTTAAAAAAAATGAAGTTTGAATTAACTGATAAATCATTTGAATGCTAAAGTCCATGGAGGTATATATACCCTAACCACCCAAAACAAGCTTTGGTTAAAAAAATGAAGTTTGGATTATCTTTTTGATTATTAAAGTCTATGGAGATGTGTATACCCTAACCACCATCTATATTTGAACCTCTGACCTCTTAAGATGAAACATATGTTCTTAACCATTAGGCCCACGACCAAAACACCACACTATTTTAAAATATTTTCATTATTAGCCCATACATGAAGGTAGCAAGGACTATTGTAAAGAATATGACATTTTTCCATAGGTTTTGTACAAAAATCAATGTCTTTCACCTATTTTAACCCCATTATTTTCACAAACTTACAAATTTTCCAATAGCGTTTAAGGAGATTAACCTAAGTTTTAAAGAGCTTATACTTTTAGGTTTTATTTAACCTCATATGAGGCTTCGCATGTTGGCCATGTGCCATAGTTGTTTGTTGGTACGATGGAATTTGAAACCTACTCTCTACATCCAAAGGCTTCACCACCGAAGAGCTAAGGGATTCGCTCACTAAATTTCTTTGAAGGCTCCATAATCATGGACCATAAGCAGTCAAGTTGATGTTGTGTTTGTTTCTACTGAATATTTTTCATGTCCCACGAGTGATCGAACTATTAGAATAATGTTTATGTGCTCATTTAACCATAGACACTGCTACACCATTGTCACCCAACCATAGACACAACACCAACCTCTAACACCTTAACCTTTGATAGAAGGAATGATTCTAGGAAGCCACATCATAACCAACATATAACCAAGAGAGCGCATCTTCTCCAAGGGTAGTGCACAAGAGAAAGTACCAGAAAGACTGAAAAAAAACAAAATTGTACAACTGCAGTTGTTGGTGCTCCTCCTCCAAACTTGCACATTGTTTCTGGGTGACTAAGAGTGTGTGAATGAGTGAACAAATGAGCCAAGACATCCTCATCGTACTTGTTCTTGGTATTCCTTTTTCGTAGACCATATCACAATATCCATGAGCCTCATTTACCTATATTGATGATCCATCTCCACCACCATGTGTCTAGCACATCGGGTCATTCTTGTCCCATGACAAGAATCATGACCACATCGGAGCCACATTCACCTCCTAGTTGATCCTCTCATAGGATCACTCCATGAACTCATTTTTGTCGACGTTATCGGACACGTGTGTGTAGCACTTGAGGTCGTTCTTGTCCAATGACAAGAATTATGACAACATCGGAGCCAAAAACACCTCATGGTGATCCTCTCACAGGATGACTCTGTGAATGCATTCAACTTGATGCTACCAGACACATTGAATTTCACCTAAAGCACCTCGAGTCTTCAACATGTCAAAGACTACGTTGGGGCACATCTACTCTGGATGTAGACGTTCCCTATCTCCCCTCGTGTGCAACCCATTTCTTGTGGAGGTATAGTCGACTCGATGCTTATTGTGGATAATCACCTACTCATGAGTTAACTACTCACCTACTCGTGAGAGTTTCTAGGCCCGATGCAATTCACAGATAGGAAATCTATCAGCAACTCGAATCTTGAGTCCATCAACGATTACATTTGGGCCTATTCCCACATGATCAAGTCCATCTGATCAACATTGGAATATCGACGCGATGCTGCAATCATCAATACTCCCCCAGGGAAACATTTTCATCCCTGCCAAGCTTGTCCTTGACAAAGGTTTAGTGCAAATGTCAACTATCTGATCATATGTGGATAATTTATAGAGCCTCACTGCTCCTTCATGCACCATGTCTTTAATGAATTCCTCCAAGATCCTTCGAAAATCCACCCTGCTTGATATCTTGCGTCACTGGATATGACATATGCTTGATTGCTATAGATATCTTCTTCCTTGCTTTTCTGGAAATCTTGCTCGATCCCAAGATGAAGTAGCACCCCAGGTGCTAGATCTGTCTTCTGCACTTCCAATCCAAAAAATGTATATTTGTGTAGACATACTTCATCATTGGATATCTGCACTAGCGTAAGGAGATCTCTGCAAAGCAAATGTATATCTCGTCACACAACTTCCTCATATGTGTCATCATAGGTGTGGCCATGGACTTCATGTCCATCATGCTAAGCCTATTTAGTCTCCTCACTGAAGATCTCATCTGGTGCCATCCATGCTTCCGATCCGGTCAATATCATTCATCTCAAACTTTGAAATCAACTCCCTCTATCTAAGAGAATTCTTAGACCATGCTTCCATCTACTACATGCCCCTTTTCATTCTGCAAAGTGTCACAAAACTATGTTGGCTTCTTCTTGATCACTAAATTCCTCTCAAAATTATCTCTTATGACCTCTGCCTAGAACAAGAAACAAGAACAAAAAAATCTCCATGCTATCCTCCATGGAAGATATCCTTCCTGGAGTATAGGTAAGTATCCAAGAACATCTCCTAAAGGAGATCAAGTTCAACTCATAAGCAATAAGCATTTACATAATATTAAGAATATCTCCTAGAGAGGATATCTACAATTGTATCTCTAGTATTAAGGGTTAGTATAATGATCATAATTTCAATAGATCAAGATGCACCATAAGATCATAATCATGCCATAACAACTAGAGACATGCCAATTTTTAAATAATCAAACCTGGACTCTTCACTGCTAAGGAGGGTGCTCTTGTTCCTCTGAATGTACTGAGTTCACTTATTTGAAAAGGTCTCTTGTACATCCCCTGCAAACACACTCATGCTTTCCATGATGATATAACTTGAAAAGAATATACAAGTGCATACCTTTGAAATTTGTAGTATCGTTCATCTTGTCTTCTAATATGAAACTTGACACCATCTTGAAAAGAAGAGGTTAGAAACATAATAAAAATGTTCAATGATTAGAACAAGCTAGAAACCCTAAAATTTTAAATTTTGACCACAAAAATCAATTTTGACCAAAAGTCAACCTTTGACTTTGTCTTTGACCCAAAAACTCAAACTTGACATTTTTGCTCGTTGAGGGCACCAGAGGGTGTGCAGGATAGGGAACACTAGAATACCCAAAAATTGGGTCCAATTCTTCAGTCAATGTTCCCAATAAATTTGGTTTAGGGTTTACTGCAATATGAAAATCATAAACCTAGTTGCACCTACAACTGGTGCTGCAACAAGCTTGAGAAGGAACTCCCTATCTACCTCCCAGCGGTTAGATTATTTTGTGTTGAATTTTAATGACAAAATGAGAAATATTTCATTCACACATTTCGTCAAACACTTAGCAACCTAGAGAGAAATGTCTTCTTAAATTTCAGAAATGCATACCCACATTCAGAAATTTCTATAAGCAAAAATACACATTGTTAAGGAAAATATGAAGTGGAAATACACAATGGACAACAACCCATAACTCACAGAAATTTAGGCAACTACCTCGGAAAACCCCAATGTGGGAAAACCCAACAAGACAGAGAGATATTATTATTTTGCTTGACGAAGGTTCAAAACAACATCAATAACATTTTTCAGTTAAGAGAAATACCTCTTACAACAAAAAACTGTCCCACACAAATCTGTCTTGAAAACCGTGCCACAATCCATACAACTGTACGGATTTGTTGAAAGTTGGCACCTTGAAATTCGTGCCACTACAGGCAGTTGTACCTTCTCTTCTGTACGACCGTCCTCCTTCAGAAAATTCTTCAAGTATTGCCTCGAAAACCATGCACAAGCTTGCCTTGGTTTTCGTGCCTCAAGAATGTTGTTTTACGAATCCGTATAGTACAACATGTCCCAACAAATAACACTGCAGCAAATTAAAACATAAAATGCCTCCTTGGGATTTTTGCCCTAGCTCTCATGGAAATCGTGCCCTTCTTGATGCCCACTTTCCTCTCTCAAGCAATCTCTCAACTCCTCTCGTCTTCTCTGGTGTGTTCTTCTCACATCCCTAATCATGTATATGTACTTTTCTCAGTTCCCAAGAAACCATAGCTTACATAACCAACTCTATCTAATGGCTATCACAAGTCTAATCTGAGGGCTCATATTTAATGCTCCTCATTAATTACAAAATAAGTAATAAATGCTCATTAAATACTTTTTGGGTCCCACAACTTAAAATCACTTCAAGTTATAAAGTACATTCACTTTATAAAAGCACTTTATTTAAAATGTCACTTTACAAATAAAACATGTCTAGGAATTCTGACTTTATGTCCTCCCCTTGATAAAACTCAAAAACATGAATGAAGACATCCATTGTTGTATTTCAACATGTTGAAGGTAGTGTGGGCCATAACCTATTAGAATAATGTTGATGTGCTCGCTTAACCATAGACAATGCTACACCATCTTATCTTTTCATTCTTATGCGTTTTAATGAATAAATCCATGATTGTTAAGACTTTTCATGTTTGATTGATTCATGTTTGATCACCTTGGATCCTTGCCATTTACTTAGCGAATCTCTACACCGTGATTTTATTCCAGTGAAAATTTATTCCAACGATTATTATGGTGGTTTTATTATAGTGGTAATTTTAGATGGCGACTTTATTACAAGTGATAATGTTATTGCATCGTGATTATATGATTATCTAACAACAATTTCCATAAATTTAATTTTTAGACAACGAATATTGGTTAGCTAGCGATTCCCATAAATTCTGATGTTAAGTAG
>Ga0316213_1000094_pt1 | contig 12714 bp, 7 predicted proteins | sample NRE2metagenome_FD_207798 | JGI IMG/M metagenome (GOLD analysis project Ga0316213, IMG submission 207798) | Spruce roots microbial communities from Maridalen valley, Oslo, Norway - NRE2 | ecosystem: Host-associated > Plants > Roots > Unclassified | place: Norway: Oslo | collected 2017-09-14
GAAGTACCTCCCCGACCAGCAGCCAGGGTAAGATCTTGTGCCCTCGGATCAAAAGGTGGTTGCTCCAGGATCCGCGGCTCTCAAAAAGCTGCTAGCACTAAAAGCAAGCAAGCCAGTCAGCAATCCCACCAGCCATCAATGAAATGTTTGGAACGTCTTAAAGAGGCATTTGCGTGCGTTCTATGAGAACTTAAAGCTCCTGAAGGTAGGATTGGATGTTCCATCCGTTCTCTAAAAGTGCAATTTGAAGGGCCTATATGGTAAAAAATGTGCTTTCCTCCCCACCCCATACATTACATAAGGAGAGGAGGGTAATATAGCTGCCCCAGCCATATACTAGATAGGCCCACCAAAGGATAAATTTATATCCCGGCAGATCCTACTTACTTATATATCCGGGGGTTGGGTTCCCAGCTAGAAATCTATAATATAGAAGGTAATGTATAAGACCGTGCCCGCCCAGCTACCATAAATGGGAGTTTATAGGTAAGGTGATACTCTGATAGGCTAGTGAAATTCCTGCGCTGCAGTAAAATGCTTTATGAATGGACCATATTATTATACGTATATATAAATTGTAAAAAGGTGGAATATAGCACGACGGGACTGGGCAATAAAGCCTGCCTGCCTTCCAGCCTGATGTGAGTGTCCAACAGATTCCTCGCCAGCAACCATATTAAGTTTGATTGTATACGTAATTCCGTCAACATAAGGGATGAGGTCGAGGGGGGTATGCCTACCGAGTATATATCAATCAAGGGCATGAACGTACTGGTCTGACCGCTATGTTCTATTCTTCGCTGAGCACGTGTAAATCTCATACATATAATGATCTACGCCTCGGGTCTAACAGTCTTAATTTCCCTAAGTAGAGGATCGGGGCTAAAGGGTTTCATTTACCTACTAAAAAGCGAGGGGAACACATTCATTTGGTTTCTGAATTCATGAATAGGGTAATCGATCAAAACAAAGGAGGTGGTGAGATGCTGTTTCAACCAATTTCCTTGAGTGATAGTGTAATTTAGCTCATGCATTTTCGATGATTTCATGGCTTTCATGTACATGTAGCTCCCATAGTAGATCCTGTCGATGAAGAAGCAGTGAGGGAAACGTGGTGAAAAGTGGTGAAAAGTGGTGTGGTTAACCCTAATAAGAATGAGAGGTTTGGGGTCCCCCAAGCTTTTAGAGAGAAAGAGCAACAGGGAAAGACGCTACTCCAATTCACAATGAAGAAGGTCGATGAAAATGGGCATCGATGGCATTAACCCCGTAAAATGGGCGCATTAATTCCGTAATTTCGAGAGCAAGATAGAGTGATCAATTGAATGATCGAATTGTGAAGAATGTCTCTCGGTGCGAAGAATGTATCGTATAATAATCGCAAGTACGTATTTATCCTCTTCATCGATCGAAACGAATCTACGTGATTTCACAATCTGGATCGATAAATTCACCCATTTGTAACGATCAATTCACTTAGCAGAATCTCTAAAAATTCATCACTTAGCATAATCTCCCTACGAGCCATCACGTAGCAGGTTTCGCTATCTAGTCAATACCCATTTGAGGTGGTTATAGAAGAGACGATAGCATACCCAGCAGCTAGAGCAGCAGAGGTAAAGGTGTAACCAGGAGCAGGTCAGCACTTTCCTCCTCAGGAGGGGAGGGGAAGCACCACCAGCATCAGTAGTTTAAGTTGACCGATCCACTACGCACCAATTCGACTTAACGCCCGCCTATTAACGTCTAGCAGGAGGTTAAGCGTTAGATGCAGAGGCACAGGTAGTAGTAGAACCAACATCCCTTTATGTCCCAGTTCCCCTTCGCTCAGTTATAGATCCGGATCCCGTTTGGCCTTTGCTAGAACCTGCAGAACCAATAGTAGTAGTTAGGCCTGTGCCAGAACCAGCTTTGCTTTGTTTGGTTCCAAATCGAGATAGATACCCAGATCGAGTAGTTGCAGAACCACCCGCACTAGCAGCTAAGGCAAAGGTCGGAGATCCAGAGTCTCTAGATCCAGAGTCAGTTGACTCAGTCGATGAACCAATTGAAGTTTACCCAGGTCCAGTTGGAGAGCCACTAGTTCGAGTGCCGTAGTAAATAGCAGCGGAGGCAGCACCCCTAGCAATTGATGGCAGAGGCAACAGAAGAAGAAGCGAAGCAAGCACCAGATCCACCTGCATACGTACCAGTTTGAGTTTACCCAATACCTGTTGATCCGGTTTACCGAGTCTCACTAGCAAATGATTCAATGCCGTGACCTCGCCCATCAGTTTAAGTGCCTGTAGTAAGCTTCATATTTTAGGGCTATAATATAGTTAGTAAGTAGTTCCAATCGAAGAATCCGTTCCAGGTACAGTCGAAGAACCACCACCCGTTGAGGGAAAGGCAAGAGTAGCCTTCGCGCCTAGAACATCCGAGGCAGAGTCAAAAGCAGGGGTTTCAGTCGACTAAGTTTATCCAATTGCAGCGGGTGTAGTTGATTCAGTTTACCGAGACAATTGAGCAGATTCAGTTCAAGTTCGAGCAGCACCAGAAGCAGTGGTTGACTAGGAACCAATTGGTCCGGTCAAAGAACCCATTCTATAGCCTATGGATTTTTTTCCACCAGTAAAGGCAGTTGATCCATCGGTTGACTACCCAACATTTTACCCGGTGTACAAGTCTCCAGTTTACCTTGTGGAAGCAGGAGGAAGGGTAGCACCCTGGTAGTTTCAGTTCCATCACTTCGTAAAGATCCCGTGCCAGTGCCCGTAAATGGCCTTATAATTGATCCAATTAACCGGGTTTTGACCCTGAAGAAATTCATCCACCACGAGCAAAGGCATAAGCAACGGAAGAAGTAAAGGTGGGAAAGGTAGCCGTCTCGTTAAGCGTTCCTTTCAGGTCTAGTCCCCGCGGCATACCCTCATCGCTCGGTTCCAAGTTCAGCCCCAAATCCGTATGTGTATTCAATTGATTGAGATCAAGTTTATCAATCGAGTCAAAGCATCGGCATAGGAAGCATCAATAGCAGAGACACAGGCAGTCGCAGGGATAGCAGGAGCAGGAGCCACAGAAGCTTAAGCAGCAGCTAGCAAAGGGAAGGAAACTGTAAAGGTCGCAGAGACAAGGACGAAGCTCGGTAGAGCGGAGATAGAGTCAAATCCATATGGAGTACCCTTTAATGTGCCAGTCACAGTCCCAGCTTCACCTCTTTTAGTACCCCAACCCTTAAACCTCCTTTGCTCTAGGAAGAAGGGGCCAAAAACAGAAGGCTTTGCTTTGATGGTTGTACTTTATATCGATTGCAATAACCTAATGGACACCCTAACGAATAGATTTGGATACGTAACTGGATCACGATCATATGGCTCTTGACCACGAATATCTGGCTCTTCATCTCGATCACTATCAGCATCCCTTCCATCAAAGCTTGTAATATCAGTGTAGATAAAATCTCCACTTAGACCTTGACTCCTGTTATTTTAATTCTAGATCCTGGCCGTGATGCTAGTATTTGGGTCAACAAAATTGGGACTTATATTATATATGGAACTATATATTTATCCGGGCGAGATGAAGGCTAAGGAGATGGTGTTTATTCACCGGCACCTAAAAGCACTGGCCCTGCCTTTGCTGATGGTGGTAAAACTGCTATTGCTGCCTTTGTTCCTGCTCTCTTTGTAGCCTATACCTCTTATGCACCTGGCTTTGTTTTGAGTGTCTCTGCTTTTTACAAAAGACCACCTAGAATCATGCCGGGACCACTACGAGCAAGACCCTTCAATGAAGACTCAACCACGCTTAATTATATTTAATTGATAAGGCCTTTTGGCCAGAAATAAGAGGCACTCAATGCCGACTTTCCACGCTTTCAATATGGGCAGGGATAGGCAAATCTTTACCCTCAGTAGAGTCCCGTTGCTAGCAGCACCCCTTCCTTCCCTTTATCTATGGATGGTAATGCTCTATTCTGTTCTCTGCCGAGCTCACATATTTCTATCAACACCGAGGGGGGGGTGAGTGGGGCAGGCTCATTCATTCTATGGGATGACCGGGTGCATAAACCACCTTTCCCTCAACTTTCACAGTTGGGTATTTACAAATCCCAGAGGATATGATTGAAGCTCAGTGCCTAGTGCTCAATATCTATGATCTAAAAACAAGATTAGGTGGGCAATCGATCTGCTTCAAATTCTATTAAGGAAAAGTGGCTCAACCTCACCCCATGAGAATTTTTATGGCTATGATAAAGAACCTCACTTATTTAGAAACCTTTTGATGGATTTTCTTTAGACCCCACCTTCTGAGGGCGATTATTTATATACGTGCTTCTTTAAAGTTATAGATATGGGTGGGTGCCTGGAATCCTCTTGAGACACTTCTTATCGATCTTCTTTAGGAATCCACTTTGAATTATGCCGCCGTATCTGATTTATTTACTTCTTTTAAGTATTCTTATTTACCCACCCCCATTAGGAATCTTCTCTACGAGCCTTTTCATTTTCTTTATCACCCCACGCCTTTTTATGGATCTTCCTTAGAACAAGAACTGTTTGCCAAACGTGCTCGATAAAGGAAGGGAGGGGTTCATTACCCTTATTAGTACAGGTCCGCCTAGATAAACACTACTCGCATACTCACCTTGACATTACTTAGGTTATGAAATAGAAATAAAGTAAATATATACATATATAACAGAAACACAGAAAGACAGAAAGACAGAAAGACACGCACGGTGCGCGGGCTGAAGTTTAGCCGTTGTGGCACTGAACAATCAAATTGTGCTAGTTTAGGAAGGAATATCACGGATGAATGGGGACAAGTTATGTAGTGTGAAAAGACTGGACTGTAGATTGAAGGTGAGGTAGACTTCCTCCCTCGTGGATAGCTGGTACCACTCGCTGGGATCGCTGGCTCGATCGGGCGGGGTGGCCTTCCCATGAACCCAAGCCCCCAGCTAGCCATTAACTGAAGACCCAGTAGTGTTCCGTATCAGCAACCGCAGGCAGGCAAGTTACCTATTACTCAGAAGAATGAATGACAGCCTGGGAGAGAGAGGTATCCCGCGGAGCCCGGAAGAATACAAAAATGAGTGAACAGGCCGAACAGACAAGAAAAGAAGACCGACCCAGTAGTAGTTCGTATAAGCGCAGCTCAGACCCAAGAATCCACGGCTCGAGCCATTGGTGGTGCCAAACCCAACCCAACCCAACCCAACCCCTTGAGAAGGGTGAAAGTGGCGCGGAAATAGGAAGAATTTGTGGGAACCTACGAAGATATTGAATCTCTACGAATGAATAGAACAACATTAAGAGGAGCTTGTTAATTGAAGTGATCTCTAATTGTGAATAGCTCTTTAATACAATAGAATTGGAAAGAGGCTCTCTCTATGACTTGCCGGAATAGAAAAAGAAGGATACCGGGACCCAGCACTTCAGTTGAATGCTACGCAGGAAGGAAATAAGGAAGCGTTGCACGATAGGAAGGATATTCCGTTGTCTATAAGGTGACTGTTTCATTTATTGGTGTTCTAGGCTCGAGGTGAAAGGCGACTTCCGTTGAATGGTTCGTTGAGCCCCTCCAAGAGCGGTAGTCTCTTTCATGCTAGTCAGGGAGGGACAGTCTAGGAAGGGGGTGATGCTCGCCCAGATAGAGATATTTATCGATAGACCACTTGAGAGGCGTGCTCCCACGGAATACATCCCCCGGGGCGGGCGGCGGGGCTTACCCCTACGGAATCGCAGTTACTACAGAGCCCCGTTTACACCTGGCAGAGATAGGACAGCACGCCTTACCAACAGCACTACCCATTACCCATAAACAGAAGGTGCTTGTGCCATTTTATCCGTGCGTGACAGTTGGACGTGCCCCATTGTACGTCCCCAGGTGGAAATTAGTCCCCACCAGTTTCCATCCCCCCATGCCCACCAGGATGTGTTCGTCCAAGTTCTACGTGCCCCATAGGCCGCGACCTATACTCCGTGTTCACCAATTAGGCCGTGCCCAGGAGAGGAGTCCGTGTATTAAAGGAAGTGCCGAGATACAGTTCATTGACAGGAGGTCCTTGATAGAAATAAAGTGGTCGCCATAAACAGTGGTCGCCGATAAGCGAGGTGGTACTCGTCGATACCCCCAGTCAGTACCAATCATTCCCATAGCAGCAGCCATACATAGGCCTAGAAACTCCCCTAGACCCAGACCTAGAGCTCTACACAACCACGGCCTTCTACGCATCGACCCTACCTTGAACCTCAACCCTTGACCTCGAACTCCACCGATACAGAACTTGACCTCAAACCTCGAAATCACTTACCCTTTAGGAGGAACTGAAGTAACTCGATTTGATGGATTATGCATTACTTACAATGCACCTGCTTTTAGATGAGGTTACACGTTGAGTACTCATTCAGATCCATTGAGTTAAACGGATTGGATTAGTCTGATGATGCTGGCCGGAAGGTGCAGCCAGAGGGGACAGTTGATTGATTTAGTCCCCAGTGTGAGGTGACAGGTAGCACCCATTCCCCAGAATAACCCATTACAAGTTGCCACCGGACGAAAGAGATATGTTTCCAAGTTGCCAACGATCACGATATATTGATTGAGGTCAAGTTGACAACAGACGAGTGATACAGACGAGTGATATTGCGCCTAGCACGTGAGGCAAGGGTAGGGGCCCCCGTCAGTTCTCAAAGATAGCATTTAAAGAGAAGCTAAGAATCATAGTATAGATATTCCCCCTATTTCTAGCTCATGATATCGCGGTATTAATAGAGAAAAGGTCTATGGCTCATCCGGATTTCTTTGTTCAGGGTTGAGGTGCAAAGCAAAATTGTCAAAAGATTTTCCGAGAGCAGTCATGGAGGGAGTTTACTCTTATTTTCCAAGCTTCAAGGATGTCCCTCCTAAAGGTCCAGGTCCAAGGTCATTGCCAAGAGACAGGAGTCCTAGCCAGGAGGCCTAGCTTATCATTGCAAGGTTTCATTGTGTCATTGACGAGAGCCAGTTGGCATTGCTAGAAGGTCATCGCTAGGAGGAAGGACCATTGCTAGAAAGGGTCATAGTCCGATCCTTTTAAGCCAGAGCTCGGCTTTGATACTCGGGGCTGCCTTGGACGGGTCCTTCTCTCTCGGTATGGTATCTCAATAGGGACTTCTCCTATCTTATATGGCGGGTATACTCACTTGGTGTACTTGGCTGCAATGGGTTATTTTGGGGAATGGATGCTTGCTACCACCTCACGATGGGGCATTATTCTCTAACGTCTGGTGGAAACTTGTCTCAATCACTATCTCTTCAGGTAACAACTTGAACTCCCTCTCGTCGTCTGGTGGTAAGTCCTTCTCCCGTTGTATGGTGTCGATTCGATACAGGTGATGATGCCTGAGCTCGGCTTGGATACTCGGGCTGGATACTCTCTACTATACTCCGCTGGGCTACTATACTCCAATGGGAGGGGCCTAATCTCACAAGAGTATTCAATGCTGTCGATCCTAGAGTTGATACACTTGATGCTGATAGTCGATAGTCGATCCCAAGAGGAGATACCACTGGTCACTGCTGGTTACTCTATGCTGGTTACTCCATTCCGGTATCTATGCTGTCGATACAGGAGGTTGATGCTTGCACTTGATCCCAAGAGGTTATCCAAGAGTTGATCTTGTATTTCAATGCTGTCGATCCAAGTGTTGATGTCAATGCTTAGCTTTCTTTCAACTTGAATCTCACGTCCCAATGCTAGGTCTTATCTAAGCCCCCATGTTCTCTACCCTCGAACCTCCACCTCAATTACCAATACGGAACACAAGTTTCTACATCAACAGCACATAGCAGCCATACATATCCCCCATGCTTGCCTGGAGAGAGATATTTTGATTGATGGCCATCATCTTTCGAGAGAGGTGGTCCACCGGACGAATTCAACTGCCCTCTGACTAAAACTCTTTATCGAAATCGAAATATACCTCGATCTCTAACTCGACCTCTCGACCCTCCATCTCAACTCTACCCTCTGCCCTAAACCCTCGACCCCTCGATCTATCTCATAGCTGTTACGGAGAGACAAGCGATGATAGCCGCTAGTTGATGCAGTCAAGCACTAAATCCCGCTACTAAATACCGTTACTAAATTATATGCGATTCCAGGTGTAAATCCAAGTGTTTATGCTGCTACTCAATGCGGTCAATCCAAGAGTCAATGCCAGTCGTAGCTGGACTGGGAGGTGGTGGTTCCGTTGATAGACCCCTCATTCCCCACCAGCTTTAGGACCCATCGTTCCCATACAGACTAATTATATTTCTTACTCAATTGCAGCTTTAGGACCCATCATTACCCATATCACAGCCCCGCATTCTCACGCATCCCCGCATTACCCCATTCCGTTCAATCTCCATCAGCCATATTCGGCGGGGGCGCTACTACGAACACAACAGACAACGATACTAGGGCGTGGGCCGCTTCGCAAGCTAGTCACTGATTAGATCGATTCACTTGAGAAAACACAACATCTTATGGGGTAGGCAGCTTCGCAAGCTAGTCGCTGATGCTTTATAGTGAATTATTGATCGATCCTGATTAGTCTTCTCAGAGGAGCGAGCCCCCCACCCAATAAGTAACTTAATTGGTTTTGAGAATTCATTTCCAAGCGCCTTTATTGCCTGCTCCAATCCAGCCCCTGAGCCCAAGGCCGAGCAGCCCAACCAAGCCGGGTATCTAACCGAGTAGCCCCAGTTTATCAGCCCAGTCCGAGTATCAAAGCCAAGCGGAGCAGCGGAGTATTATCCAAGTCGAGCAGCCCCGTGCATGAGCTAAACTGAGTAGCTTGCCCAGCATCCCAACCGAGCAGCCCTCTATCCAAAGATTACAGCCCAGCCCATAAATGACTAGAATTGGTACCATGGCTATTACAACGGGCAATCCTGGGTAAACATTTTTAAAAGGCATGTTTTTAAAATAATAAAATTCATTTCAAGAGATAATAGGCGTTTTCAAAGGCTATTCCCACCAAAGGAGGGAGTCCTAGTTTACGAAGGATAGTCAAAAGGCAGTAAGGCTGAGTTTCAGGAAGGCCCAAAGGCTGAAGCAGTAAGGCTGAGTTTCAGTTCCCAAGGCAGAGTTTCAGGTTCATGAAATTCATTCATTCGTCGTAAGGTTGTGTTCTTTCTTCGTCTCACCCTCGGGGATCTATAGCTACGTGAGCTACCACGCATGTGGACTACTGACCCAATGACCCAAAATGAGGTCTGCAGTGTACTAAGGTTGTTTCACTTTTGTTTTTCCATACCTGTACTTACCTTTACTTTCCTCCTGCTTCCCCTCATGGAGGTAGTAATTCAATGCATTATTCATCCAATGCATTCTTTAGTTGAATAGGGGATAAATGGCTCATGCTAGTGACCTTGCGCGCAAAATGGGAGGCCTATAAAGAAAATATTACCGATATCGGCAAGAAATGGTAGCTGCGCCTGACCGGTGGAACCATGTTTGGCCACTACACCCCTATCGAATACGAGTCAAATCGGTATAAAGTGTAAGGTTCAAGTGACGGAATGGGACACTTTTGAACATTGCTAAAATCGGTGAGAAACGGTAGCTGCGCCTGACGTGGGGACATAAAGATTCTGGTATGTTCCGCTAGACGTTGATTGATAAATTCCCATACAACTCTTTTTTTGCAATAGATCCACTTAAACTGAATCAACAAGCTCATTGGTAGAAACTCGGTCAACAGGTGAAACTTCCTTTGCCTCCACCCCTCCTGTGGGCTCTATATCTGCTTTTGAGACTCCATCAACGGGCTTTGCGCATGGACTTGGATCTGGATACCGATCTGCTAATGGATGAGATGCAGCTTGCTTTGTTGCCTTTACTCCTGTCTTTGTCCCTGTCTATGGTGATTAATCGACTGGATTTGGATCTTACCTTGGAACTTAAACTGGAGCTGCTTCTGCCTTTGCTACGAGTGCTTTTGTTCGGTCTACCGGATATGCTCCTTAAACGGGTGCTGGGTCAACTGCCTTCTTCCTCATATTCATGGTTGTTTGGTTAAGAAAGATAGAATAGATATAATGTACGTAATTTATTTATCATAGATTGGTTGAATAAGAGCCTGATATGAGCCTTTCTTTTCCTCATTAACTGTGTTGTAGTTGTTTGATATCATCTCCTCATATTCTCTCTGGTACGACCTTCGGATAAAGCAAAGAAGGTCATCAGGGCGAGAGTACGTTGAGCGAAGCGAGTTTCCCGATACCGGTAGTTAACACCTAACGGTAGTGTCCGACCTCCGGATAAAGCATAGGAGGTTCGCACTGGTTTTAGTTTCCTCAAAGATACCATTTAATGCCTTAAAAAAAAGAATATATCAGCATGCGTGAAATTACGTTATTTCTTCCTAAGTTCAATAGTGTTTGAGATAGCCTTTGTAATGCCTGAGAATAGATATAATCTCTTGTATAGGTTGTTGAAGATACCAGCTTTCCTCTCCCGTTGGTCGAGAGTTCGCTGCCTCACCCTCTTCCTCTCATCATTTTTCATGTTGTTTAAAGGAGGGTAGGTGTACCATCCCCATTTCATTCAGTAGGTAAGTGTATTTCATAGTGGGTGTGCAAGGTGTACAGAAAGAGTGTATTTAATCATGGTTTGAATGCCTTTTAATGCCTGAGATTCTCTGCTTTTGGGTTGGTCTGAGAGAATATAATAGAACTGCTTTTTAATGCGTTCTTTCTTAAGTGATTTATGATTCATAGATTGGTTATCTCATGCTCATCAAATAGAATAATTCTAATGCTTCCTCTCCTTTGGTTGAGATAGAATAGATGAGATTATCTGCTTCCTCTCATGATTCTAATGTTCTTTGTTTGGGTTGCTCATCGGACACCTTTCTTTTCTTTTTGGTCTTAGCTCATATTTGATCCTTACTGGGGAAGTATCCCTGAACCGTTTGAATGGCCTTTTCATAATAATATTCTGGGATTTCAACCTGGCTGAGTAAGTATGGGCTTGGTATCCGAGACCCTTTCCATTAGATTGGTTGGTTGAATAAGAGTGTATTCTCTCTTTCCTCTCTGTTATCATGATTCTTTCTTCTTTCATTATCTCTTCAATCCCTATTGGTTGGTTTGGGAAAAAAAGAAGTATATTATCTCTTCAATCCCTAGCAGTGAATAAGACAGATTTGGTTCTATAGAATAGATGCGTTCTTTCTTGTATCATGCATAAGAGTCTAAGTGATTAATCAGAGTCTAATGCTTCCTCATTATCTCCTCAGTGCAGTGAAATAGATCATATCCTCTCATGGGCTGTTGGTATAATATAATGTTTCATGCCTGAGATTATTATTCAATTAAAATACATCTTTCATGCTCTCTGATTCATGGTAGTTGGATATAATCTATCTCCTTCATTCTCTCTTCATGTTGTTTAAGCATGCCGAGAAGAAGAATGAATCTCATGGTTTGTTAGAGACCCTTGGTGGGTAAGGGGCTCGACCCTTTCCCCATCTCCTCTTGTTTCTTAAGTATAAAAATAAAAGTATTATCTTCCCCTTCTCTCCTCAGTAAGAAAGAAAGGTAAGTTCCTCACCTCACCATGTCCTCACCTCACCATTTCATGTTGTTTGAAACCATGAAATGAATGAGATTATCTTCAATTCAAATACGTTATTTCTTCCTCATATGATAGAATAGAGAATGAGCCTTTATGAACTTATTCATGGTTGTTGTAGTTATGGTTTCATAAGAAAGAATATATCTCATTTCCTTCTCTTAGAATAGAGTTGTTTTATACCATCTTCCTCACTCAGGGGAAAAGGGTAAATAATATATCTTCTTCTTTTGCTGATTCCTTTGTTTATGAGTATTCCTCTCCTCTCTTAGGGAGTGTATTTCAGGTAAGAAAGAATATCCTTTTCCTCATGGTTGTTGTAAAGGTCTTTTCAGGGGAAAGGTATGAAAATAAATGTATTCTCCTCGGGTTTAACCTCACCATCTCTCCTCAGGGGAAAGGTATGAAAATAAATGTATTCACTCATGGTTGTTCCATTCTTTCTTTTTGTTTCATGGTTTAACGGATCAATAATGATTTATTTCCTCATTGAAGGGATCATTGAAGGGAGGGTTTGTTTCCTCCGACACCAGGCTAATTATCATATCATTTCTGCGAATCTGAAGAAAGTAAGAGAAAGACGGACAAAGTGGGAGTGTTTGATTCTCGCCCCATATATGCCAGGCCCTCAGACTTTAATCTGCCAATCGTACCAGCAGAATTCTTCCCCCTAATTGAGGTAGTCGTACAAGTGGGTTTTGTCCCTCCCTTCTGCCTGCATGTCTCTTCCCGCAGACCTGATACGCGGGCAACCATCACATCATACGCGGGGATATGTTAAGATACCTGAGATTTAGGGATAGCCTTAATAGATCTGATCCTCTCTTTCTATATGTAAATACCTTTTCTTCCGCATACCCCTATCTCGGGGACCTACCTATCACCAAGCACAATGACATAGATCAAGGCTTTTCCGCAGGCCTACCTTCCTTTGAGGTGAGGAGACCGCCAGCAGCAGGACCTACCACCTGAGTTAGGCCAGACAAGCGCCACATACATCTCTTTATATAAGTTAGTCCCACCCCAGCCAGTACAGCAACATCGTATTATAATACTAGTTTCTTTCTTGAAGATCACTTTCGCCTACCGCAGGGGCTTATCTTATATCTACTTACTCATATGAT
>Ga0316213_1000096_pt1 | contig 12333 bp, 6 predicted proteins | sample NRE2metagenome_FD_207798 | JGI IMG/M metagenome (GOLD analysis project Ga0316213, IMG submission 207798) | Spruce roots microbial communities from Maridalen valley, Oslo, Norway - NRE2 | ecosystem: Host-associated > Plants > Roots > Unclassified | place: Norway: Oslo | collected 2017-09-14
ACTGCCTAGATGTACAGGAGAAAGGTAAATAATGTCATGACAGCTGGGTTGTCTTGCTCTTGGCAATGATCTACTGGAAAGCACCAGAGGGGCAACCCTATGATACCGAAGCTACTAAGTATTTTCCAGTGCCCAATTTCAATGGTAGTTCACTAAAGAGAAGCAGCTGCAAGAAGATACAAATCTAGCATTCCAACATTGGTATACGAAGATTATACAAGAAACTGTTGAATCCTATCGGATTCTGCGGAGTCTTGTAAATAAATATGATGAATCCATTTCTTTTTAGATTGACATGCGTAATGTTTTTGTTAAGCCCACAGATCCACATGCACCTGCAGACATTTTATCGTTTTGTATTACAGAGGAGGACATTCAAAGTGCAGTTGCGCAGTGGCCTGACAATCGGACCGGGACGAAACAGCTAATTTATCCTTACCTTATGCAGTCTAACACATCCAAAGAATCTGAGGACATCAGGTGCTGGTACCTCATCACAATAAACTCTGGAGCATCCGTCGGGGGAAAAGGAATCAGCACACCAATCGTTTCAACTTCAGAACCCAGGAAGACAGTCCATACACACAGTCAGCCAAAACAACCTGTGAAAAGCAAATTGATATATACATATAACATTCCAGGCATTTAGTAGGAGATAGAGGAAGACCAAGAGTGACTTCAACAGTCACAGACACGTATAGTACAGACAGAGACCTTTGGTAAATCCCATTTTCCCAAGAAGGTACAAAATATCGTTGACCTTTGACATTCACATATAGAGGTTCAACAGATGTTACACAAGGACTCTTCTCAGCAGTTGGAGGATCTACGCATCATATTACAGATCAGAGATACTACGAAGGAACCAGATTCCCCATCTTGGGAACAGAGTGACACAATACCATCAATGCGACAACAGAGACTATCTTCTAGTCCTGGTAGGAAGGTACTTCATGGTCCGGGGGCCAAGCGCAGGGTGTTTCAAATCAATCCATTGGCTCTCGCATCCCATGGAGGCTCCCGCGTTGGGTGAAACTTCACAGCAGATCCCCGCGCGTAGAACTTTACCTTTCTACCGTGCCTTCCAGAGACCTACATTTGTCTATTTCATAGATTATGAACGAGCTAGATGATTGGCATCGAGCACTTGGAGTGTCATACCAGGGTACCAGAATACATGCAAGAATGGTTGCAGAGCATGAGTCACTCATTAGTGCAGTGGATGAAGCATATGCAGTGATTCCCACTACATCGATATAAGTGGATCCCCCTGCTTCTGCGCAGGAAAAATTGACTCATCTTCAGGGCATGTTCCAAGCACTTCAGAATAAAAATTAAGAGTGAAAGGAAAAGTTGAAGAAAGTGCCCACTCCAGAGGAGATCGAGCTAGACCAACAGATTCTGGTTGCAAATGATTTATTGCGGAAGGTGAGGACTGGGGCAGACGGGCTTTCGGGCCTAGTAAACTCTAGTTTTCAACTTTGGACACACCTGCTACTTGCTCCCGAACCCGTAGTTATTGACCCAACACCCTACAACTTGACAAGCTGCTTCTCTCCAATCGGATACTCCGGATGCTTGTTTAGCTCCCCCCTAGACCTCAGACAGCGAAAGGAGCGTACTGCCTAGCCCCAATGAATGAGGAAGAAGTTGCGCCTTGACGTCTACCCCAGAAGTATTTATTGAGTAAGAAGGATTGAGGAGCTGCTTACCCTTTAGCGCCTGCCCACCCTACTTGCTTGCCCATTATTGACACAGATAGGGAGGTTGTAGCGTACCGGAGTTATGCCTATCCCCAGCCATCCATGAGTAAGAGCTTGTTGCCCAATCCAGAACTAGTGGAGCTGCTGCCGAACCCTCATCCCACTACTCGACAAGATGCCGCCGCCTAGACCTCAGACAGCTCAAAAAGGACCGTACTCGTATAGCCCCAATGAATGAGGAAGAAGTGCCGCCTTGACCTCTACCCCAGATCCATTGACCCAGATCCATTGACCCAGAAGTTAGTAGCCGCTTGAAGCACACCCAGAAAGTGGGGTCACAGATAGATAGAGAGATAGCGTTCAGTCCAGGTGCCGTAAGACCTCCTAGATATACCCCGACCACAGCTAGTAGTCCCGTAGCTGCGAGAATACAACCCCAGCCATCCCTTCAAAGGTCCAGTTCAGCCGCCAAGCCAAAGGCCCAAGACCCGTCCCTTCCCTTAAGACTCCTCAGCCAGCTAGAGCCAGGTCATTCTCAGGCTTCTTATATTAATTGATTGGAGGAAGGTTCCTACTTTTGCTCTCTATTGCCTTTTTCCTATGGAGCCCGCACCCAGCGTGAGCCAGGAGCCATATGGATCAGAATGATCGTCCCCTCCTCAATAGCTATGGCGATAGATGCAAAGGGATCCTTCTTATCGTTCCCTCCTATAGCTAGCTATGCTGAGAGATGCTTATATGTTCAGGGAAGGAATCATTCTTATCCTCCCCTCCTTACCTGATTATGCTCAGGGGGCTTTGAGTGCTATCCAGCGCAAATAACACGAAGGTGGTCTTTCTTCCTCATGAGCGACAGCGACATGGCTATTGACTTGGATAGCAAGGATTGACTGGGATTGGAAAGCATAGGATCGGGAAGTACTGGGATTCGGATTCATTGGTTGGTAATTCGGGACTCGTAATTCGGGACTCGTAATTCTGGAAGCACTGGGAATTCTAAAGCACTGGTAATTCGGTAAAGGTAATTCTGGTCATTCGGGAAGCATTGGAGTAAACAAGTGATTTCCTCACTTTATCCGGGTTATCCCTAATGAATTTAGTTTGTTTGGGGAGATAGAGCTATTAGAGTAGAGATCAGTTCGGTCGGGCATTTCGGGAACTATTGGAAGAATTGGGTACCCCACCCAATTAGGTTAGGTCACCCATGGTTAGGTCACCCATATATCTATTGGAGTTAGTTAGCTCCTTACCCCTCCTAATATCATATATTATTATACATATATCTTTCAATATCTTGAATCGGGTCGCATATTCTCATATATAAGTTGCATATACTCATATATAATATAGTCTTTAATCCATTTCTCTCAAGATCTATCTCTGTCTTTGTGGATCTAATCTATTTATTTAGCATCTATTCATCTATTTAGCAATTCAAACAATACCCGGCCATGCCATAACTATTAAGACAACGGGCAGGGCATAGCTCTTACCAATTTCAGTCAAGTAGACCGGGCCGGGCCGGCGGGCAGGCATAGCGACATTTCTCCGGGCAGGCATAGCGATTTCTTTATGGTTGTTAACCAAGGAATGGTTGTTTACCAAGGAAAAAAGTATAGACCGGGCAGAGCTCTTTAGACCGGGCAGAGCTGAAGAAGTGCATCAGGGTTAGTTTAGGGGAGGGAGAGGAGATAGGACCAACTTCGGGATCAGAGCACAGCAAAGGAGAGCAAAGGGTTAGTTACGCCTTATTATGATGATTGGGTTAGTTCCCCAACGGTTCGGAACGGTTCGGAGAGTTCAAGGGGTTGTGTAGGTAGGAGAGTTCAGAGTTAATTACCGATACGATAATAGGAAAGCTTAGTCCGGGTCAATTGGAGAGCATTTGAGAGGAACGGGACGGGCCAGGAGATAGGAGAGCTTCCCAACGTTCGGGATCAGAGCACAGGAGAGGATATACGCCTTATTATTATTGGTTAGTTCCCCCCCTCAAGAAAGAATGGATTGGTGAAAGGCAGCAGGGTCAAAGGTAGGCAGCAGGGGAGAGTGCCGCCTCATTGTTAGTTCCGTCTCATCAAGGGTTATACGGGGAAAGAAAGAAAGGTTATACCAGGTTCATATTCAGGAGGAGGCTAGAAAGATGATTTATCGCACGTAGGCACACGCCATCATAATAACATATATTAAATATGAAGAAAGAATTGTCTTACCTATCTATTAACTTAACTACTGCATCTGGATAACTTACCTATTACTTAGCCAAGCCACTTACCTATTCCTATTACTTAGCACACTTACCTATTACTTGCCGCTGGGAGGTTACACCTTAGCACACTTACCTATTACTTAAGCCACTGGGAGGTTACTTAGCAACTGGAGCAGTACAAACGCAATGGGATGGCATTATCGGATCAGGATGATCGGATCAGTAATAGCGGCAGGATCAGTAAGAGCAGCAGAAGAGCAGGAGGCTAGGAAGGAGTATATATAGGTAGGAGGAGGCTAGGAATAAATAAGATTATTCCTCTATTCCTCGCACATAGGTAGGCACCTCATAATATGAGAATCTGAATAATAAGGAAGGAGGACATTGTTCACCCGAACGAATACCTACTTATACCTACATCTTACCTTTTCATTAACTGCCCTACCTAATTAACTGCATCTTGATCTACTTAGCAACTCCTACCGGCCCATTTAGTGAGTTAGGATTAGGAAGCCTACCAGCTTAGTCTTAGTGAGTTAGGATGAGTTAGGATTAGGAAGCCTACTAGCCCCATTTAAGCGTCAAAAAAGCATAATTCGACATTCAGCACAGCGTAGCCTAGAAATTTCACTTTGAGAAACCGGATCTCCATTATCCTAGTTGATCCAGAAACAACAATTTGAATGGTCTTCAGACATCCAAGCGAAGTGAAAATCGAGAAACCATGCTGTCGAAGAACCATGCTGATTTACCACCTCCCAAACGAGAAATGGCAAGTCGGGAATATTAAGCTTTGTGTAGGGGAGAATGTAGGGGAGAGGAAAGGAAAAAAGGGTTAGTTACCAAGCATGAGTGTTCTCCAGGGCGAAGCCCAAGGATATCGGAGATCGGATATATCGGAGTGTTTCAAAAGGAAGGATTCATGAGTGTTCGAAAGGGCGAGGCCCAAGCCTCGGAGGGGTGCGATTCGAACTTATACTGGGGTGGGAGCGGTATGGGTACATACCCGGTTCTTATCAATTATTGAACTGTATTGAACTGGATGCATAATATTGTATAATAAGTAAATACATAAAATGAGGAATCCTACCAGCCAATTGAGGTTTCCAAACATCTATTCCTATAAAATGACCTTTCGGCAACCGGACATTATCCCAGTTGATCCAGTCTATCCGCACAAATATCAATAGCATCTGGACGTGTTCTGCTACTTCACTTTACTCTTACCAACTACCCACCTGCTTCAACAACCTAACCACGCACGACTTATCTCACCTATGCCCCACACTTACTCGTTGTACGGGTGGCTTCCCATAGAGCTTTTGGGTGGACCGCCCCATACAGACAGCTTTCACAGGCAGACCTTGAATCACACTTGCTTTAAGATGCTGCTGGGTACCACTATGACTATGATACATTTATGTTATACCTAGAGACCTTATACCTTACAAGTATATGTAGTACAACCCCCTAATAATGAGAAATCAAGTATTATCCTACCTTTATTGACTCCTACTATGGATGCTACTATACATGTGTAGTCTTGTCATCTTATTATTCATCTATAGTAGCCTAGTTTCTTTGTCCAAGCTCTACCACTTAAGCCTCAACTAGAGATAGTCCTTATTCTTTATAAAGAGAAAGAGGTTGTTGATGAATGTATCCCTCCAAAGTTTGAAAGTCTACCTTTCCTTGAATGTTTGGAGTATGATCCTCATGGTCCCATGAATAAAGAGGATCTTGCTGCGCAACCTTATCTTTTATTTTAGTGGTCTAGAGGAGTATGATATTGTGTAATCCAAAACCATAAGGATGGATTTGACAATTCTTTCCCATCTATTTGGTTTACCTAATCTGATCTTTTATCATTCGATTTTTTATATTGAAACCATGGACTATTACATGGTACATACTCCTCCTCATGTTGTTTACCCTCTCTGCTGTCCTTCACCTAGACTGCTCAATCATCGTCCTCTCTCTCTATAGAATCTTTTTGGCTACTTAACATGTTTTAGAGTTCTTGTTTTTGCTTTTTCTGAGCAAGTATCCTACGTGGCTTCTTGAGTTTTTGTAATCCTTAAAGTCAACCAGTAGCACAGCCCATACTATGGGCTTGCATTATATTATAGCACTAGGCCATTTCATGGGAGGGAAGTCTCATTATCCTTCCTTTTATCCCTCCTTATCTCATCCCATTACCTTGAAAGATTATAAGGCAGAGGGTGTATACATTTATATGATGGACTCCTTTAGGTCTGATCATGACCTTCTCCTTATCCACAAGGTACAACTACCTTCCCTTCTTCTCCATAGGTCCCTTGAGCATCTAGTTTGTAACTATGACCCTCATTATTCTTTTTTGCCTTCTATGACTATGGTTGAAGAATAAGGTTGTATTAGAAAAATATGTGCTAGACCTTCTATTGGTTTTTTATACCTTTTGACACGAAAGCGCCCCCCGCCTGAAAGGGGGTCAAGTGGTTATAAAACGCACGCAAATGCCAATTGAAGCGGTTTATAACCCACCCGTTAACCTTCACCATGGGTTGGTATTTAAAGGTTCTTTAACTAATTATCTAGTAAGTTCACTATATTGATAAATTGATCTATCAGATAATGAAGCGTAACCCTCTGCTGAGCCGGAGTGGCTTCTGGTTGGTAATGCGAAGGAGCACATTTCATATTCTCAATAACATTGGAATCCTTGCCTCATGAGCTGCCTCATGTTCGAGAGAAAAGGGTGGAGTACTTGCCTCATTAACTGATATCTCAGGCGGGCTTTAAGGTTCTATTTAAGGTTCTACCCACTGAAGGAGCTATCCACTAGTCAGGTGTTGGGGCTGGCCTCATGAACTGATAGATTCTATTTCTGGATAAGAGGAATCACCAGTGTGCCTCATGAACTGAAAGGATATGTGCTAGGCTCTACCTTCTCTCATGTTCGATATAATAAACATATTTGCTAATCAACCCTTCCCTTCTTATATGAGCATATTTCCTCCCTTCTTAATTTCCCTTAAGGATATATGCGGAGTGAACTAAATGGCCGGTAGCATAAGGAATGATATCTCTACTGAGATCTCTACTATATAAATTCAATTACTAAAGGAGATATCCAAAGAGATCAACTTAGAATAGGCGAAAGAGCCAGAGGCGATAGAGCCATATAACCATTGCCATAGAGATCCCGGGACTATTATCTGGGTTCAATAACTCGAATTTGGCTCTAGTAAACTCGATGAATTCCTTCCTATTTCGGCAATAAAGAGAGCCTTGCCTTCCCTGACTTGATCTTCCTTGCCAGACCTGCCCTGCTTGATATACCCTAACTCGTGCTCGGGATATAGTTATTTGACAGGCTTGCTTTGGTTTATGTTGCAAGCTTGGGGGGGGGGGGAACTTTGAGCTTAGATACTTGCTCACTGAACTTATGGAAAAGAAGGGTGAGAAAGGTTGGTAGCACGGTCGCACATTAAAATAAAGGCAAGGTAGGCAGAGTAAAGGTTAATAGGAAAGGTAAAAGTGCCTACCTCCTAAGCATTCCTTCCAAATCCAGCAGAGTCAGTTGTTTCTTTTGCTGTTGATGAAGCAGTTGTTGGTTCAGTATATTATGCCGTTGATTAGTAGCACCCACCACTACACTACCCACCACCAGGTAAAGATCCAGATCCACCGGCATAGGCATTATATAAAACAGAGGCATAGACAAGAGCAGAGCCAAGAGAGACAGTGAAAACCCTTATAGAATAATCCAATCTATTTTAGGAAGAGAAATTAAATGGCTATTTATAGGCAAGGGAGCGATCTCAAGGCATAGGATATTGTAAGCACAACACTTCGCTTTGCTGGGTGGCATGGCTGGTAGAAATGCCGGTTAAGAATAATAAATAAAAGATATTACGTATAGAAAAGAGAAAACAAATAAGGCATATTCTGGGTGAAGCCCGGGAAAGAAGGGGGTATGCAATCATCGTGTGGTTGTGCGGACTGTGTGCTGGGCTGTCTTAATAACTCACTCAATGGGTTGGCCGGGTTAAGCCCGGCCGGACAAGATCAATAGTGCTGCAACCACTCCACTAAGCATTCCTAAAGCAAGTGGTTTGGAAGCACGTCCAATCACTCACTCACTAAGTGTCGTAAGTAAAGAGAGGGGTGGTTATTGGTAGCACGGTCGCACGTTAAGTAAAGGCAAGAAGTAGGGTAAATATAATAGAATGCTGTGCCCACGCACCCAAGCAGGAGAGGACCACGCGAACAAGCAAGCAAGAGAGGACCACGCGACGAGCAAGCAGAAGCAAGTTAGTTAGTTACGACGGGGAGGGGATTATTAATGAGTGACGACCTTTGACTGAGAAAGGTCGGAAGCAAGTTAATTACCGGGGATGCTTTGATTTAGGGATAGATGGATGTATTCATTAGGGACGAACCCAAAGAAAGGAAGCAATCAAGGCTAGAGAATGAAGCAGCAAGGCAGATAGCGTAGAGGAAGTGAGGCAGGGCAGTTAGAGGCCTAGGCGGTTTAGATAGAAACCTATTCTGCAGCAAAAGTGTGAAACGTCGTAAAAGGCCTTTATTCCTAAATAAAAGATCACTTTCAAGGTTCAGTTGGGGGTATCATATCAGGTGAAAAAGAGCGTTTCCAGAGTGCTAAAATGTAAATTTAATAAATTTGGACCTCCCATATCCCCTTGCTCTCCATTCACTATTGCAGGATGCATTCGCAGACCATATCCTCGAATTGTCTTAAATCAATAATCAAAGCATATCTGTCACAGGTAGTTCGTTCCCCCGGCCGGGTAGGGCACGAGAAGAATGAGAGTAAGACCAACTTCCTTCCCAGCAGTTTCAATAATCCGTCCCAGCAGCTTAGTACCTCACAGCAGTTTCAATATGTCATCTTACTCAGCACGACTTGGGGTTACTTTTCCGAAGAGACAAAAACTCAGTACAAATGTGACTTTTCACGATTGATCTTCGTTACTTGGAAGGGGTCGTGTCCCTTTTTCCCGTAATCTCGTCAATCTCAGCGGGCCTTGTCCTTTCCTTCATCTCTGACTGGATCTGAGCACTTCCCTTCCTTCGGGTCTTGATCGGCTTCACACCTCTCATTCTCTTCAGGATCTGATTACGTCTTATCCATCAAATCCGGATCAGTTATATCGCCCTTCGCATCGGGACCGGGTTACGGCGACCTTTCCCTTCCTTATTGGTAGGTACCAGTTGGATCTTTATTCTATTGATTGATTCCAATCACCCAGTAGTCCTTTCCTTATCGGTAGGGATCAGTTGGATCTCTCTTATCTTTATTTCCTTATTCCCTTGCGGCTGCCGCTCCAGCAGGCTTATTCTTAATCTCTACCACCTTCCTGGCCATATTGGTCGGATGATCGGGGATAGGATGAGTTGCTGTCACCTCCTCCGCCGGGATATCTAATTATTTAGGACCTTGGTCTATAGCTTAGACATGGATTGAGATCCCTATTTGATGGACCTGTTCCTTAGGACCTGCCGTTGGGGAGATTGCAGGGCCAAATAAACTATGGCAGGTTGCTGGCCTAACATTCTGGTAACTAGAATTCCCGGCTATCCGGGTGGCGGAACTAGACGTGTCAGAGAGGGGGTGTTCAGTGAAGGTTAGTCCCCAGGAGAGAAAGGCGGGGTAAGGAGAAGTACGTTTAGTTGCAAGACCAAAGGGAGGGCAAGGGAAGAGGGAATAGATAGATGATTCAGTGATCTTCAATCGTATCAATAGGCCACCTTTTCACTAGCAAATTGACCACCTGGTGGATAGGTCCGATAGGTCTTGCATAGGCCACCCTTGAACTAGTGAAATTACCAGGTACCAAGGCAATTTCCGATACGCCTCCCTTTGTTTCAATTCAAGATAGTGATTGGTGGGCTATCTTACTACTAGCTGAGGCTTGCCATCAAATGGCCCGATAGGCATAGCCGAAATAGGATTCGTCCCGGCTGTCGAGCAATTACAGTCCGCGGCAGAGGAGACAGCGAGCTACCCTTTGTTCGCTTCTTCTCTATAAAGCACGGGAGTTTGGGTGGGGAATCACTAACTGTTGGCTTTCATTCGTCAAAGCATCCCCTCGAAGGTCACTCACTCACTGTGTAATCCCTCCCCGCCCGTTGGGCAACCATCCCCGCTAGGGCACTAAGTTGGCTGTAGTAAAAGCATCCCCGGCACTGGTCTAATCTGTCTTTGGTTGGTACACATAAGGTCTAATCTTTGTTCAAGCTATCTACAAGTTGTGGGTAAAAGCTTTCGGCTTAATGTCCAAATGTCCAAAGCGCTTGGTTTAACTTCACTTCATGCGGGTTCTAACCCACCCGATTTCCCATGCGTCCACCCACTTCATACGGCTAACCTAGTGATTCCAAGCCATCCATCGATCCCACCCAGCCACTGCCTGCCCCCCTCCTGCTAACCCAGATAGCTCAGCGAGCCACGTCCCCCCAGCGATGCCAGTCAGCCGTACCATCCATGCATCCATCTGTCTTTCTTTCAGTGTCTATCCTGTCCCATAGCAGTGAGTGCTTCTTAAACCCGTAAACTAGTAGTTCGTAGCGGTTTGACTCTCCATTCAGGATATAATTGTATCGGATTTTCATTCAAATAGAATCTAATGCTCTTACGCTTCTGGGTCGAAAGCAGTCTCTAGTAATCTGCTCTCTCTTTCCGTGCGGGTAAAACCAAAGCTAACCTTCCTTCCTTAAGATGCGCTTCAGTCCCCAAGAGCAGCTGAAGTGCCAGTTGGATAGCCACCGGTAGTAGCATAAGCATGAGCAGCTCTATACCCATATCCATATCCTGCACCAACAGCAGTGGTTTAAGTATACCCACCGGCATAAGCATATCCATTAGCAGAACCAGTTGTTTACCTTGTTGCCCGAGCAAAGCCCGAAGCATCTCTTCCAGCACCAGCAACTGATCCCATTGCAGATTGAGTTGCTTACCTTGATCCCGCAGAGGCAAAGGTTGGAACAGAGGTAAGAGCACCCATAGTAAAGGAAGGGGAAGCAGCAAAGCCCGTTGATTCAGTGGTTTACCTTGACTCAGTTGATGCAGTGAAAGCACCCGTTGAAACCCCAGTTCCACCGGTTTACTCAGTAGTTTAAGTTACATACCTGGTTTATGATCCAGTGGCAGATCCAATTGCAGATCGTCCAGTTCGAGGTGCAGATTCATAACGAACAAAGGCATAGAAAGCAGGGGGAAAGACAGCAATAGCAAAGGCCGAACAGGGCAAAGTACCTTTGTAAGGGGTTTAACCAGTTGAAGATTGAATTCGTTCCCCAGTTCCAGGTCCGGTTGATCACGTCTCCTCTTTAATAGAAGCATATAAGGGTATAGCACAACGGGCGTAGTTCGAGCCAGAAGCGTCGGGAGCAGAAGCTAAGGAGGAGGGAGCAGAAATACAAATAGCGGAAGCTACGGACACAAAAGCAAAGGTGGCAGTTTAAGCGCTTGATTCAGAGCCAGTTTGAATTATCGATCGATACCCAGTTCCTGTTCGGATGGATTCAGTTCCATTCGCAATTGACCCGGAGCCAGTGAATGATCCCTAGCCAGTCAAAGCGTCCTTCCATCTCTCTAGTAAATCGAAGCGTTCATTAAGCCTTTAAGCACATATTAACCTGTATTAATTAACCCATAGTGTCTTTAAGCCCATAGATATAAAAGAGTCCGAAGCGCCTGGCTAAACAATAGATTCTCCACCCGGCTCCTTAAATAACCAATGATAAATCATTAAAGTGGCTAATAGCCAGTGCAGTAAGCTAGTAAGTAAGCGCTATTAAATACCCAACCTGGCTTAGAGAGAACCTGGCTTAGAGAACCAAGCTTAGGGAACCTAAGAGATTACCCACCTGGCTCATACCAAAGAGATTTTCCTGCATTCCAGATAGGTGTAACCTTTTGCTGTGGTGAATGCACGGGAGAGACCTGTGGGATCGGAGATGGATGGGCAGTAGAAGTATGAGCGATAACAGGCCCTTTAAGAATAAGGCCCGGCCAAACCTAGACCCCATATAAGCCCATATAACCCGAGGATGTAGGTAAGGGATGTCCGATGCTAAGGGATGTCCGATGCCTTGTCCACTCCTACCTAAATATTCCCCCTGCCCATTCGCCGTCGGAGGGGTATTCTTGGGATAAGGATCTCAAAGAATCAATGGGATCCATGTTGAAAGAATTAACATTCATATCTACCTGGGAAGATAGGACAACAGAAACTGAATCAATAGGAATATAAGAAGGAGGATTTTAGATTGAAGTACCAAAAACAGATGCAACGGGAACAGAGGGTAAATTAAATAGGGGCAGAAGGCATTGGAACTGAAGTGGGAGGAAGATAAGTCACATCTTCGGACCTGTTGGAGCATTGTCTTCCACAGTAGATCCCTTTGCTGATG
>Ga0316213_1000097_pt1 | contig 12284 bp, 8 predicted proteins | sample NRE2metagenome_FD_207798 | JGI IMG/M metagenome (GOLD analysis project Ga0316213, IMG submission 207798) | Spruce roots microbial communities from Maridalen valley, Oslo, Norway - NRE2 | ecosystem: Host-associated > Plants > Roots > Unclassified | place: Norway: Oslo | collected 2017-09-14
GTGGTGGAATAGTTCTATGGAGTTAGGTTTTATTCTTATATCCATCCGAAATGAGACAAGTAAATACGAGGGCTCTTAATCTCCGTATCTATATCTATTACGTGCTTTCTTTCTCTATTTTATTCCCTAAAAATAAGGAAGATTGGGGTAATTGGGCGTTATTGTATGTAGGTAGGTAAAGACTTCTCAAGTAGTAAGGGGGATTGGTTGGACTTACTTTTTACCTAGCAATAGCATGAGATAATAAGGAAGGCCAAGGAGATAAGTACTCCCTTATCTACGCGATTATCCCATAGGTATTATCCCCGTTCTAAGTTGTTTGGTTTTCTCCTTAGGGTTGACCTTGATTCACCGAAGAGGAATTCGTTAATAAATGAGTTAAGATAGCTCCAGGAACGACCCAAGGGAGAGGTCTTGACCCCCTTACTTGACGAATACTGGCCAAGGCCAGGCCAAGGAAAGAAGTGGAGCGCATAAAATACGCCTTTCCGAATGACCTAACGATTAATTAAGCGGGCTAATAGTACTACATCAGTAGTTTGTGCTTTGACACGCCAGCTTTAACATAGATAAAGAACATCCTTACCTGCCGACTCCCTTACTGTGGAGGGCCCCGGATAGGCCTTACCCGTAAGCGCTGGGCAGGTAAGGACAAGTGAATTCCTCTCAAATCCAAGAAGGAAGCTGGATGCGTCTGACCTTGCCCAGCCACGTGAGCCTACTGCGCCTGCCTAAAGAGTAGCGACTAAAGTTGAAAGGCTATACTCCGGCAAGGTCTTGAGCGATAGAAGCTTGTCATTCGATAGATAGATAGATAGATAGATAGACCCCTAGTCTAAGATGCGTTTTTTTTCATTATTCAAAGAAGTAGATTGAAATGAAAATGAGTCGGCTAGACAGTCGTGTTAATACGTGTATAATAGACTCGGTTAATGGACTCCGTTATTACAGAGTCTTATGGGTATCAAAATAGTAATAACGAAGGTTAGACTCTCTTTCGGAGAAGTTGTAGGGAGAGGACCAATCTTAGTACGAGAAGGGAGGGCAAGCCGCAAGTTTCCAATCTTTCCTCGGGGCCTGCCATCTATTCATCCTTAAGAAAATCAGGGAGAAAGAAAAGACTACTTTTTATTTTAGTCGTGGTTGGGATTGGAAAATAGCTTCGGCCGGGGAGTCTGATTAGCCTCCATCTATCTGTAGTGCGTGCCTTTAGCGGGAGCTGCTGCCGTCCCTCCCATGGACCAGAGTGCGATAAAGAGGAAGAATTACAGAGGACCGGGTTGTTGGAGCAAGCCGCCCTACCTATTGGTTTGGTTGGTATCACACTGCTATTCTTCCCACCCAGATCAAAGAGAAATGATGCTTGTGATTGAATATGTCCAGATGGCCGAGTTCCTGGTTGAAACCGCGGGGATGCAACAGAAAAAGATTGATGCATGCTTCCCGCCTCTTTTGATAGTCGCCGCCCCTACCTTCTATTGAATTAAGAGTAGTTTTCGTTTGTTCCTTCGGCCCATCTACCGGAGAAAGTACAACAGGGGACCGAAGAATCTCAGGGGCGAGTTAAGCATATAACCTTCTCTAGCCAATGGTTTTTACCTAACCCTAACGACAGCGGCTAATACTAATCACCCTTCTCGGAAAGAGGAATTCTATCTCCCTTTTCAAGGTTATAAACAGGTATAAAATGTACTCGACCGCACTTACTTAATACATTTAGATATCTTAAGAGCATATGGGGTTCTATATCGCTTTCTTTCTCTCTTTCTTTAAGGTCGGCATCCTCTCATCTATAGTAATCACTTTCAATGTTGGAGAGGCGATGCATGAATTAAGAAGGAGAGCGAATTCATAAAATCCACCTCGAAGAAATCTTGTTCTTCGCAGCCCCCTCCGGTACGAGTTGGGAGAATAAGGATTGGGAAGCAGTAGATCAAAGCCTGGGGAGAGCAGATATCTTCTTTTCTCTGACCGCTTTTAAGGAATATCCATAGCCAATTCTCTATTTGTCATTATGATCAAAAGTGATGACGGTCAGGCGGCCCCGGTTCATCTATCTCTCAACACTTGCAGTATGTTACTATGTGTATGCTTAAAGCATTCCGTCCCAGATCCTACCATAAATGACGAACTCCATTCCCCGAGCACAGCCCTAATTAAGTGGTGCTACAAGGTTCCTAGCTTTCGAGCCGGCCAGATGAAGAATTCCAATCTCTGGTTCCGGTACCGTAAATAAGGGAATTATGGATGCTGTTGCGGCTACACCCCTCCTAGCGGATCACTCGACAAACTATAGGGCCACCCACTAGGAATTAGCCAATCACTAGTGATTATGCCGTATCCGGGATTGGTAGTAACCTCAGCAATCGTAAGTTCTATGTATGAGTGATGTTGGTTGGGCAAGCCCATTCTTATTTCGGGAAATAGAATAGGTGGATTCGTGTAGCGGATGTATAAAAATGTCCACTATTTTTTCTAGTCTATCCTTTAGAAACTCCACGCACTGAATGAAGGGATTACTAGGGACTACTAGGGTTGGGTATACCAGAAAACCCCGAATTGGGCATGAAATAGCCGGAAGGGCGGAGGTTGGGCCCATATCGATCATTAGCTCCATCTCTCATATTTACACACGCAGATGGAATATTTTCGTTCAATCACCGAACCAAAAAGGTATAAGAGCAATTTGAACACATGATTGTTGGGGAAACTCCTGCACATCCGCTTGAGCATGCCCTTCCCTTTACGGATGCATCGGAACTTCTGTGCTTGTAGAACAGTCTTAGTAGGCCGCCCTACGCATTTCATTCTTTAGAGAAGGTTGACTCGTCGCACTACAGGTATGATATTGTTAGATCTTGAGAAATCATTAGATCACTATCTATAGACGAATTTGTCAGGGGTAGGGATCTCCCTCGCCTCTCAACCCTTTCTTTATCGCCTGCCAACTATTTCATTAGGTAAATCCGCCGATTCCGGTCAGACTGAATCTGAATCTTGTCGCTCTTTCCCCGTCGACGCTCACTATCAGTAGTGGATCGAAGGGAATGGAATGAGTGTAACGCCCTGTCTTCCCCTCAAAAGCCTCATAGGTAAGGAATAAAATACCCATATTCTCTTCCCTCAATTCGTAGGTAAGGATTTAGTTGTTGTAGCAAAAATAGAACCTTATGATGCTATTTAGAAAGATCATTGATGTAGTATCCATTTCAATTCAATAATGACTATTGTCCATCCCTATCTAGCTATTTCAAGTCCATCCCTATCTAGCGTGTATCTCTAACGACTTATTCAAGTGTATCTCCAACGACTGAATTGAGGGGAAGAAATAGAGGCTATAACAAAATGTACACCTAACTAAATGATTGGGCTAAAGTAGTGGTGGAGTAGAAGGAGCTATCCGTCTTAATAGAAAGAGATATCTGAAGCCTTGAAGCAGTCAAGCCAGCCTTGGAGTTCTATCAAGCCAGCAAGTCGTAGCAAGAATGACTCGTATCATGTCACTCTTGAACTGAACCCCCGCCTTACCTTAATGCCAGCGGCCCCGCGGGGCACAGCCAGCCTTCCTCTCCCGTTGGTCGAGTGCTTTGGTCGAGAAAGAGAACAGTCGCTAAAGATATCAGTCGACCCTTCCTTTAATGCAAGCCTGCCTTTCCCTTCCTTATCACTCTTCATGCTTCAGTCCTTCCATTAATGCTGAGGATATGGTCCCAGCCAGCAGATCAAGCTTCGATCCCCGCCTGAATGGATTGATATTCATTCTAGCTTCACCCCGTAGTCAGCCAGATATTGATAAGTGGTCCAACATAAACCTGATCTCTTTATTTACCCGCAGCCAACCCCCTACGCGTATTGTTGAGCTCCAGCCGTCCCGTAACATAAATGGTGGAGAATCAGAAGATTTACATAACTGAAGGAAGAAACCGCTCCGTCCGATAGGCAGGCCAGAGAGTGGGGATAGAAGCGTGGGTTCTGACCCGCCATCCATATAGAAGCGATTGAACAGATTGAATCCAGATCAAGCAAACCTTAACCCCGCCTCCGGATAGAAGCAAGCGATTTACAAGCCAGTGAGGCAAGCAAGTAGGTCATGCAGTCCAGCCTGCCAGTGAAGGAAAGCGGGGGGATTTATGCGGGATCATGAACCCCCGGACGGAGTTAAGTAGCTAGATAGAATGCCAGCCTTACAGATCTGGATGCAGATCACCCCTCAATGTAGCCTGATTGATTGATGGAGCTGTGGAGTTCCTCCCTCGCTACGGGCGGCGGCCTGGGGTGGAGTCAAGCAAGACAGAAACCTCGTAGCCTGATGGACAGGCATGATAGAAGCGATTGAAACGGGCATGACTGAAGCGCCGGACAGATAGGGTAATTGATCAGACCCGCTAACGCTTCTATCCCGAAGCAGGGTGAGTTAGCGAGTTAGCGCCAGTCCAGCGAATCATGTATGTGCCTGACTTACAGACTCGCTACGCAACGGTCTCCTCGCTACGGGACTTTCATAAACCAACCCCCCGTCTGTCCGTAACAAGGAAGGTTCGCTTCAAAAGAATCTCACTGAGCTGGGGGCGTTATTAATGCTATTTATCTATTTCCTACGCGTATTCAAGGTCAGTAATGAACCCCTCAATGTAGCTCCCCCTTTCTTAATGCTATTTCTCCCCCTACGCGTATTGAGGAAAGCAAGCCAGCAAGCCAGTTCATGAACCTTAATGCCTGATGGACAGATCAAGGCCTCAATGACCTTCCTTAGAGAAGAGACAGAGAGAGCATTTACGAGTTAAGGAATGGGCGTAGGAAAGAAAGAGGGACTGAAGCAAGCAAGGGAGGAGCACTAATGCATCGTAAGTAATGTAGGTAGGGAGGTGCACTTCTCTCTTCCCATGCATGAATATCTATTTCTGCATAGGCAGGCATTATGACGTATAGAACGAGGCTCTCCCTCCCTATCGTATAGCTCTAGCAGGTCATATCTCGCTATCGGCCCCCCCGCCCTTCTTACTGCTTCCATACTTATTATTGACAACTACCTTGCCTTCCCGGTAGGGTAATGAAAGGAAGGTAGGGGGACTGAACCGATACTGATCTTATCCTTCTACTGATAGGGACTAAGGGGTCAAGCTCGTAAATAATACAGAGGGAAAGAGAAGGCATAGCTCCATAGATCACCCTCTGGCTGGCATAGGCCCAGGGCATATATATAAGGATAAGGGCTCCACTCACCTACCTGGACCAGGCTAGGCATACCACCTACCGTAACTCACTTACTGGCCCTGCCATGCCTACCTTTTATTACAAGCATGGCAGTGAAGCCAGAGGGAGCATATAAAAAGATATAGACCCTGGCCCCCTTATATAGCACCCAGCCCGCCGTGGTTATAAGGTTAATAGTAGTTGGTTCTCTAAGTGCTGTCCCCGCAAAGGATACCTGCCTGAAGCAATAATGGGTTGGGGCATCTATCCCTAAGTTGGTTGGGTAAGTGAGGTAGGTAGTTAAAGGTTGGTAGGGTGGTTGTACTTAAGTAATGCAAGTAAGCAAGGTGCGCTAGCAATGTTTCAAAGTGCCCATCCAAGAATCAATTTCTTCAAAGATAGGGGGTCTTACTTTATTAAACCTTGCGGCACTTTCAGGGTATTCTGTCTCGTGGGACCGTGGGGTAGGTGGGGAAAAATCATAGCCATAAGATAGGTAGGTTGCTAAAGACTAATAAACAAAATGGCCGAAGGCATGGAATGAATCTAATCCTAAAGTAAATAAGTAAGATCCTGAAAGAGTGCAGTTAAAATGATCCACCAACAGAGCCAGCTGCCCAACTTCGCATGCATGGGGGAATTCTAATCCGTGCCGTGCCATCCAGAATTGGGGGGAGCAAGGTACGAAAGGTAAATAGCAGTACCTCCTCTCCTCGTATTTCTGGCTGAAGCAAGTGTTGGGGCAGCACTCAAAGATCAACTAGGGTGAGAAGGGAGTAAGAAAGTAAAGGGGTAAGGTTGGCCGGTTGAATCCCGTGTCCCGATAATCGAAGTTATAGTGCAGTAGCAAGTAAGCGATTCATTAAAAGGGTATAGGTATAAGGCAGGTGCTGGTGAGCTGGTAAAGCAAGGTAAGGGGGAGTAATGCCGTACCCTTCTAATCTTGACTGGCTGGCTGAAGCTATAGGTGGTCTGGGTATAGTATATAACAGCAAGGTAGGCTTAATAAAGTAAATAGTAAAAAGGGTTCCCTAGCAACAAAGGATTCATGAAGCAAGTGTACAAGGCTACAGGTGCTAGTTCTTAAGGTGGACAGGTCCTTAAGAAACACAGAATTGAGAGGTAAGGAAGAGTAATAAGGTTGGTTTCATGCCATTCCATGCCGGGTCTATAGTGGTACCTCCCTAAGATAAAATCATCAAGTGGTGCTAACAGGTCTAGGTAGTACATTGGGTAACTATCATCAGGTGGGTAGCAGACATGAAATGAAAAGCAGGTAGGTCTCTTAGCACCTAGCAGTGGGTTCTTCTAATGGATAAAGAGTATAGGCTCGGCCGAACCAATAAGTTAATATGTGATACCAAGAATCAATATTGTGCTGTATCCCCGCCCCGATTCCTTTCTTCCTGGCTTCAGCAATGGGTTGGTTGGTAAGGGATAAAGAAGACTCCCTCCCTTCATCAAAACTGTAAGGTATCCAGTAGCCCACCCAGGGTGTAAGTATAAACCTTTAATCCAGTGAGCTTCTAAAGTTAATACGAATGTTATAAAAGTACCTATCCCCTCCCTTCAAGCAAGATGATCTAAAAGCTATGCCGCTTGGTCCGTCAATTCCGAAAAGCTTCTGAAATGCAATTAAAAATATATAAACTATACCCAGGAGAAGAATTCAGTAAGTGTTCTGGAAGCTGTATCGCTCGCTAATCTAAGGCGTATAGGGGGTACGGAGTGATGGTGATATGTGAGTGGGGTAGTATTACAGGAAGGGGGGGGTAGTGTTATCCTGTCCTGAGAAGATAAACTTATAGCTGTTCCCACTAAGCGATTAATTCAAGAAGTGTTATAAGGCAGGTCTAGTGATTCAGGCGGGTAACTAACTATAAGGTGTAGGCATTAAAAGAGGGGTCTATTCCTTCCTAAAATGCAGTGTATTCTAAGGGATAAATCATATAGGCAATACTTCCTCCTCAGCGGGAACACTAGGTATGGTACCCAGAGCATCCATCTGAAAGCAAGTTGAAGCCTGTGCTGCTGTATGCCCACCCATCCTATCCCATCCCATTCTGTAGAAGTCGGATAGCAGTATCCCCGCTAAGCAATTCATTAAGCGAGGGTGTGTTATAGGGTGAACAGGTCTAGGTCTTAAGATGGATAGGTTTATATGGTAAGGCAAGGGTAAAAAGGGTGAATGACTAGCATGATGCCTCGCCTCAACTACGAAGCGTCATTCCTAGCCGAAGCATTCAAAGTAAGATAAGTAGTCTGAGGTGGTTCTGATCCTGTCCCGTCCTGAAACCATAATCTAAGAAAAGGGTAGTTAATAGCGGTCCCTCCTAATATTAAGAAAGGCAAGTGTGAGCATCATATCCTAGCGATGCAGTATGAAGCCCGTCCAACATAAGGCTCTCTGATTGCCAATCATCCATCCAGCCACCATGTCTCTAAAGTTAAGGCTGTTGAGAGTCAATCTATCCGGGACAAGTTCCACACGATATCTCTCAGCTGCTAAAGGGAAACCTTATCTCTCGGCTAATGGACCCGAATTGCTAATGTAAAGGCATAGGAAGCTACGACAAGTCCTCGATAAGAAATCCACCATCCCCATCCCATCCAGCCATGTGATCCAACAATCGGCATGGGGAGCAAGGTGAGCTACGAAAGTTTATCCCCTCCCTCGTTGAATCGATAATCCAGCGGTGTCTCATAAGTTAAGGCTGTTTAGAATAAATCTATCTGGCCGGGGCAGTTCCACACAATCTCTCTCCTCTCTGCTAAAGGTAACCTGCCCCTCTGAGCTAATGGACCATCCGGCAATCATCGATCATGGGAAGCATGGATGGTTCGATCAAAAAAACTTGACGTTTCATGGCATGCATCGGTAGCAAGGGGCTCTGGTCTGTGAATGAATGATGTATCCTGGCAATAGTTCATGGAGAGCAAGGTACGAAGTGTTGATCCTGTGGGGGTTGTAAGCTTCCACACTCTGTCGGGGTATCCACTCTGTCTGCCCCGAAGAGCAAGTTGGGTCTTGTGGGGTGGGTCCGTTGATTCTAAAAAGCTTCTGAAACGCGGTGTTGTCTCGCTCCGCACCTCGTGTTGATGGGTTCTTAGGCATATGGATCAACCGGGTTCTCGAAATCACATTTATAAGAAGCCAAATCGCCAATTTAATACATGTGCGGGTGAGGGACGAAATAAAAGTCATCTCCCTCAAAGCAAGTCCGGTCATTTGGTTCCTTCCGGTCAATTCCGAAAACGTTATGAAATGCAATTTTAGAGATATAAGGCCCTTGTTTTTAGGGGGTCGGAGTATGATCCCCATCCACCGGGTTCGATAAATTGCATTTTAATGAAGTCAAATCGCGGATTTCCGGCATGTCAGGTAATTCTGATCCAATGCTGGTAAGTTTGGGGCATAGGTGAGGCTCGATAGAGATTGGTGAAGCAGGTAGGTTGTTTGTTCTGGTCGAACCGAAAAACGTTCTGAGATGCGATTTTTTCTAAAGCGCACCCGTGTTTCTAGGGTGTCCGAGGCATATTGATTGCTCCATTGGGGTCGAAAACTCTAATTTGTATTTAGCTAAATTGATTCATTTAAGAATTCCCTCCGCCTTGGGCTTCGCGCCTTCATCCGGTAAGTCGAGGGTCGTAGAGAGCTTGCTCGGTAGGGCTGGTTTCCTTTTCCTGTTTGTTTTTCAAGAATCCCAGTCAGGAGCCTTTCCATGCACGCACGTATCCACCCACATCTCTAAAATAGGGAGGGGTCGGGTACCCAACACGGTATGGTAAATCCCCAACCCTATGAAAAATTCGATGCCTTCGATGCCAAGGTGGGGTGCTAAATCATAGCCATAAGAAAGAAGGTTATAAATTATAGTCTCCGTTGCATATTCCACAAAAGGTTCGGTGCCAAGGCACGGAGTGAGGTGGGGGATAAAGAATCAAATCCTAAAGGTGAGGAGCGAAGCCAACTGTCAAATAGAATTCCATTGGATTAATATGCAATTTGGCGCGGAGCGGTCGATCCAAAAGCCCTCCAACCCAATTGAGAAAGGCACGTTAGTGTTTGGACGAAGTCGTAGGCATATTATCCACTGGGTGCCCGCTCGAACTATCATTTCTCTTTAGGGAACTGGCTCAAATTGCTTATCGGAGCCAAAGCAGTTGAAGGTAATTCATTCAATAACTGGCCCGACCTAACTAAGAAGTAGGAGTTGCTAGTGTGTTTGTTCGCCTGCCCTCAGTACGGGTAAACCAAGGTGCCCGCTCGCTGGCTTTTCTGCCGCATCGGAAATTACGTATATAAATTATAATCTAAGGCGTGTAAGGGGTGAGCAGTGGAGTATCCAGTTTTATGTGTTGTGGGCAGTAATCAAGTAAGTGTAAGGTTTTTTCATGCCGTGCTTCTAAGAGAAGGTCTGTCCCCAGCCAGCCACTAAGCAATAAATGAAGCAAGTGAGGTCTATCTAAAAGGTCTAGTTCTGAAGGTGGATACGTGTTGGGGAATAAGGAGGTTGTTTCATGTCATCCATACTGTACTCCTTCTCTTCCTGGTGGACTGAATGGGTTGGACAGCCCTCCATGTCCTGAAGTTGAAGTTCGTGAATTAAGCACTTCTCCTTCCTTGCTTGGTTGGACCGCAGCTACCAACTGGTGTGGGATCCTCAGAACTGCCCTTGTAAATACTCCCAGAACTTATTGGATCAATGGGGTGGCACTTACTTAGACCATTCATATTGACTTCTTCAGCCTACCATTATATAGTTTGTGTTATGCTACCAACAGGTGTTGGAGGAATCGTGCGTGGAAACTTCTTGGATTTCGAAAATACTGCCTCACGATACTTAGTTATTGAACCGGCTTGCTTAGGTAGGCACTTACTTATAACATTATTGCTTCGCACCTTTATATGCCTACTTTATTAAAGGAAGTTTAGTGGGTGGGTGGCACAGGAACCACCTGTCGTTGCATCGTCTGAACTTATTTATGAATGCCAGACTTATTAGATCTTACCTACCAACTTGGGGAATCATTCAGTCGAGTTGTCTTACTTTCGTCAGCCTACTGGATTCATAGAAATTAGGAACCACCTGCGATTAGGAGTTGGATCGTCGTCGGAACTGCCCGAATTAGTAACTACTTCAGAACTTCTTAGATTAGATCGGGTGAGTGAGCACTTAGACCAGTTGTATTAACCTTTAGATCCCTACTTGTTTTACTTCATGTCCATGCTATCAACCTGGGTGGGTGGGCGTATTAACGATCCTTTAGAGAATAGAACGGGGCGGGCGGATCCATTACCTTAACTTAGAGAGAGAGAGCATTGTTCACGGGCGGTCGATACTGCATTGCACCAGCGTTCGATACCACTATTTACCTTCTCTTAGAAGCACCGGATGGATGAGATGATCCAACCTTACCCTTACCTTTCTCCCTTCACCCTAGTCAATAGAGTGATGCCCAACCTATTCTGAAGCCAGGAACACCTTAGGGGTTTAATTCGTTCCCTGGGCTTGAAAAGGTTTATCTGGTTGCTCTTCTCCCTTGTAGAAGGAATATATCGGAAATGCACACACATCAGAAAGGCTGCTCGGGAAAAACTGGGGAATAGAGAGGAATTTATTGCTTGCCCGCATCGGGCGAGGTGCCCGGTCAAATTTTTTTCTGTCCAGCGGGGAGAGCTGAACTGCCGGCAAACAACTTGCCGGGATCAATAGAGGGCTGGATCGAATCCCTTTAATATTAGGAAATTTGATTCTAGGAGGATAAAGGGTGTTAATACGTTGATAATATATTTGTTTTTTTAGCCCACCCACAATTCTTATCTAGAAAACTAACCCTCTTGTTCTCGCTAGACCGATAGAACGCTAGACCCACCCTACGTTCCTGCTGGCTAACTACACGAAGAGGATACCACCAATTGGTTGTGATTGGTACAGGGACACGTATGAATACGGGTGGCTCAGCTGACTACAGGAACAAACATGCTTCAACTTCCACCGATCTGCTTAGGGAACGATTGGTTGGAATGAGGGCGATAATATAGGTTTAGCTTACGCCGGACCGGGGCCGTATTCAAGAGCAATGGATTAGCCGGATAGGATAGACCTTCCCTTTAGAAGCCCGATCAGAGATTCTTTCAATGACGATGAAATCGCTTCCAAACTCCGTGTCCTATGAGGCACAAAAGAATTACTCATGCCGCTTTTCCGGTAGGATGGGATTTGTACACCGATACTTCTCCTGAGCAACGGTACGAATTGGTACTTCCTGAGCCCCTACTATTATTATAGTAGGCGGTTCTTTAGCTTTGAATATGGAGCCCCTAACCCTTTCCACTCCATATGTAGTTCTCCATTCTATAGCAGCCCAGCCCATAATAGAACGTTCAACCGGTTGGATAACCAGTTCGCTAACCGAAGGATCTATTTCCAATGCGCAGTAGGCCAAGGGGATTTCACCATGCACGGCGGGAGGCCAGCTTAAAGAGTTCGCATCATGAAAGCGTGGGATGGTTTCCGTATGAAATGACCCGAGCTTTTATATGCGCATCAACTATTATTTTATTTGGGGTCGGGAACTTCAAGATGAAGGGAGAAAGGTAAGGGTAAGGTTGTATCATGCCGTCCTGAGAAGGTATAGTGTAGTATCAACTAAGATTAATTCAGCAATTGGTATAGGGAGAATAGGTCTATTCCTTCCTCGAATGCAGTGGATTCAAATTCCAGAATCGTGGCGTTTTCACGTTATTAAAAGGGTAGGCCTATTCATTATAGGGAGAGGAAAGACACTCGACCTTCAACCTCCTCGACCTAGATAGGGGATCATCTCACCGTAAAGACTCGACCTTTATTTAAAGTATGGAGATCGGGGGAATTGATCGCACTCGACCGACATCTATGACTCGGCCAACAATCAACGCGCTCTGAAAAAATCATATATATCGCAAGCAAACGAATTCAAAGGCGGCTTTAAGATAGAGGGCTCTTTATATATATTCATATATATATATATATATATATAGAATACATGACACATGTTATTTGCCTATCTATATCTGTATCTATATATAACATATATATATAGGAAAA
>Ga0316213_1000099_pt1 | contig 12243 bp, 4 predicted proteins | sample NRE2metagenome_FD_207798 | JGI IMG/M metagenome (GOLD analysis project Ga0316213, IMG submission 207798) | Spruce roots microbial communities from Maridalen valley, Oslo, Norway - NRE2 | ecosystem: Host-associated > Plants > Roots > Unclassified | place: Norway: Oslo | collected 2017-09-14
CGAAGTCAATACCAGGTCCCCCCAACCCTCCCAACCTTTCCTCCCCAGCCATATATAATCTAGGTTAACCAGGAAGCTCCATTGGTAGGTCTTCTACTTCGTTTCCACCCCAGAAGCTTCATATCCAACTCTTAGCTAACGAATAAAAGGTTATCCCTTCCTGTAAGTCTTACCTAATGTTTGATTTAGAAGGTCCTGCTCCTGAGCTCTGCTCAGGCAGGTAAGGGGACTGGTCCCGACCTTCCTTACGCTATGCTCAGATTCCCCTGAGCTGATCCCGTCTTATCTGGGCTCGGGTAAGGTCCAGTAAACACTGTTCGAATTGTTCTCAATAGTAAGTATAAGAGGGTTTCTTACGATGAAGTAATAAGAAAAGAAAGGTCTTACCTGAGCTCATTAAGAGCCTACCTCTCGTTCACTCTGGGGATGAGGAGAGAACTCGACACCTTTACTTATAAGAGATCCCGAGTACCTTATGCTATCTCCAACCCACCCCTTAGCTAAGAGGGGAAAATAGGTGGGTGGGATTTCTGCTGGCTGGGCGTGTTATTCGTTACAGGTTGGGCTTTTCTAATAGTTCCAGGCCATTCTGGCTGTTCATTCATTCCGTAAGGTCCAGTCATCTCAACTTTAGAATTCCTTATGAAAGGAAACTCAGTTTTAGACCAATTTTTTATACATACATACATAATAGGGCCCAGTCCTTTACGGTTCTACTTCCTAATGCTTGCCTAACACCGATCTGGCAAGACAGAAAGAATGCTCACCTACCCTATAGGCAGGTTGGTTTTGACAAGCTGGCTAGTTCTTACTGGGTCTACCTACGTTGTGGGGTGGGGGCAGAGACATACGGATTCTTCTGCCCGCCCCTAGCGCAGAACCAACCATTGAAAAATTAACCAAGGTTGCTTTCTTTATCAGCAGATTTATATGGGAGGGATGCTCTAGGTCCATAGCTCTCTCTACGCCCCAAAAGCGGATGGTGGTAAACTCCCCCTGCTCACAAAACTAGTTATTCGCCCACGATTCAAACGAGTGCACACCATGAAGCACGCACGAATCGAAGTGCTCCACAACAGGGAAACGAACTTCAGTCTAGTAATGAGGCTAGGCTGGAGGCTGGCATTGAACACGAGCCATAGTAGGTTTTCAGATAGATAGAATACGGATGGAGGGAGCTGCGCGGATGCAGCAGGAGGCATTTCGGTTCTAAACCACCGATCTCTCTTTTGTTCATGGTTGGAGATTCGCCATTATGCCTCGATACAGCGGAAACAGAGAAGGGCTTTACGAAGGCTCCTAAGGTTCGTTTACCCGCTAGTGCTTGGTCCTAATTTTGTAGCTGCCATCATAGAATGAAGAGAGAACATAACTCCAAAGCTAGCCGTCGTAAACTCAGAGGCTACCCCTCCACTTCGTTAAAATAGAGGAAGTCATGGTTTCTATGGAGTGGGCGTCTTTCGAGGTATCGGGTTAATGATAATGGATGTTGGGGCTTTCTATTAAGGTGATCCAAGTTGGGGGACCCTCTTATCGAACCAATCTATTCTTTTTGCTTGCTCAGATTTAGATATCCCGAGCCCCCCTCGGCTGGCCAGCCAATGCAACAGTCTGTCTTCGTAATCATAACGGGTCGATCCTCCATTTCGTTCGTTTTAGCAACTCATCCTACTCCCTCCTCAAGAGCTTCCCACGCACGACAGAGGAAGGAACCAACCCGGGCGCTTTTTGGAGGACCAGGACGATTATCCCTGTGAACCCAATTGATAGCTTACGAGTTTACGTCCATCCCTGGTCGGGTACAGTTCCCTTTCTCTTCCTCGCCACCCTTCCTTGTAGCCGTCACCCGAATTCGCGCAAGTGTATCTGCACCCCAGGCTTTACGAGGAATGACTTCTCGCGACCAGGCACAATCCCTACACCTAGGAGCACCCTTTCCCGCATATCCATACAATACTCGAGTAGGCGGGTTGAGGTTTGACGTGCGAGGTACCCATCGGAGCGGAGTACCCCACGATCCCAAGAAATAGATAGATGTCTGTCATCTGACGGGTTCGACCGGAAATGCTATGCCTACGCACAAGACTACCCTTCTTCCCGAGAGCTTCGCGGGGACTACTCAATTTGACGACGACGGACGATCCGCCCGTAGGGGGTTTACTGCACAAGGCTCCTGCAGAGGGTGGGTACCCCAGCGAATATAAGATGCTCAGCTCCGCACAACATAGGGATTAGCACGCTTTCGGGAAGAACATGAAATAGTGAAAGATCCGGCATGCGAGACACGGCGATCATGAGAAATTCGCGAATTGGAAATGCTATAACATACTCTTTCCCATAACTTTCCGTACTGGACCAACCTACTGAAATGCGAATAGGGATTAAAAATGTGGTCAATACCACAGAGAATGGGGGGATACCATCTATACCCGTGTACAAATTGATGTTTTCATAAGGAAGCCATCGAATGGTTCCCACAAATTGGGATTCGGCCGTAGGAGAATCAAATTGTATCCGGGGAACAGGGGGGTACGAGAAAGTGAGAAGAGAGGCGCACAGACCAATGAATCGTATCAGTCGTATTCTTGAATTTGGAATGGAAAGAAGAATAATGCTCCCCAGCACGGGACACAGAATAGGACCACTTAGATCGGAATAGCATTCACGAAAAGGTAGTAACATACGAATTGAACATTGAAGGGATTAGTTGGCAATAGAGAAAGATGAGGCGCCTAGTTTCAATAAGAGTCTATCAGTGCAGTGCAAGTCAGCTGAACACCGTTGATAAGGGGAAGAAGAGGGAGGGCTTTTCCGGGAACTCATACCCACCCTGTCCCTTATAAATCTGTCCTCCCTCCTGCTCCATCTCCCCTGCCCGAAGCTGCTATTATATATGTAATTATGCTTTTCTTTCTTTCATTCAGAGGCATTGCACTTAGATACTTGGCTTTCCTGCTCCCCTTCTAGCTCAGCCCAGTCAGGTCCTTACCTTCCTGTAAGGTTATTACTATTTTGGTCTTGCTTGACTAGACTGGTATTCCCTGTCAGGTCCTCAGCTCAGTAAGGTCCTCAGCTTAGTAAGGTCCTCAGCTCAGTCTTTGGGGGAAGAAATAAATATAGGCTTATCACAAGCCAGAGCTCAAAAGGTTCTCCCCTTCTAGCTAAGCAAAGTAAGGCTTTTTTATCTTATTGGTAACTAGCCCCCCCAATAGAAGTAACTTTCTAAGTGCATAAAGCCAAGGAGATAAGTACATAACTCCATAGATCAATTGACATTAAGTGTTTCTATAACATAAGTCACTTGGAAATTCAGTGTTTATGTATTGATCTATCCCATTTCGGTCACTAGCCAGGGCCAGAGATATAAGTAGTGCATAAGGGCATTTAAAAACGCACTCGACCAACCTATTATATACGCATTAACAAGCTCTCCGTGGATTATAAGTTATGAAGTCGTTAATACCCCGATAATAGACTCGACTCTTCCTCGGTTCGTTCACCTGGAAATCATGGTAGTCTTTTCATGGAGATTATTGGGAACGGGAATGGGCGGGGTAGCTGCCAGCATTCCATATAAAAGTGCTAGTGCTTCGAGGAACCGAAAGAAAGCATTATCCCATAGCTGTTGGTTTCGTGAAGCATTACATAGGTATTCCATTATGGAGTGCTTTATCTCAATCGGCACAGAACCCCCGAGGCGGAGAGATTACTCCAATAAGGACATGGCTATTCACCAACTCGATCCAGCGGGCTCGAGAACGACATAAGAGCTTTGAAAGTCACGTTAACCCTTGCACGGACCTTTTATATGGATTAGATGTAACCTATAGAGTCAATAAGACAGCTATCATAGGTAGCTTTCAGAGTGGGCAGTTGAGCTCTCTGAAACGAAACGATTTTCACAATGATCACTCGAATCCCAGAAGTAAGTGTTCTTGGTTCTCCCGGTTTCTTCCTGAAGAAATAGAGTGAGGCTTTACGCCAAGGGTAAGAAGTTTACGGCTAATTAATGCTAGTCGTGTTTCCATAGTATTCATAATAATAAGCAATGCCCACTGGAATAAGGGAGTGTGATTCTTTCCTAAAGCTACTAACAGGTACAAACTTCCTTCCTCAGACGGTTCATCGGAGACTGAGTCGAGTCAATCACTTGTGGCTAAGACCCGGTACGCAAACATTTATCGTATAACGATGAACGCTTTCGTGCCAGTGGGAGCGTGTGCTAACTTCGGATCAGAAACCGCTGGCACCTATGCTCCGGCAAGCCTATGTACTGGTGGGACATACAACAGTCTTGTCTGGACTTGAAACTCAGACAGTCTGTACCGGACTGAAAATGGATACGGTCCGTCGAAGACCTAAAACGACAGTCCTTCAAGACTTTCAAAAGGAAACTCATTGGAATTTGAAAGAAAGTCGAAATATCGCTGGTCAGGGGCAGCGGGGCCAATGGAGCCCAAGCAAAATAGCTAGTTACATGACCTGAGGACCTGCCTGCCTTCCCGCCTTGACCCACCCGAATGAAGCAGTTTTCCAGATCGATCGTTCGAGTGAAACACATCAACCTATAACTGCAGTTGAATCGGATGGACAAGAGCTCAATAAATCCTAAAGGAAGATGGCACGGAGAAAGTGTGGATAGACCAAGGAATAAGAGTGGTCAACCAACAACTCAAGTACAAGAGATAGTAAATGCCCTCCAACAAAATCATATAATAATGCAATACCATGGGTTGGAAAACAAAACAACATGCCAATACAATCAAAAACCTCGAAAACCATGAGTCATCAAGCCACACGTCATAGGAGAGTGCGCATAAAGGTGGCACGCCTAGTATAAAAATGTGCCCAAGTCCTCACACGTGTGAACAATCATGTGAATCCTCCCAAAATAAGAGAATAATGTAATACCAAGGGTAGAAAATAAAAACCAAGGGTCAAAACCATCCTCAACTCCTCCATGCCTCAAAAAATGTGCTAACCATGTCCACAAGGGGAGCACCTCACTTCATAAAGTAATGAACCTCTCAAAGAATGTCAAATTAAGGCCAAACTGTCATCATGATCTAGGGCGCTCCATCACCAAGCCAAATGTACCATGAGTAATACAATAAAATAGCCTTGTGGAAGGCTAGATCACCATATAAAATGTACATGAATAGCATGCTCCACCAAAATAATGATAAACCATGATGAAATAGTGAATATAATATGTATAATCTATACCAAGCACTCCAACAATACACCGCTGCAATGCCATCTCCAAAGTAAGGTGCTATAGAGGGGTTGCAATAATAAGCAAATATATGTGCAAATGGACAATTCTCAACAAGACACCTCAGCACCCACTAAAGTGGTCGACAGTGTCACAAGGGAAGTGTCTAGGAGAATGTTCCACAAGCAAAATGCCCCTCATCAACCTGTATCCATCTGTCATATCCCATGAACATGCTCTAATGCTCTTCTTCCGCAGCGCCTATAGATGGCTAAGAGCTCTAGATGGTGTTGCCTTTCATCGCTTCCAATGCCTCTTACTTCCACCTTTGACGGGGCCTTCTCTCCTTCTTCCACCCCTAGCCCACCATATGGATCTTCATCAGGAACCAGATATGGAACTTTCACTTCTATATGTGCTAAATCCAATTTCACTTCGAGATCGAGGAGAGCTTGTTCCTGCATCCGAGCTAGCTTCATATCCAGTTGACCGAGCTGATGCCAATGAGCTTGTTTATTCAGTTTATCCCGTGGAGGCAAGCGTGGGTGACTCTGATACCATGATGGAGGAAGTAACCAGAATGCTTAATTCCATCTAAAATTATTTTACAAAGGTAAAGCAAGGGCACTTTAGTCACTCTTCTCTGGGACCTTCCCCCAGAGCCCAAAAGAAGTCTGCTAGAAATCAGCCACAGTTTAGAAGGCCTCCCAATATCTTACATAGGGATAATAGAGCAGAATATAAAAAGCCCCTCTAGACTTCCAGGGAACAGGCCAATATAATAGTTCCGTCCCCACCATATTATGAGGAGTACTATGAACAAGGCGCTGAAGAACCCATTGACCAGCCCTGGGTATGGACATGAATATTTTGTTCAATCCTGAAGATGTCCCATCCTCTCCTGACCGAACTGGCTTATTCATGATGGAGGATTGTGGTCGATCAATTCTATTAAGGCGAACTATATAGGAAATGCTTGTTTAAGGGCGAGTTACTAGATAGACAATAGTTGCTCATTAGATCTGAAAACTGCCTAAAAAGCCTTTTCCGTTCGTTTCATTGACACTTGAACTCCCCAGAGGTAGCCTTTTTGTATGGAGTCGGAAAATGTCCAATAGCACGCGTGATATGAAATGTTATACCCGCCCTCTCTCCTCCTTGATCGCTACCTTTGACCATATCGCTTATTTTATCCAATTCTTTTTGTTAACTCATATAATAAATAAGCTCTTTCATCTAATGGACCTTCTTCCCTCAAGTAGCTTAGTGCGGTGCTTCAGAATATTCTCAACTATATTAGTTGAACATCTGAAATGAAATGTGCTCCATCGGGGCATTCAACTAGAGTCGCGAGAACGATTATGAATATTTGATTTCATATGAATCGTTTCTTTCGGCTTGCTTGGAATGGTTATGACTGGGTAGCACACCTCTTTTAGCCCAGGAAGAGATGGAGAATCTTCCCTTTAGATAGATGGTCGTACTCTGGAAGGGATTACTCTGAGAGGTTCGCCCCGCCCCCTCTTATTACATCTTGAATGGCAGGGAACGCTCCACTTGATCTTTCTCCACCTTCCCATTGCCGAACCGCCTTCCCATCACTTCCATCATAGTGTCCCCACCCCATAAGGAAGGAGGAAGTGGTTATTTATTTCTAACTAACTCGGAGGGTCATGTACTCGACCTCTCTATTCAGTATAAGTCGAGGCGAGTAATAAGGACCCTTTCACTTCTATGTGAGGCATATGAGGCTTAATATTATTCTACCTTCTATTCCTTTCTTCTAAGCTTAATGGATTCTGTCTTATCTCTCTACAGCTAAGTGTAACGGGTGGGTGCCTGGCCTTCCTTCTATCTCTCTACTGAACTGAAAACTTGTGAAGCGCAACCTGTGAAGCGTTTAACAACTATTTCCACCGCCTTATTCCTTCCTTTCCTATTGACTGGACCCATACCAGTGAGCGGGTGTCACGTCACAACCTGACCTGGATTCTATCTCTATAGCTAAGTGTAAAGGGTGGGTGGTTCTATCTCTACAGCCAAGCAATAAAGGGTGGGTGGGAACGCCTTTCTGGGAATCTGTTATCAAGCCAATCAAGCAGTTCGCTCAATCAATTCCTCTCCCGGAAGACCTTTCCAGTAAATGCACCCGGGCCACCCGTAAGACTGTGAAATTGGCCTTACTCCCTGAAGCTATTCAGTTGTACCCATCCCAGAGTACAGTGCGCCCCTCTAAGAAGCCATTCAGTCTGGATAAATGAATCAAGATCTATCCAAGCCCAAGCCACTTCCCTTACTGTAACTCCGTGAATTAAAGCATGTGTCTGTCGAGTATCCTGAGGTGCATTGTAAGTAATTATAATAATTCCTACAATGTTCCGAACCGTTAATCCAAGCCTAGTAGCCCAACCGAGTAGCCAAGGTCGAGCAGTCAAGCCCGGTATCCAATCCCAGGAGCCCAGCCGAGTAGCCCCGCCCAGCAATTGAATCCATCCCGGGGATTATAGAGAAACTAAATGAAATGAATTTTCATAATAAAAAGATATTTGAGTATCCGCGATGAATACCTGATCCGACCTCCTCAAAACGATATTTATATAAAATATAATGGCGAAGAAGCTTTTCAAGGAATGGTCTACCCAAACTTTGTGCTTCCAACGGTGGTGCTATGGTAGCCATAAGCGGATCCACTCTAATAAGTCCTGTTAAGGTAGTATAGGTTCGGTGACTCGCATTATCTATGAGCTTATCCATTTGCTTTTTAGGTGGCTTATTGGGTGGGGGGCGTCCTTATTTGGGATAAATAATATCTGTTGGCTGTTGTTCGTCCGGTGGACCGCTCCTCTCATCAGAAGACTAATCAGCAGTAAACCCAATCCAATCAGTTCATTTGAACTCGATATGCTAGTAAGTAACGACAATGTATTCATCCTGCCTCTAGTTGAGTAGCCCACCCAGGCGAGTATTCCATTCGAGGTAGGAACGTGTGTTTCGTCGTCTCCACCTAGAACCTAGAGCCTCTAACGCTACAGAACATTCTCTTTATTTTATTTAGGGATTTTGATGATATTGAGGGAACACATGGTTGGAGCTGGGCCCACCGGGCGGACAACTGAAAACAGAGTTTGAGGTAAAGTGAGTGGGTTTCACCCCGTTTGGGAGCGTTTTTGGATCGACCGGACCATCCCAACCTGCCTGGTGCCTACCTATTAAAGATGGGGGGATCTTCGCTTCGCTCCTCACCGCTTGATATTTGGGCTGCCTTTATAGATGTTATTTATCCATACTACCCTTTTTCTATTGGATTTTATTTCTTATACATTTTTGGACTGTGACACCCCTAGCTGGGTATATTAGTGATTCTAATATTCTATAAAATGACTCGTAACACTTATAATGTGCAGCGTGCCTGTGCTTTTTCACAGTATTTACGTATGATAAAGATAGAAGGTCTAATAAAACAACTATTTGATAGCGCCAGCGTCCTTGTCTGTCGCGAACTTGGAATCCATACTTTATATCCTTCCTTCAGACCTAATTGGTCCCGACTTGATTTCCTTTACCTTATATTGTTCAACTGCTCTGCTGGATGGCGTTATTGTGGTCCCTCAGAGAAGAGAGCCTCGTTGGATGGAGGACAGACTTCAGACTGTTAGGAGATGGATGCCCAGACAGCCAGACATTGCTAGGAGATGCTAACACTTGACTTTAGTATTCTTAGGAGGTACGGGGCTTTTCTTTACCCTTTACTATTCCCTTATGAATTCGGTCGGGTACCGCGAACTTATTGTTAGTACCATGTTCCCGCTAAGGAACGAAGTGATACAAGTCAGGAATTAGAACCAAACCTTGTACCTTCTCATCCTAGTCGATTAAGTGGAGGTGCTGCCCCCCCTGGCTTTAGTGGAAGGAACAACCATGCAGAAATAAGCTATTTGGCCTAAGCCAAATGAAAGCAACCCCAATGTAAGAATATGCCTCGGAAACCAGATAAACCCAATCTTTTATTTATACAAAGCATGTTTGGAAACGTTTTCGGATCGATCGGAACTAACACAAATTGCTTGCTTATTCGTCAAATGGGATTAGATTCGCCATATCCCTCCCTCATCTTTTGGTTCTCATTCGCCTCTGTCGATCCTCGACTTTAGTTTTTATCTTTGCCTCTTCCATCCTCGCCTCATCTTCTGTGGAATATGCAAAGGGACCTTTTATTCAGAAACTGCTTATGACTATGATTTTTCCCCACCTACAAAACCTGGTTCGTGCCACGATACGGAATACCCTGAAAGTGCGGCAAGGTTGAATCCAGATAGACCCCTCGGTGACTTAACCTTACCCCTTGTTTTGATGGGAAGGATGGCTCCGCTCCTCACTTTCGTGCCTCACCGGTTGATATCGGGCGGGTATTTATTGCTTTGTGCCTATTAGCCGCACCCACCCACATTCAGGTCGATGGGGAGAAGCACAAGCCGCACCTACATTCTTTACCCTTTTATTAGATAACTTGCCTTCCTTGCCCTCCTACCTAAGCGCTTCGCACCTTCCTTATTTTCTTATGTGACTATTAACTACAGGAATCGCGACCACAGCCCACCTGGAATGGAAGGATTCCTTCTTCAACGCAACGGGGACGGGGATCAATAGCCTAGACATCCGGGTGTTAGCCATTATAGATATACATCCGTTAGCTAAGCGTTAGCCACCCTCCCAACCAAGGATCCATACTTGGGTATGAGCCAAGCCAACAACCTCATTATTAAACATTAGTAGTACGTGAGAGGAATGCGAAGCCTGGAAGAATTGGGTTGGAGAATATTACCTTTCATACTCTAACAAGAAATAATTATAAGTACTTGCCAGTTGAAGGGAAGCTTATAAAGGAGGGTTTGGGTAGTCCCCGACCTCATCGCACGGAGGATAGAATCATATTTATTATAACGGAAGGATTAGAGTCTTAAGTGAAGAGATTAATCATAGTAGGCGAACAGAATCATCCATCATAGTGCTTTCCGCTAGCCAGTAACTACTTCCTTCTGACGAGCAACTACTGGAGAGCTCCCGTTCGGTCGCATACAAAGCAGCCAGTGGATCAACACAGCTTTATTACCGCAGCCATTGGAGAGGAGGACCTTCCTTTTCCCCACCCAAGCTACTTATTTCTATCGTAACAACCAATTAGCTACTTCTTTAGCTACTTCTCTCGTCACACTTATTTGTGTCCCTATCCATCCAGCAACTCCCTACAGGCTGTGTCTCTATTTTGTGTATCCATCTGGCATTGAGAGAGTCAGTTCCTTCCTTCGAGCGTACAATAAATTATCAGAGGTTCTCTATCTCTTTCTCCTTCCTTCCAAATGATCAGAGGAACCAGCAAGCTCATTAAGATGACCTTAGACGCGGTAATATCCCTAATATCCTTCCTTCCTTACTAAATAGATTCCCTCGCCCTCGTCGTCACACTAGTGATAGCGAGTCAATCAAGCTCATTCCTCCCAAGTGTCACTGTGAGATGGAGAGAAATAAGTTCCTATCGCCCCCGAGAGAGAGAGCACAACCAGTCGAGCAACTACTGGATTTGAAGGGATAAAATAAAGCTATAGATAGCCCATCATTCTCCTTTCAGCGATCATCTGAGTGAAAGGGTGCTTCCCCCCCTAAATAACCTCGGCAATATCGGTAATAAACAGGCTTTCAATAGGGCTTTCAACTGACTGGGTAAGACCTTAAATCTACGTATCTAATCTATTGTACGTCTATCTTAGAATAGTGCATTGACGAGGTGACTGGCTTGCTTACTTGAAGAAAGGCATGAATTTGGCGCTCTTTCCATGGACGCTCACACCAAGATGGGGGGGTGAACACGAAGCTGAGGACGAAAGGTGGTGCAGGACAACGTGGGTAGCCATTACTTCACCATTATTTCACTTCTTTATCGAAAGTAGTCATTCGTTAACGGATTCCTTAGAAGGGGGAGGCGGAACCGGCAGAACGTAGGTAGCCATTATTTCACTTAGGAGTAAAGGTAAAGGCGGGGCGCGGCCGCATAAAGAAATCTAAACTACAGGAAGAAAAACTTATTCATAGTAGGCTGGCAGGTATTATCCATACGGGACCAACCTATGAAGGGTTATCTGGGTCCGGTGGACGTACTAATTGGTGGCTGGATGGGGTCCACTAGAATTCAATCTCAATACCTATTATTAGTGATAAACCTTACTGATTGGGTTGGCCAATGAGCTTTTACTCTTCCTCAAGGTAATAGTTCCCTTACGGCTGTGGGTTTCTACTCCTGCAATCCTGACTGCTGGGATTGGGATGGCTTTGTATTTAGGGTTAGGGCCGGCCCCATCGATTTTAGGGTGGGTGCTAACTCGTTTCGTGATCAAACAGTTGACCAACCTTACTTAGTGTTACTTTTCGGCGCCTGTAAAGAGGCTGGGCTAATTCCTTAGTATGAGAAAAAAGCATGCAGTGTTGCGTACTCCACAGCTGTTTCTGCTTTTTGTAAGAGATATCCATACACTTATCGGGGCCTCACCTCTCCCCTATTCGGGTAAAGTAGGGTAAAGGGGCGAATTCCTTACCAGTAGAGATTATATAGATAGCATTTATTTGGTTAGCTAGCTCCGCATTCTGCCCATGGGAACACACACAGGGAGATCCAAAGAGATTGCTTGCTCGAGCAGGAAGAGGTATGGGTACGAGCAATTGGCTTCCTTCTCCTTGAGTAGTAGACCCCAAACATGCATTACAGTTAGACGTTTTGGTTGGGAAGAAGAATCTCCTGGAGAGAAAAAGCAAAGCGGGTTCGGTCCGGCTGCTGAGTGATAGGGCGATGGACCTTGGCCAATTTCAAGAGAGAGCCGAGCAGCAACTCCAGCCGATACTACTTAAGAGCTAGATAGATATCTTGCTCTAATTCTAGGGTGGGCCTATCCACTACTAGAACTATGGGGTGAACCTATCCTACCAGCTCTCTCTCTCTTTTTTCCGGTGGCTGGACTATAGTGGAACCGGGGGGGGCT
>Ga0316213_1000100_pt1 | contig 12242 bp, 12 predicted proteins | sample NRE2metagenome_FD_207798 | JGI IMG/M metagenome (GOLD analysis project Ga0316213, IMG submission 207798) | Spruce roots microbial communities from Maridalen valley, Oslo, Norway - NRE2 | ecosystem: Host-associated > Plants > Roots > Unclassified | place: Norway: Oslo | collected 2017-09-14
GCAAATACAAAAGAATTTTATAACCTATAATCTCAAAATCAAAGGAAATACGCCCTATCCCATCCTCCTTGTAGAAACTAGCCTCTCCCCTATTGAGAGCATGGCTATGACTAGATACCTTATGTATAAGAACAAGTTAAACAACATGGAAGACAAGAGGCTACCTAAAATTGCTACCAAATCAAGTCATAACCACCATCGACTCAAGCGAGGATGGCATAAAGATGCCCAATCTTGGCTAAACTATTGGGGAATAATGGAAGAAACCATTTTGCAGAATAAAGACACTATTAAAAAAAAATCAAATCAAAATTTAAGGAAAACATGTGGTGTGATAAAGAGTTAGAGGAAAAAATTAAATTAAGGTATTATAAAGATGTAATCAACCCTAATCTAGAAGATCAAAATTATATATCTGTTTTCCAAGTGTAAAGAAAAAAATAAGCATTGCTAAGATAAGAACAAATTCTCACGACCTCCATAGTGAAACTAGGTGTTGGTCAATTCCTAAAACGCCATGGGATGAAAGAGTGTGTCACCTTTGTGACACTAAGAAGGTTGAAGATGAAAAGCACTTTCTCTTAGATTGTCTAGCCTATACCCATATTAGATCTCATTTTAAAAATATTGATCACACTACCAATCTTCCTAACCTCTTAACTCAACAAAAGTATGGTGAATATTGACAAAATTGAATAGCTTTTTTACATAATCATATTATATATATATATATATATATATATATATATATATATAATGTATGCTATCTTCCAATAGTTTTAACATATCATGTATAAATAACTAATGTATGTTTTTGTAATGAATAACTATCCACTTAAATAAAAAATAGTAATGTAGAGACATATCTCTTTTTAGGCCTACTCTTTTATCCTTTCTTTCCTAAAACATATGTTCTAAAAATTATTATCATTTACTTCTTAAGAATATGGACAAATGTGAATTGTTTTTTTACATAATCATTTTAAATATGTATATATATAATTAATGAATGCCATCTTCCAATAGTTTTAACATATTATGTTTATATAACTAATGTATGCTATCTTCCAATAGTTTTAACAGATTATGTATATAAAATTAATGTTTTCCATCTTCCAATAGTTTTAACATATTCCATTCAATGTATTAATTGACAACCATTTCTCTTTTGTTGATATATTTTATAACATCTCTCATAGGCCCTGCGAAGGAGACATTGTTTCTCTTTTGAGAATCAAGGTTTTCAAACTTTAATTTGAGTGCAACAAACCCAATACCATGTTCACATTTGTAGAGTACTCCCAACAAATCAAAAGTTTAGAAGATCCTTTTCTAACATGTTTAGTGTACACTACACGAAGAGTGATCTAAAATGAATCAATATGTATTTTTTCATCTATTTTGATACTTTTTAGATGGAAAAGATTGGAGCTATTGGATTGTACGACTCACTTTATGGGCATATATAACTTTGGTGATTTGGGATATAGTACCTTATAGAGCTCATTTGCGGTCTTAAATAGCCAATGAAAAACATCCCATCAAGATATTTATAATGGCACAAAAAATCAGCTCAATTCGAGTTTATATGTGGATGTTATGCCTCCCACAAGTTGACATAACTTGTTCACCACCAATATACTAAGTGGATGCCACATCATCTCCCATTACTCACACATGTACAGTTGGTTGCTTCTTTGATGCCCATGAAATCAGGTTCGTGCCCAGGTCAAAAACATGTCCTGAGGTCCTTTTCCTATCATCTAGGTTACTTGCAAAATCACTGTCTGTGTGACCAGAGAGATGATTATCATCATATTGAGTCTACCATAAGCCAAAATTGAGAGTTCCTGCAACATATCTCAGAATCTGTTTCACCATCTTCCAGTGAGAATCTTTGGGGGATTCCATGTATGTAGAAACAACGATGGCTGCATACATAATATTAGGCCTAGTTGTTGTAAGATACAACAAACTGCCTACTAAAATTTTGTATAGGGTAGGTTCCACTGTAGGTCCTTCATATTTCTTGCTCAATTTTGTGCCTAAGGGTATAGGGGTTTCTACTGGATTGCATTCTTCCATGCATAATCTTTTGATGATGTCTGTTGCATACTTTTTCTGACAGACAAAAATTCCTTTGGTTGATTGATCAACCTTAATCCCCAAAAAATATTTCATTATGCCAAGATCGGTCATCTCAAACTCATATTTAATGGCATGTTTAAAATTGGTTAATTCAAGATTTCCAGTATATATCATGTCATCAACATATAAACATACAATCAAAATTTTACCGTGTTGATCTGTTTTGGTGCAAAGAGTTGGCTCATTTTGGCTTCTGCTGAAACCACTTTTGATCAGGTAAGTGTCAATTTTGCTGTACCAACCTCTTGGAGCTTGATTTAAGCCATGCAAGGCTTTATTCAATTGATATACATTGGTTGGCTGCTCTTGGACATCAAATCCAGGTGGTTGATCGACATAAACTTCTTCTTCTAAGAAACCATTCAGGAAAGATGACTTGACATTAATCTAGTATACTTGCCATTTATGTTGGGCTGCTATAGCCAATAGAGTCCTTACAGTGTCTAATCTTGCTACTGGAGCAAGAGTTTCACCATAATCAGTACCTGGTTGTTGTGAGAATCCTTTGGTAACAAGTCTTTCCTTGTGTTTTTCAATCTGCCCTTTTTCATTGAGTTTAGTTTTGTAAACCCACTTGACACCAATACTTTTCTTGTGTCTGGACAAATCAACAAGATCCCATGTCTTGTTCTTCTCAATGGAGTCAATTTCTTGTTTCATGGCTTGAACCCAATGTGGCTCCTTAGCTGCTTCTTTAAAAGACATAGGTTGATATGACATTAATGCAAAAAGATTGTGTTGTTCAATGTCATCCAACTGCTGATGGATTTCTCTAAAACTTCAAGTTCTCTGATTTTGAATTTCAGAGGATGAGTATTTGCTTGAAGTTGAGTTATCCTGAGAATTTTTAGGTCATCCTTGTATTTGCAATCTTGGAAGAGCAGGTTGAGGTATTTTCTATCATGAATTTTCTGCATTTTCAGGACTGGACAACAATGGATTTTGACTATCCATTTGCTAATTTCCAGATTCGTTCCAGAGTTGATTTTCCAAAAATTTTACATCTCTACTGAGAATTAGTTTCTTTGAGATTGGATTATAAAGCCTGTATGCTTTAGATGTTTCACTGTATCCAGTAAAGATACATTTCTCACTTTTATCATCGAGTTTCTTCCTTAATTCGAAAGGTATGTGAGCGTATGCTATGCATCCGAATGTCCTTAGGTGAGAAACATTTAGCTTTGTCGCACTACATGCTTCTTGAGGGAAATTCATATTTAGACTTGTGGTTGGAGATCTATTCAAGAGACAAGGTGAGCATGCTACTGCTTCAGCCCAAAAAATATTTGACAAACATTTATCTTTGAGAAGGCTTCTTGGCATGTTCATTATTGTCTGGTTTCTTCTTTCAGCCACTCCATTCTGTTGTGGAGTATACCTGGATGTAGATTGCATGATAATGCCTTGTGATTTGTAGAAATTTGCAAATTAGTTGGCGTTGTATTCTCCTCCTCCATCGGACCTGAGAACTTTTATATATTTGCCACTCGGTTTTTCAGCCTCTTCTTTGAATTCATTGAATTTTGCAAAAGTTTTAGACTTGTGTCTGAGAAAATAGATCCAGATTTTCCTACTAAAGTCATCAATAAACGTTAGAAAATAAAATCTACCACCTATGGACTCTATTTGCATTGGTCCACATAGGTCAGTGTGAACAAGTTCGAGATGTTGTTTGGCTTGAGTGGAGGACTGTGGAAAACTAGTTCTCTTATGTTTTCCAAGTATGCAAGTCTCACATGGGGAATTTTGCTCGTTGAAGATGGGAAGACCTTTGACCATGAAGTGTTTCTATAGAAGACTGAGACTCTGAAAGGGTAGATGTCCAAATATTGTATGCCAAACCATAGTTTCATTGGGGGTGGATGCACTTTGTTCATATGTTTGGATCAAATTTGCAGTTCTGAGGGTAAGGGGAAACATCCTATTCTGGGTCATGTGGATTTCAGAAATCAATTTTATGTTGGGGGTTTTATTATATATCCTGCAAGATTCTCCCTCAAAAAGTACCTTATAGCCATCTTCAATGAGTTGTCCTACAATTAGTAGATTATGTTTCATATCTGGAACATGATAGACATTGTTTATGTCTTTCTTTACATCTTGTTTAGTAACAATAGGTACAGTTCCTCTTCCTTGAACTTTGACTAAGGAATCATTTCCAAGTGTCATATAAGATGAAATGGAATAATCAATGCATGAAAGTAAATCTTTGTTACCTGTCATGTGATTGTTGCATCCATTGTCCAGCAACCGGAGATATTTAGGTTGTTCTTCAGTCTTGTGGCATGAGAGAAACATACCTCTTGAGGTTTCTCCCGTATGATTTGACACATGTTTTCTGCCTCAGAGATGGTATTCTTGCTTCTTCCTGCATTCAGATTCATAGTGCCCATACTTTTTGCAGTAATAGCATTGTATGCTTGATTTGTCATTTGACCTTCTCCCTCTGCCTCTTTGAGCTTGGAAACTCTGATTCGGACTATGTTATCTGTGACCTTGGAAAATTTGATTCTGGTTCTATTGTTTGTTACCTCCACTCGAGTGTTGGTTAGTTATAATGCTCCCTCGTCCTTGGTGATCTCTGCCTCTTCCTCTGCCTCTCCCTCTTCTGAAGGAGAATTGAGTTTTGAAGGAATTGGCGATTGGCTCATCTGTGAGATGCAGTCTGCTCTCGTGTGTCACCAGGGAACCAATTAGTTCATCTATTGAAAAACGTGACAAATCCTTGGATTCAAGGATTGTTGTAAGAACCATTTTGAATTTCTTTGGTAAACTTTTGAGTACTTTCTCAACAATGCGTTGATCAGGGATGGATTCACCAGTCAATATGATCTAGTTCACGATTCCCATGACTCTGGTCATAAACTGATCCATATTTTCAGACTCTGTCATTCTTAAAGTCTTGAATCACGTCCTCAAGGTCTACAGTTTGACTGTTTTGACCCTGTCATTTCCTTGGTAGGCTTATTTAAGGATGTCCCAGGCCTGTTTTGAAGTACCAGTGCGTGTGATTTTTGAGAAAATGGAGTCATCCACTGAATTTTGAATCTAAAATTTGGCTTTATTCTCTCTGTTCCTCTATGTTGCCTGAGCAATTCTTTGTTGGTTTGTCATTGTAGAAAGGTCTACTGGATCTGGTTCCACATATCCAAGATCCACTGGATCCCAACACTCTTGTGCTTGCAAGAAAGATTTCATTCGAAGAGACCAAAACTCATAATTCTTTCCAAGAAGAATCGGACCTTGAGTTGGTCTTAAATTGCTAGACGTGGCCATCTTTAAAGAAATTTAACAAAACAGAAAAGAAATTGTTGGACAATTTCGTGTTTGCCTGTTTCCTGCTCGTAAAACCAAGTCTTCTAATTTCTTGCAGTGACTTCGGACCGAAAAACACGGTGTAAACCACTTCCTTGATCAAGCAATTGTAGCCCCTTTAATGGCAGAATAGGTCTTTCTGAGTTTACTCAAGATCCAAAGAAAGTTTAGCTTGTCATATGACCGTGGGCAGAAAATCGAGGTACTACGAGCTTTCACGTTTCAAGACTTTCGCGTTTTGACATTGAAGGTAGCAATTCCTTCGAATAGCCGAAATGCGAAATTTCTTCAAGCATTAACGATCCTCGTTGATTTGTGATCAACGACCACAGTTTCTTTGGAATATCGTGATGAACGATCTACGATCCTCCATGATCGGAGATCTAATGGTCTAGATCTACACTCGATCAACAACTCAAATTATTTCAGAATTTTGCGTATCACGAGTTCACGAGACTCTCGCCTCTAATTTTCCGGTAGCCGAAATCGCGATGGCGCTTGCATCGACAGTCCAGATCCTCCTATGATCTGATGGTCCAGATCCTTTCAGGATTTCACGAATCGGTATTTCGCGACTCTTGAACTCTTGTCACAATGTTCTCCAAACACCGAACTCCGAAATGCCAAAATTTGATGGTGCTTTGATCTGTTGCCACCTTTCCTCTTATATGGACGATCCTGATTCTCTTGCGAAATCTTATTTCCCCAGTCTTCACTTTCGTTCTCTTGGTGCCAAAAAAACACCGATGGCTTCCGGATCTTCGCCACCTGTCACTCCAGATCCAACGGTTGGAGTGATTTCATGATTTCACGTATCGGGGTATGGAGTGCAGTCTCCTCTGATCGTCCAACTCCCGATTCTCGATTTCGTGATAGCGTCATATCGATGATGCACTATCTTTCTCGATCCAACGGTTCAGATCGAGTCATGATTTTGCGATTCACGAATCATCACCGTAGTGTTCTCTGACCTTTACTCCCTGCGAGTCAGCGAAATGCCGAGATCTCTCCACGTGTCCACCTTGATGGATGGTCTCAATGATGTTTTCGAGACTTCGACGAGTCCTCACCTTTGCATATGTGAGGGTTAAACCCCGTGCAACTTCTCCTAGATTCGATGGCTATTGGCTATCCATGCAAGATCTAATGGCATAGATTCTTTCTTCCTTTGATTTTATCCAGTGGCTCTCAGGCCACGGTACTCTAGATCCAACGGTATGGATTCCTACAAGATTTCGCGATTCGACTATTCTCCTGTGCTCTTCAAAGGACTAAACCTCGTGCACTTTTCCGAGATCTGACGGTTGTCGGTCCTCTGCACAAAATATAATGGCTAAAATTCTTTTGCCTTTTCTGCGCTCTCCTCATCCTTTCTGTACTGGATTTACTCCTTAGATCTATTAGCAGCACTGATCTTGTAGCTAGGACTGTTGTCCTTTGCTCCTTTGATGTCTTCTTTGCTGCCTCTGCAAAGATTTTCTCCTGTGGATGGAAATTCGTGAATCTTTCACAAATTTGAAAGAATTTCATGAATTCTTTGAACGTTTCTTCCCTCTGCAATAATCTTTCAAAAATCTGCAAGAGTTTCACAAGATCTTTAGAGGTTTCTGCCTTCTGCAACAATCTTTCACGAAATTGAATGAATTTCTTTGAATTATTTAAATGTTTCTGCCTCCTACAGCCTTCTTCATGAAACTTTGACGAATCTGTAAATGTTCACGATTCTTTACACTTTCTCCTTCCGAGGTTTCTGCTCCCTCAATCTTTTGAGCATATTGCGCTCTACTTCCTTGTATAATGTAATATACAGAAGGAACATGACCAACTCATATATGTTATTCTTGCTAAGCCTAGTAATGCATAATCTATTTTTATATTTACTTTTCACTCTACTAGAGGGGGATACAAACATAACCAATTTATTTTTTTATATGTCATAATAAAGATAAACACATGTGGAATGATTCAATAAGCTTCTCATAAACCAATTAAAAGACATACTAATTTTATTCATAAAATATGGTGACAACCACCCTCAAAATGGTTTGAACATTGACTATATATTGTTCCCAAGAATTGGCATTAATAAGCTTGACTATTAACATTAAAAATACTTAATATCAAGGCCCACAATGTTATAGATCACATCTATAACAATGTTTTTAGACATACTTTTATATATCCAATGTTTGATGTGTAAATATTGGTAAAATGATGCCATTTTTCCAACATATTTACAAGAATAACAGACACAAATACAAATAATATTATACAATATTTAGATACAGAAATATTATGTATATATACAGACATAATAAAACAAACATAATTAAAATATTTGCTTCTTTCTAGCAAAGTGTATTTTAATATATTAAAAGTAGAATAATAAAAAAAAGAAAAAATTCAACCAAATTCATTGCCCTTTATTTAAAAACTTATATTAGGCTCTTTGTTCAGGTTCAGTTCAATTTAACCACCCGTGGAATAATTTAGTCCCTTGGAAAACATCATAAATAAGAGTGAAAAAATTTAATAACTTTCCTTTTAATAACGCGAAAATATCGAGACTAGTTTAGTGTGAAAAATAAAAAGGTAATATCGAAACAAACTGTTAATAAAAATGCATCTACGCCCTTTCTGCAATATATTCGTTCCGCGAAAGACCTCTAGTCATATGTCTTATACTTCTAGATTACCTCCCGAAACATTTTTTAATATCGTAGAGACCTAATTCTACGTATCTACCCTCTCCTCTACGTTGACACTAGGCAAATGGTCAATTCAACACGGGAGAACAGCCAAATGGTCAATTCAACACGGGAGAAAAGTTGAGTCCGGCATCCCAACCCCTATCGGTGTATACTCCTATTCCTCGCGCTCTCCCTGACAGTTCTCTCCCGTCTGGTTTACGAACGAAGACTCTCTCCATGGTGCATGCTACAATTAATTTGAATTCAATTCAATATTCAGCTTCATTCACCATTTCAGATCTAAAAACTCGGATCTGCCTCCGCTCCTCCCCTCTTCGTCATGTATTTATATACTATCCCTGCCTGTGAGTATTGTCTCTATGCATGAAATAGTTCATCTGCAACTGCAAATCAGCCAAACATAGCGTTTCAGCCATAACTTTCATTACCTGCAATATTTAGTAACCATCCGTCATAAGTAACCAACCGATTATTCCGCTGATATTCTATTTAGGGCACAAAAATTATCGTTCTCCCGATATCCTATTTAAGCCAGAAAAGTGAAATGATAATGCCATTGCCCATGAAAATGAAAACGAATGTGTCTCTTTTAGTTGTTGCTCTCACCTTACTTATGACGACGTTTTTGTTTAATGAGGTTTTTGCCACAAGCAGGCAGATGATTAGGGAGAAAGGCATTATTGTTCAGTCTTCCGTTGAAGCCACTGCAGCTGCACGAGGTTTATCGCAATCAGTTCGAAATGGTCAACCCAACCGCGATGTTCCAAAACCGCGACCCCAACATAAAAGCAGTAGTGTTGATTCATCTTTTGAAGAGGTGGCAGCAGGATCTCAATGCAACAATCATGTTCCAACATGTCCGCCCAGTCGACAAGCAAAGAAGGAGCAGCAGGTGAAGGGGAATGGGAAGGCCGAGTTAATGACAAATTATCAGACTTCCATTAATGCTGGAAAGCATGCATCAGCATATCATAGTTACTAACATTCCATTTGGAAGCGGCCCTTCTAAACCCCAAAGCTTCTTTCACTATTATATATTTTGATGTTTCTTGTATTTTCTGTGTGTTCACTTATATTTATGACAAGTGGATTTGAACAATCATTCATGATATCATAATCAGTATATATGACAAGTGCCTCAACGGCAATTGGTCTCTCCTTTTAACCCTAATTTTTTTTCTAAAGATCCACTAATATTAGAGTTTTCTTGAAAAGGAAAAATTAATATGTTAGTAGCGTTTTATTGAAATGACATATACTTCAGCGACATTAAATACCTTCTTTCCATTTATATTATATTATTTTTTCAATTATAGAAGGTGGACTGTTAGTTTTTTGTTTATATTGTATGAGTGAATCAAAACAATTCTCTATTTATTATAATTTTTTATTTTTGAAATTTTGTAATAATTTTTTATATTTCAAAGTTTTTTAATGGAATAATTCAAGTTTTTTAGTGGAATAAATGATTGGAGATGTTTAATTTTTAAATATAATAAAATCAATTAAATAAAACGAAACAAAATAATTTTCTTTAAAATTATTTAATGTAATGTATTAAAAATGTTTTTCTTTTCCAACTTTATCATTAATTAACTAAAATATTTATTTTTGTTATATAACAACTTTTTTTAATGCATTTACTGTTTATATTGGTAGTTTTATTGTTCATTGTAATGTTCTTGAAGTGCTTTAATAATGGAATTTACAAATAGAATAAACTAAAAGATTGATAACAAGTTTTTGTAATTGATAACCATACACTTAAATGAAAAATAGTAATGTAAAGACATATCTCTCTTTTATCCCTATAATAATTTAGAACAAGATATTTATAATTTGAAAAATGAAGGTAATATCCTCCTACTAGGAGACTTTAATGCTAGGATTGCAACTAAACAAGTTAGTCTTTTAAGTGATGACTCCAACTATAATCCTTTATGACTAGATGAGGACCTTGTTTTATCTAATAGCTACAAAAGAAGCTCTCAAGACCTAATTGAGAATTTGTTTGGTACTGAGTTAGTCAAGCTCTGCAGCTCTCAAGACCCAATAATTTGCAATGGAGTAATGAACTGGCCAAACTCCAACCAAATGACCTGTATTCATGGGCTAGGTAGTAGTGTTGTAGATTGTGTGATATCGGATATCTCCGTTTCTAACCAAATAACAACTTTTGACCTTTTAAATGACCATGAGCCTGATCATAAACCTTTAACCCTATCTCTAAAATTTTCCATGCATAGGAGTACCATTGAATGGAATTATGATAATCAAAGGAATTTGTTCTTTGACAAAAGTAAAGTTGACATTTTCTTAAAGGATTTAAATAGTAAATTAACAATCCTAACTTATAAGGACAACATTGAAGAACTCTATCATAATTTTACAACTACCCTTTCCACTTCCATTAACAAGTTTGTCCCATAAAAAGAATAATAGAACAACCAACCATTGGTATGATAAAGAATGTAAAATTTCTAGGAAAGCCATTAGGGATGCTTCTAATGAGCCCTTAAAACTTGATAAGATCAATACGTACGAAGCCCTAATTAAAAAAGAAAAAAAAAAGATACTATATCAATAAAAGGAAAGAGCGACTTTCACAACTATACAAGTTGGATCCTAAGAAATTCTGGAGCCAAATTCTAAAATGCAATACTAAAGAAAATAATAGGATTCCCTTAATGGACTGGAATTCCTACCTTAAAAATCTTTACAAGTTCCCTAATTCCAAGGACACAATTCCTATTGTCCCTACAAAGGAAGAAGTTTTTTCTTTAGATGACATAGAGTTCGGGGTTAAGTGGCTCGCAAATGGGAAAGCTAAGGACATTGAAGGCTACCAAGCTGAAATTTTTAAAATTGGAGGGCCAATCCTTATCCCTCACAAACACAAGCTCTTCAATTTAGCAGTCAAGCAGGGATTCCCTAAACCTTGAACGCAAAGCCTCATTGTTCCTATTTTTAAAAATGGGGATAAAAACATTCCCTTTAATTATAGGACCATTATGATTAGCCCGATTTTAGCCAAGCTTTATGGAATCATTTTGGAAAAGAAGATTAGCATTTGACTAGAAAGTCATGGTAAAAGAGCTAAAGGTAAGGCCGTGTTTAGGAGATATCATTCAATTGTGGACCATCTTGTTACCTTTAGGATAATTGCAGAGGAGTTTTGCAATACTAAAACTAATATTTTTTGTTGTTTTGTTGACTTTAGGAAGGCTTTTGACATGGTTCCTAGGAAAAACCTGTGGAATAGGTTGGAAGAGATAAAAGTGCCTCTCGAGTTGAGGGCTGCTACAATAAGGATGTATGAGAATGTTACTGCTAAGTTTAAAAACACTGAGGTTTGGTCAAAAGAGATTAACTGCAATATCAGAGTCAAACAAGGTTGTCCCTTGTCCCCTACCCTTTTTGGCATATACATCCATAATTTAGAAGAATGTTTGGAAAAAGAAGGTTGTGTCGGCCCTACACTGACTGGTATAGTCATCAATCTTCTTCTTTATGCCGATGATATCGTTCTTATGGCAAGGAGTCCCCATGATCTTGAAAACCAACTAAGAATCCTCCAGGAATTTTGCTCCAATATGGGTATGACTATTAATACTGATAAGAGTAAGGTCATGATTATTAAATCCAATAAGATACCTTACGATACCTTTGTATATGACAACAACAACTTGGAGGAAGTGAATTCATACAAATATATTGGAATTGATATTCACCACAAGCTTAATTGGAATTATAGCATTGAGAAAAGGATTATTGGGGGATGAAAATCTTATTATGGGCTTGAGAACAATTGTAAATCAGCTGAACTTTGGAGTTGGGATAAGAAGAAACTCCTCTTTGAGACTCTTGTTACACCTGTTATTCTTTATGGATGTGAAGTATGGGGCTGTAGTATCTCTCGTGAATCCTGGAGAAAGATAGAGCAAATACAAAAGAATTTTATAACCTATAATCTCAAAATCAAAGGAAATACGCCCTATCCCATCCTCCTTGTAGAAACTAGCCTCTCCCCTATTGAGAGCATGGCTATCACTAGATACCTTATGTATA
>Ga0316213_1000102_pt1 | contig 12070 bp, 5 predicted proteins | sample NRE2metagenome_FD_207798 | JGI IMG/M metagenome (GOLD analysis project Ga0316213, IMG submission 207798) | Spruce roots microbial communities from Maridalen valley, Oslo, Norway - NRE2 | ecosystem: Host-associated > Plants > Roots > Unclassified | place: Norway: Oslo | collected 2017-09-14
ATCGCTGGCTCCTGATAATCACCAACCCGCCATTCACCTTCCTCCATCTGCACCCCTATTCTAAATAAAGCAGTTTCCAGGGATCTTCCTCTTATTAAGTGCTTCGGATCTTCAATTTTAAACTTGCTTCCACCGGATCACCTTAAAGAATAATATACGATCCAATGCCCTATTATTTTCGATTTAAGGTGCACTTCCGAAGGCATTCATTCGTTCATTCCGCCCTTATTTAGATATAAGTCTTCTGGGGGGCCGTAGCCAAGCAAGAGAGATAGGCAAGAGAGGCTTTCCCGTAGCAGAGATAGGCAAGCAAGAGCCTTGAGTAAGTATTCTGGGGGCCTTGACCGTAAGGTAGCCAAGAGAGAATGCCTTAGAGATAGGCAAGCAAGAGAGAATGCCTTAAGAGAATGCCTTAGAGATAGACAAGAGAGATATAGGTAAAGGAGTTAACGTAGAAAAGAATTCGCTTAATATCAACCTGCGAATCCAATGAAGTGTCATTATTAAGGAAGTAAGTCGAATTGGACTCCACCCTTTCCATTCTTCCTTGCCATGTCTGTTCTGGTCCGAGGCGAGTATTATTGAGAATGGCAGTATTCTGAGCTCAGGACAGGACCTCCTACGCGTAGCTCTGGCTCCCGCAAGCTTAATGCAAGCGGATAAACCATATTCTATCTCTTTCTCTCTTACTTCGTCTAGCCCATCTAACGAATCGAATAATAAGCCCAGATGATACGAAAAAGAAGGTGTATTAGGCAAAGGAAGTCTAGGGAAAGCATTCTCTAGCACAACAAACAGACATCCGTCTCTCTCTATCGAGCCTCTTTCTTAAGGTTCGAAGGCTCTCTATTAAGTGAAGTCCTCGTATGCCTTCGGTAACTAGAGATAAAATAGAGAGAAAACACCACACCTGACTGAGTTAGCGATCCAAAGCAATATCTATTTATGTTACACTTCGTCTATCTTAGCCCACTAACTTCCTTCCTTAAATTAAGTCGTTAGGCGTACACTTAGGTATAGTCTTGGCCCCATCCAGCCAGTTCTACTTCGCTAACGAACTAAGTAAAATTACCGAAAAATAGCATAGTCTTGGGAAAGCCAAACACCTTCCTGTTCAGTGAGTGGGTCCTGAGTTAACAGATGCGGGTTCTGAAGCGAGCCAATAGCCTTCGCAAGCATCCAGATAAAGCTTTCAACTCCAGTCAGCCTTTCCCCAATGCCTGACAGATTATGACCAGCCCAGCCAGTCATGATTCGCCTGCCTGCCTTAATGAATTCCCAATGCCAACCGCCTGAGTTAACAGATCGCGTCTCCTATCTCCGATCCTGCTGTTGTCTCTATCCGTCCTTATCTATCCGCCTCTAGATGCATCCAAAAGCCTCTATCCCTCTGTATCCATCTCTCTGTATCTAGTTCAGTTGTGCTCATCCGTCTCCATCTGCCTCTATCCACCTGTCATTCATAATAAGTATCTGTCTATCTGTCTATCTGATCTATCTATCTAGTTCCATGTACCTGCTCCCGAAGGGCCGAAAGGCACTCAACCTGGGGAGGCTGGGGATTCTGGGCAGGTCTATTTTCTTTTTAAATTCGCTAGTCATATTACGTATATAATAAAGTGAGTGAATGGGATCTTAACGACGATAGAAGGTGTCTCTTCTCCTGAAGTTAAGAGTGCCTTTGGCTTTAGGATCGAGGGGTGGGTCCACTCGGGAAGGCTTTTCGGTCAAATCGCAATTAGCTGTCGGTGGAGAGAGGTAGGTTCAGTCAGCTCGCCTCTAGCTGAAAACAAAGAAAGGCAGTGCCCCCGCCCACCATTCTCGTTAGGGATTTCCGGTGATTGGCGCGGGGAGAACGGTAAACTCGATACCCATTAGCTGTATAACGGTGATCACCAGTGCCCCGTTACTATAAACTTGGTGGAGGTTTAAGGTCGACGGTCCTACGGCTACCTCGTCAATCATTTTCCATATGCAATAACGGTAATTCCTTTTATGGAGATCGACTTCCAATAAGGGAGATTCCACTCTGAAAAGAAGATAGGGAGAGGGGAGAGAGCGTCAATGTATGCTCTCGACCAACTATGGCGGGAGAGGGAAGGACGCTTCCGAAGGCGCATAATACCTACTTCTCGTTGTTCCTCGTCTGTCCGGCCGGCCTGCCGGTTCGGAGAAGGCGTCTGGAGACTTCTAATCAACACACAGTTGTTGGGTTTAGTTCCATCCATCCATCCAAGAGGGTAGGGCCAGCCAAGCCAATAGGGAGGGTCCGGGGTTGTTCCCGAACCATCCATCCGTTAGGGGTTTAGTTCCATCCAACCGGCCAATAGGGTTGAGTTCTTTCTTTAGGGGGTTCTTTTCTTACCGGGCATGCGCCATTGGACCTGAAGGAAGGCATCACGTATTTAGAGACAAACACACCTATTTATTGGTTTGGTTGGGTACTTTTCCTTCTGCTCTTCCATTTACTCATTCGACAATGAGTCACATTCTTCACCGAAACAATTCGTTTAGTTCGCCGGGGACCTCCTAAACTCCTAATATGGGGGGTCAGGGGCGGACTTAGTGGTCGCTTTGAAACCAACCCCTTTCCCTCCTATCGCATTCAAGGCAATGGGGGGCTTTCTTTATTTCTTTGCCGGGTTCTACTTTTTCTTTAGGCTTATTAAGATGGGGAGTGGGATAGATAGAATGAATCGGGAGAGCGATCAGCACACTACCTTATGAATAGATAGATAGATCGAAATAGCAATTGGAAAGACGCCCGCCCCCGGAATGAAATGAGTCGTTTTCTGAAGGCACGGACTATTCCGAATGCACTAAATGAGAAGAGTGGATCACAAAGTCCGCCTAATGGATGAATTTCAGTAAGCTGGCGCAATTGATATAATTATGTAATGAAGATATCCATATAGTGGAACTACGGCGGGCGGGACTTACCATCCTTATTACTGAGTCCCACCCACAATGAACACGATCTTAGCTGGTCTCCATATATATATATCTATGGGCCGGCCCTCATTATATAGCACGTGTGAAATGATCGGATGCGGTACGACGATTGACGCTAAAGCACGGACATGTAGTGATATAAGGATCCGGACGGGCATTACTATGCCAATAGTAGTTCGAGAAGCTAACCACGAGGAGCCTCACTACTTGGATGAACGGCTACATGCTATGCTCATTTGTCATTCGCCTTGAGATCTATCCATGATTATTATCTCGCTACTTTCACGTTCACCCATTGACTTAGTTCGGGGCAATATGATCAAGGCAGGTTTTGAACCTACCTCTAAAAAGACTTTTCAAGGAGGACGGAGATCTCATTTCAGCACCGCTACAGCCTCGAACATCCATCTCTCTCCCTCTCATTTCAGTCAGCGTTATTTAAGCTACAGCTAATGCATCTCCTTGATATGTCTGTCTGATAGTCGCATTATCACTGCTCCAGCGGCTTGCTTCTTCGGGTAAAAAAGTTCGGTTCTTAGAATCCCGCCCCTTCTCTGCTTTGGCCCAACTCACTACCTACGTTACTTCCATAAAGAGCGTTACCTAAGCAAAGCGAACCGTCCGTCTCTAGTGAAGCGATCCGCGGTTAATTCAATTATTCATTCCCACCCCGAGATGAATTTCCACCCTGATTAGGTAATTTGATTACTGAATTGAAAGGATGACCTAAATCTGTCCAGTTTAGAATGGTATGGGAATAAGAGACAGGCTGAGAGGGGTGTAATGAACCTCATGGTGGAAGGGCCTTACCACGACCAGGCGAAATCCCTACCGCAAAGGGGGTGTGGGGATGGAGCAGTTCCTTATCTAGCAGCGGTTGGCTGGAGGGGACTTAAACCCAAACCTTGACATTCAATGGGGCGGGGGCTTGCTGGTTCTATGGTCTGGCAGAGCTGAGGTCAGTACCACACGGTGTGGCACCACCGTGGAGCGTTTACCCGACCCGGGATGAAATAACATCTTTCGCCCTTGTGTCTCTTTGAGACCATGTGTGCGATTCCCTCTGACCATATAGTAGGTTGGGGTCGGAGGCCGGAGTTGTCAGCATCCCTGGTTGGACTTCCTAGGTAATATCCTCTTAAGAGTGCTCCGCTCATTAGTGCACTCTTTAGCCTAAACCTTTATACAGGCTTGCCTCTTTTCCGGGCTAGCTCGCAAAACCTAGACTCCCATGGCTCGCTTGGAAAACCTATGTTCGTACGTTGCTAACCTCTTATGCTCAGGCTTCTCTTTACTATACTCAACACCTCTTACGCAAATGCTTACCTATTTTACCCACGCGTAACTCATGCAGACTTATGAAACCAAATGCTGACTTATAACATACCATTGAATCACAGATAGCTGGGTTATGCCCCGTAGGCCATGCAAGACCTTCGAAAGCGCTTAACAATCCAATTCATTCAACCTAGCAACACTTATGCAGAGCCATATTCCATTAGGACTCGTTTCATTATTTTCCTTTGGCTCACAAGGCGACAAAGAGAATAGCGGGGCCTGCTATTTTTCTTTCTTTCACCCGCGAAGACCCAAACAATCCTTACAATGCCTTACTGTCTGTAATAAGTCCTGCCTGGGAAAGTCTGCCCCCCCCTACTTTCTTGACGTGCACGGACCCCATGCCTTATTCTCCTCTCCTCCGCGACTGGTAAATGCATGCGTATATATCCACACCCCACCCCGTCCGTCTCGTAACAAACCAACCGTTCCGGCACCAACGAGAAGCTGATTCCCCAATGAATATAACACATCAATATACGGGAATGAAAGGCACTTATTTATTGTCCAGCCGCTCTTTCATCCATCCCCCATGCATTTGAATACCAATCATTCATTAGATACCAGGACCAGGACCTACAGACAGAGGTAATGGACCTACCTACCTAATAGCTAGCTCCCAGGGCCGGTTGGTAAGAAAAGGGCTGATACCTGCCCGCCATTCATTAAGGTCAGAGACCAGAAGAAGATAAGACCCTCTAACATGCATTAGTTTAGTCGGGCTAATACCTGATTGGTTGGAAGGAAGGATCTCCATAAGACCAGGACCTAAGGGCTCAGGTCAGACCTTCACGGACGGAAATGCTTAACAGACCGGATCCCCTACGATCGTATGAGATGAAAGAAAGAATGCAGAACCCTACGTCAGTCACTTAGGTAAGACACCTAAGAACAAGGCTTACCTGGCCTGCCTGGGGGGTGGGGAAGCTAGGTAGCTTGCACCCGCCTTTTGCGGGCAGTTCTCTTTCACTCGCTTGTGCGGCTTTTCTTCTCATGAATGAGAATTAGCGTTTATTTTATGTAAGGTCCTTTGTTCTTAGGAAGACGCACGGGCTTCGGCCAGTAAGCAGCGTTCGGTAAAGCATCGATCATGATTCGTCACATTATAAAAGAAACGAAATCTGATTTCTTTTACCAAACTTACCAGAGTGGGCTTGGCTCCTTGACCAAGTGACCCAATTCCTCATATCCATCCCCATTTCCGCTTCCGGAATATTGTATAAACCCCATTCCCTCAATGCCCCTCGATTGGAACAATGTCGAAGGCCTCAATCGATAGGGACGCCTAGCGGATTGGGGTCGACTTCATGCCGAACCGGTAGATGGGTGATTTGCATGTGTCAATCAGCTTTCGGTCAATCAGCTTTCGGAACAAATAAAGAAATCCTCTGCCTGTCCGCCATCTAGGAATGGCAGAAATACACCATCATGCATGTTAGTAAGGCCCCTCCCTCTTAGTAAGGCCCGAGTGACCCAATTTCTTTCCTCTAGCTAGCTTACTGGGAGGGGACGGAGTTGCGGTGAGGTAGGTAGTATCCCTGTCTTTGATCTCCTGCCCGATAGTGGAACATTTACGGTCTCGGCTGGAGATAATTATGTATAAAGCTCTGGGACCAGACCGGCCGTAGGAAGGAGAGGAAGGAGTAGTTTCGCGAGTCGATAATTCTGTGATGGTGCGTAAGGGCCTGTCGGCGGTCAATCACCCACCTACGGTCTACTTACATTCTGAAGTAGGCGGTCAATAACCTACCTACGGTTTCAGAACAGTAGCTCCGCTTTTTCCTTCCTTAGAGAGAGAAATGGCGGGCTTATGGGATCTCTATGATATGATGAGCCGCATTCCGACTTCCTCTTACTCCCTCCGCATTCGGTCGGGTTAAGCAGTGCCTTAATACAGTCAGTCGGCTCATAAAAGCGCCTCTTACTTAGTTAGATGGGTTGTTCACCTCTTACTTAGTCGTTTTAGTGTGGAGTAATCAAGAAGGGTCGGGGAAAAGGGAGAGAACGGAAGGAACAATGCTCATAACAATGCTCTTCTTCCCCTTTCGAGCGAGAATACGGGCCCCCCTCTTTTCAACGCCAATAACTTAGTTATTTTGCCATAAGAAGCCATATCCTCTTCCATCGTCCACAAACAAATGGAGTGGATTACGCGAGAATAGATATAAGAGCCCACCTAGATGTATGAAGGGAGGTGAGGGACGAATTCTAGGAGAGAGAGAAAGGCTCTCACGCTCGATTACTTTACTTCCATCGATCCCATTAAGTACCCTTATAACCTTAGAACGGGAATCTAGTAGGTAGAGAGGGCGAATCCACCAATCGATGGCGGAATGAAACCACAATGACGTGAGCATCATCATCAATCATCTCGTACGGAGAACCGAACCAATAAATGACTCCATCCATCCCAAGCCAAGGCTGAGGGGCGGGTGATGGACTTCTTGAAATGAATTGATGTACAAAGCACTAGAAAAGGGAGACTCTTAACGGAATTATAGCCGGGATGGCCCTACCTTTTCTCTCTTGGCATTCGAAAGAGAAGAACCGGTCAATGCAACAGAAGATGCGGCAAATAGTGTTATTCCAGGGGTGGGTGAATCATTCGATGGCTGGAAAGCTCAACCAACCACCTTCTCAAGATCGGAAAACCATGCTCGGAATGGATGGGGATCACCCTCTAAACGCAACAGCATAAAACGCAGCAACCAAACGGCGGGATATGAACGAGAGGCACTTTGAAAGGATTCACCACCACTCTATTTATTCACCAATAGCTTGCTCAATAACTATGAATTACGATCCGTTCTCACCGTGTTACTCATCATTTGAAAGAATGGGGATGGGCAGGAGGGTAGGGGCGGGAATAACCCCCAGGTAGGGTATTGGTATATCTGTTCTAAGGAAACATCTAACAAAAAAGAACTAAAAAGAATGAATGAATAATTAGGAGGTCTTGTACTGTATATTATTATGATCGAAAGCAAAAGTGATGAGAGGTAGAGCAGATATAAATAAATAAATCCCATATAGTGTTAAGGTGAGTTCCATTTCTTTGTGAGTAACCAACTCCTGATACGAATGGAAATAGAAAGAGTTTATTTTTATCTTGACTCGATCCATCTTTTACTTCGAGTGATAACATAAATCCAAACCCCGATACTCATCACTTGTACCTTCGACTTACGATCTCTCTTTTAGAGATCTATTCTTCTGATTAATTGCTAAAGAATCTTGTGTCTATACCATAGACCATGAAACTACGTATGTTATATCATCGCTGTGCTGAATTAATTCATTAATTATTGTGGTTGGAGCTAGCTTTTCGTGATCATCGTTTTTATGAACACAGTGCTCATTAGTTAGTGATCTTTTCGCATCGTTAGAAGGCTGGTCATCTCTTACTCACTGGAAAGATCATGAAACGAACATGAAACTCTAGAGATCTGATTGATCGATCCTGTACAGCCATGAACACATGAACGATAGAAGTGGAGGTAGCTATAAAACCATCCATATCTCCTCCTTCTAAACCAATCCTTCTAAGTTGAATAGGATGGTATGTGCATTGGTTTTCACTTCATCACCTTCGTGGAATTATATACTCTTTACTCTTACTGATGGGATCAACATTCACATACCATCATCTTAGATGATCATCGGTTTTTCGATCGTTTTCGCATCGATCGAGTCATCGAGTATCGTTTTCACTTTCTATAGTATCTTGTGATAGAGTTAGTGAGTCAACATGACTATTAATCATGAGTGTTAGTGATTGAAACTCAGTGCTTGCTCAATGTTCTGAAGTGTTCTCTCGTTCTTGCTCATCTGTGGTGGGTGGAAATTCCAAGGCCATCAATCAATCAGTAAGGTACTCAACATATCATGAACTCAATTGAATGTTTCATGGATGGATCACACCTATATCCTCCATCCACTATTAATCGAATATCGGATGTGAGTTGGAATATGTGATATGAAATAGGCTGGTAACCTATATATTCCCATCCCGCTAGCTTCGATGAACTCATCATGACGATCGCTGAGGTGATGATACTAGCAGAAAGTGCGGATATTTCCTCCCAGTAATAGGGATGTGAATGAACGACCGTTATGAAACAAATTCCCTGTTGCGTGACGCATGCGACAAGGTTCTCGGCATTGAATGACACAAAGGTCTAACATGAGAAAACTGATCGCTCCTTTGGGAGAGATTGGAACGGCGATACAATCTGGGGTGCCAGGCCTAGTGATGCCGAGCGACATGCTCAGGGGGTACGGTACGAAAGGATATAGAATTTGCAGGAGAGTTTGGTTGGCGCAGGTGTAAGAACATGTGAACCAAATTCGATTGCTCTAGGAACCTCTTTGGACGTGAGAGGCTCCACGTAAGATAGGGGTGAACGAGAGAACTTATCTTTCCCAATATTGTTCTCGTTGGCTCTCAAGATCGGGACCAGGTGCTGCATTCACTCATGGTCCAAGATGAGATCAAGTGAGCAGCGAACGGGGAAGGACGACCTGAGAGCCCGTGACTGCAGGTAACGTCTCAGTCGTAGATGTCTTGGTTGGTTGGGCAACGTCAAATAGCTCCCAGCTCACTGCACCGTCTAAAGACTCGTTAGCGCAACGATGTACCTTCTAGGCTTCCTTAATGGAAGAAGCCAATGGAGTGAAACGAACAGGTGGAGAGCGAAATCCACCAGAGATATCAACAGATCAAGACACGCACCTACAGGATGATCCGATTCTAAATGATCAAAGTAACTCCACCTCATGGTATTGGATTAAACCAAACCAGTAGTCCCAGCTCCTACTGAAGTCTCGGAATGATAGACCCAAGGAATATCAACCGAAACGTGAAAGTATGAGTCTGGAAACATCTTTCATCACATACTACATTGAATATTAACCTCTAGCTTTGCTGTTTCAACTACTTAGTTAAATTATCGTCTCGGTTTGCTGCTTCACAATCCACCCCCCTTCTCCCATTAAATAAACATGGATATGGGTGCCATTGATATCCCAACATAGAAATTAACTTACATTTACAGCTTGGACTTAGTAACTGCACGCTCAGACCCCTCGCTTAACTAACTTTTGCCATAGAAGTTGGGGTTACTTGCAGCACACATTCTATAGACGGTATTGCCTATCTTTGCTGCCATCACTCAGGTGGAAATGGTACGCATAACTCGGGCGTAGGAAGCAATGGCCGCAGTCTACATAACTTAGGGATATCTTGGGCCTATAGGCTATCAGTACATTGATTCTATGACTTTGCTCTCTCAGGCCAATACCTTAATGACCGCCATGGAGGGGGAGATTTCTATTGCTATTCATACTGTCGTTGCTCCTATAGGATGGGATTGACAGATGCATTTATGTATTTATCCTACTACCATTATTTATTTATCGATCTTGATGGTGATAATTAGGGAGGTTCGTTCACTTCGTTTCCTCACCCCTGCTACTATTATTGAATTCTTTATCTTGATGATTATGGAGCTTGCTACTGGTGGTGTGTGATTGAAACGAATGAGCGTGTGAAGCGTGAGCGAGTGCGGGAGGGGCCTAAGCGTGAAAAATCGGGCATGGGTAAGCGGGATGAGGCGGCTCCGAGCGCCTCCCATAATGGACTGCCTGTGTTTCTCTGTTGCTAGGGCTCTAATAGAACCATACTTGTGACCTACGCTAGTACACATTGATTTGGACTAGTTCTTGATGCACGAAATCCGAAGCGAGGGAAAACGTAAGGTTAGATTGTTCGGGCTAGCCTTGCGGTAGTACAAGTCGGTCGATGGAATGTATTGGGATAGTTTTCAGAGTTTACAAGGCAACTTGCATCGGTCAAATATTGACGAGATTGATAGGTTCAGCAGCTGTTAGTCTAAGGTGGTTCCGAGGTACCTTATATTGACCGGTTGTAACAGTGGGAAAGGCAGTGAATTGCACTGTTCAGTACAAAGCAGCTGAAGCGAAGGTTTACTTAGGGTAAGGCGGTCCCATCGGATCCTTGCTGGACTAGTCTCGTTCCCCAGTAAGTGTCTCTTAGACCTAACCATAACCCCCTGTCTGCAGTTGTTCGTCCCGGGCCGAACCAATTGATCTAATTAAGAATTTCTCCTACCTTAATCCGCTTTCAACTCAAGATCAGGTGTTCCCTTCGTTGAACCCTGGATTGAATGGGAGTAAGGCAAAGCTCGCAACCTTAAACTTCAACTACTGTTCGACATACTTTGAACAAGTATGTGGGACGGATCGAACTAATGGATTCTTTATTGTATTGTAATGGATGCACGAGTTGGGAATCGGTAACCTTCCCCAGTGCCACTCGTTCGAACTCAATAGTGGGATGCTAAGATTGAGATAGATAGATGTACAGGCATCTAGCATCAAGAGAAGTTGTGAATGTGGAGTGGATGAATGATTGAAATGATTGGCTTTCCCTTTCCCCTTAACCTTCACCTTACCTTACCCCTTTACAGAGACTGGCTATGGATCTTCAGTAATTTGGCTTATGCTCCGGATGGATAGAGACTCGTTTCGTTCCGCTCCTTCTCCTCAGTAAGAATATAACTGCACTTGGATATTGAACCAAGCTAAATAAAGCTCTACAATGGCCATGAAAATGCGCTTTATCGCTACTTTCCTCCCACAAAGGTGGATTATTCATTCGGGTATTTTCCCATGCCACTTTTATTAGTCAACTTTGCTTTTTTGGACATTGGCTACTTTCACTTTAGGGGCAGCTGCCACAGGACATTCTTGCTACTGTCACCAATTTAGACCTAGCCTCATCATCCACAAGTTACTTACCCAGTACTCTCAGGGGGGACCTATACCTCTTTAAGAACCCAGGAACTTTCCTTCTATCAGGGGAAGGGTCCCCTTCTATTAAAGTAGACTTTTGGGCACGGGATTCTTTAAGTGGCCCCGCTTAAACAAAGACAGGACAAGTGTCTGGCACCGCTATCTTACCACAGCTGCCAATTCGGCTCTGCGCCTAGCGTGAGAAGGGAGCGTGTCAATAGCTTCCACAATCTCGTAACGAGGGGTCGCGTTACTTGCTTTAACAGTCTGGCCCGGAGACTCACGGAGCTGAGACTTACTTACCTGAACTTTGCGAAGAGATACTTTCCCCTCTCGGTGTATCCGACTTATAGGCAGTGTGTCCCACTTAGTACGGACAGGGACCAGGCGTTAGGGATTCATCCGATATAGACTTCTGTCTTCGATGTTCCCCAACGACTACCTCAAAGAGGTTATACTACCTACCCCCTAAGAAGTAGGCTGCTCACCCCAGAGTCAAGCTAGTCTTCTCGAAGCGCCGAAGTACCAGGTCTTATCAAGTCTGCCTAAGAGGGCTCAAGCTTTCTCCAGTAGTAGGAAGCCAAGACCTTGAGCAAGCCAAAAGCCAATATGAAGCCAGAGGCGAGAGCCATATCGATAAAGAAACAGTGCGAAAGCCATGTTCTAATAGCCGCGCGAAACAAGCTCTGCGATCTGTTCAAGGGATTAAAAGGAGGGGACAGCTGCTGGTGGAAGCCATCAGTCGTGCGGACCGCACCAGTTGGACAAGAAGCTGATTCGTCAAACTCAGTTGACTGAAGGTCCGAAAGGGGTTATCCCTTCCCCGGTGATCCTTGCCGCAAGGTTATACCCCTCGCTACTACATGAAGGAGATATGTAATTCCGATTTCCATGATCCAAGCCTGAATGAGAGAGATCATTCCGGGATGAATTATATATGTAATTATGACGGAGCATGGCCGATGGG